>ERZ773110.2103-NODE-2103-length-14098-cov-9.680695_pt1 | contig 14098 bp, 9 predicted proteins | sample MGYA00580568_ERZ773110 | MGnify/ENA primary metagenome ERZ773110 (study PRJEB29015, sample SAMEA2737870) | human gut metagenome | biome: human gut; feature: human-associated habitat; material: faeces | place: China | collected 2012 ... | reverse complement strand
CGACGATCAGGGCCAGACCTTCGGAAGTTGCAAAGACTGCATTTCGGCAATAAGGTTTTAAGTTATCCTCAATCAGACGGCGCACCGAGATCGGAATCAGTTCCTGATGATGGGCGAGGGGACCGGCTTCCGGCTCAATCCCGATCACTGCCGTGACCCACTTGCGCGCGCCGATAAGATCGATCTCATACTCTTTGAGACGCTTCTCGGTGTCCTCCTTGCCATTCCCACTGATGAGTTCATTCAAAAACAGCTCTCTGAGAATCGGAAGGCTTTTCAGGTAACTGTCCCGCAAAAGATCGAGATTTCTTCTCTGTTCAATCTCCTTGTCCAGATTTTCACGGACGCGCGTCAGAATCTCCGTGAGTTCCTCCACGTTGACAGGCTTTAAAATGTACTCCGTCACATTCAGCTTGATCGCCTGCTGTGCATACTCGAAATCATCGTATCCGGAAAAAATCAGCACCTTCATCGACGGATATTTCTGGCGGATCTTCTCCGCAAGCGTAAGACCATCCATATATGGCATCCGGATATCCGTGAGGACCACGTCCGGCTCTAAGGCTTCGATCTTCTCCAACGCGTCCTCCCCATTCTCCGCGTCCCCGACAACGGTAAATCCAACCGCCTGCCAGTCGATCTTGCGGATAATGCTCTTACGCACTTCCTCCTCGTCATCCACAAGGATAATTCTGTATAAGTCCATTTCCTGCTCCTATCTTTTAAAAGATCTGTTCCAGATGCTTCCGGATGACCGCCTCATCGGTCAGTTTTGCGATATGACCGTTCATGCCCGCCTTGATCGCTCCTTTTCGGAAACCGCCGTTTCCCCATTCTGACAGCCTGCCAGACCCGGAGTGCAGAGAAGGAGCATAACGGCTCCAAAGATTACAGAGCGCCTGCCCCCTCCTGTCCTTTTCTTTCTATTCAACGCAACAAGGTCCTGCATGTATTCCATCCTTTTCATCCGCCCCGGTCACCTTGCCTGTTTCCGTGCTTTTTTATTCGCATACATATTCGCGTCCGCGCGCGCTTTTGTGTCGGAAATGCTCTCCTGCTCCTCGATCAGGGCACTGCCGTATGAGGCACCTGGGAGCATATGCAGCGATTTTTTCTGTGATCCAGTAAAATTTCTCCCTGCAGTATTTTTCCTTCTCCGGTTTCCTGAACAGGACGCAGAACTCATCTCCGCCGATCCGGTAACATTTTCCTAAGGAACCAAGATGTGCCGACAGAGTATCCGCTACCCGGCGGATCATTTCATCACCGCTTTGGTGACCGTAGGTGTCGTTCACATATTTGAGGCTATTCACATCGTACAGTGCCAGCAACACATGAAAATTATGGGATGCGTCCAGTCTTTTCAATTCTTCCATATAGGAAGTACGGTTCAGCAGGTCAGTCAGGCCATCGCGATAAGCCAGGCGGCTGAGCAGTTGCATGCGAACGCCTTCCTGATAGTTGGTCATGAGGCGCAGGGTAACCTGGACTGCTTCCATGATCAGGAACATAAGCACACCGATCCGTGTGAAGAAGCTGGTCTCGGGAACACTGCCGAACCATAGCAGCAGGATATCCAGTAGAACGCCAAAGCACAGACACAGAATTCCAAGGTTATGATATAGATTGTGCTTCAGATGCTGCTTTTGATTCTGATAAAATCCCTTGCCGATGGCGTAGATAACAAGCGCGATCAGAATGCTAAAAGTAATATGGGTCAGACGAAGACTTTCATGGAAGTCCTTGCGGCCGGTCAGATTCAGGCAAAAACGTATACTGAAATCCATGACACTGATCAGGCATACTGTCTGTACCATCACAGGGGAGTACTCTGTATACATTTTGCCAAGGTACAGAAACAGTGGAATGGTGATCAGCATCATAAAAAGTTCCGCAATTGTATGATAAATATGGCTATTACGCAGGATCAGCTGCAGCATACGGTTATCTGCCAACATGAAGATACCGATATTCAGGGCAAACAATCCCAGATAAAGCATCTCACTGCCGATGATGTGCTTCTTGTGTAATGGCAGATAAAACAGGATAAATGCCAGACCCAGATGGGCGATCAGGAAGCTGATGCCGAATCCGGGTGCCTTGTCGCGGATGCGGCTTATCAGGATATCTTCACTACGTCCCAGGTACATATGATTGATCTTGCCACTGCCGTCTCCGTAAGGATTATCGATCACCAGGGTGAGCGTGCGCCCGGAATCTTCCCGGTAGATCGGCAGAGAGACATAAGAGGCTCCCGGTGTCTTGCCGAAGAAAACTCTCTCCGGCTGCATGGTCTCATAGATCTGCCGGTCGTCTATCAGGATCGTCACATTGGAACTTTTATAAAAAAAGAAAAGTGTCATGTCGTGAGTCAGCGCAGGAAGCTTCTTGGTCACTGTGCAGGTGCCGCTGATATGGGAAAAATCAACGGGGCTTCCATCGGAGGTGGTCCAGCCTTCTGAAAAGTCAATATAATCCGATATTGCCGGCTCACGGTTCTGCCTGGGCAGACTGTAGTACAGTACCGTAAAAATCACAGAACACATGATCAGGAAAAACAGTCCACATGTAATGGAATATGAAGTTTTGTGATTGTTCGTGTTAGTATTCATATGAATTATATTATAGTAATCAGGTACCATAAAAGTCAATGTCTGTGTTGGGCAGATCAATGTCAAAGATAAAAAAACGTTGCAATGGGTGAAAAAGTATGCTATTGTGATTTTGTTGCCGCTTTAGTGCGGTAAAGATTTACTCTGGAGAGTCCTTCCACGGAAAGCAATTTTCATATTTCCGTATAGAAGGCGCCGAAGGTGTACGGCAGTAAAGCTGCCAATCTCTCAGGCAAAAGGACAGAGCATCTATATGCTTATTCCCATTCTCTTCGGAAGAAATCAATCTACGATAGGACGTCACAAGAGGTGACGGAAGGAGAGGGAATATGTTAGACATGATTAGTAACTTTCTGACCACAGTGGATGATTTCGTCTGGGGCATCCCCCTGATCGTCCTCATTCTGGCTACGGGCCTTTTTCTCACAGCCAGACTTCGTTTTTTGCAGATCACGAAGCTTCCCCATGCAATCAAACATTTAATTGCCAATGAAAAGTCGGGCGAAGACGGCGAAGTATCCAGTTTCGCGGCACTGTGTACGGCATTGTCCGCTACCATCGGAACCGGTAATATCGTTGGTGTGGCAACGGCTATTGTAGCAGGCGGTCCCGGAGCTTTGTTCTGGATGTGGATCGCTGCGCTGGTAGGTACGGCTACAAAGTATTCCGAGTGCCTGCTGGCGGTGAAATATCGTGTGGTAGCAGAGGATGGACACATTATCGGCGGCCCCTTCTACTATATCGAAAACGGTATGGGCAAGAGCTGGAAATGGCTGGCGAAGATCTTCGCTTTTATGGGTGTATGCGTAGGATTGTTCGGTATCGGAACCTTTACCCAGATCAACGGTATCACCAGTGCGGTACATAATTTCTTCGATGCAAATAATGCACATACCGTACAGCTCTTCGGCATGGACTATTCCTGGAGCGTGGTGATCTCCGGAATCCTTTTGACCATCTGCGTGGCACTGGTTGTTATCGGTGGATTAAAGCGTATCTCCACCGTGGCACAGGTCATCGTTCCTTTTATGGCAGTGACTTATGTAGTAGCCTGTCTGTTAGTATTGATCTTTAATGTAACTGCCATTCCGGCAGCTATCGTAACCATCGTACAGAGTGCGTTTGGTATGCGTGCCGTAGCCGGCGGTGCTTTGGGAGCGGTTATCATGGCAATGCAGAAGGGTATTGCGAGAGGTATTTTCTCCAACGAAGCCGGTATCGGTAGTGCACCGATCGCAGCGGCTGCAGCGCAGAACGACTCTCCTGCCAAACAGGGTCTGATCTCCATGATGGGTACCATCATTGATACTCTGATCATTTGTACCATGACCGGTCTTACGATCGTAATTACCGATTCCTGGAACGTAGGTCTGGACGGCGTGGATGTTACCACCAGAGCTTTCCAGCAGGGGCTGCCTTTTAACAGCTCTATTGCATCCTTTATCCTGATGGTATGCCTGGTATTCTTTGCATTTACCACGATCCTCGGTTGGGATTACTACAGTGAGAGATGCCTGGAATACCTGATCGGTCAGAAGCCGAAGGCGATCAAAGTATACCGTTGGATCTACATTGCCTGCGTATTCATTGGACCCTACATGACTGTTAAGGCAGTATGGACCATCGCAGATATCTTCAACGGTCTGATGGCGATCCCGAACCTGATCGCACTGTTGGCATTAAATGGTGTTGTGGTGGCTGAGACCAAGAAATACCTTGACAATGCCAAGAAAAAGTTTTAAAAAAGTTCTGTAGCCCTATCACGCGGGAAAATCCATATTTTTTCCGGAAGTATAGAAGTGAGGAACTATATGAAAGATCTTACAAAGGGCAGACCGTCAGTTTTGATACTGACGTTTGCCCTTCCTATTTTTTTGGCCAATTTATTGCAACTTACTTACAGCCTGGCAGATACCCGCATCGTAGGTACTTTTCTGGGAGATAATGCCCTGGCGGCAGTGGGGGCCACGACGACGCTGAGCAATCTGATCGTACAATTCCTGATGGGAATGTGCAATGGCTTTGCTATTATTTCGGCACAGTGCTTCGGAGCGAAGGATATGGACAGATTGCGCAGATCCTTGGGCAATTCTCTGGTGCTTGGCCTATTGGCAGCTGTGGTACTGACACTTGGAGGGCTTGTATTTTTGCAGCCGATCCTCAGATTCCTGAATGTGCCGGAAAATCTGTTGCACACAGCAACACAGTATGTGTCCGTGATCATAGCGGGACTTGTTGTTACTTTATTATATGATGTATTATCGGCGACCTTAAGAGCAATCGGAGATACCGTGACCCCGCTGATCGTGCTGGCAGTGTCGGTGGTGCTGAATATCGGAGGAGATCTGCTTCTGATCGTGGTGCTGCATATGGGAGTGCTGGGTGCCGCAGTTGCTACTGTGCTGTCGCAGCTGATCGCTGTGGTGGTGTGTGCGGTCTATCTGTGGAAAAAGTATGAAATTCTGCGGATACGTGTGGATGATCTGAAGCTGCAGGATGCCGGAATGCTCCGCAATATGTTAAGCTCCGGTCTTTCCATGGGATTCATGAGCTCGCTGGTCAATATCGGTACATTGACATTGCAGACCTCCATCAATAAGCTGGGACAGAATATTATCATTGCCCATACGGCAGCCCGCAAGATCTCTGAGATCTTCATGATCATGTTCAGCGTCTTCGGTCAGACCATGGCGACCTATTGCGGACAAAATCTGGGAGCCGGAAAAATCGAACGGATCCGCAGAGGAATCCTGTTGGCAACCGGTTATACCTGCATCTGGTGTACGCTTAACATTGTGACCGCTTATACCATCGGTGACTGGCTGGTATGGCTGGTCACCGGCAGCAAAACTCCGGAAGTGATCTACAATGCCACATTATATCTGAAGGTAGATACACTGTTCTATTATGTGACAGCAGTAATCTGTATTGTGAGAAACTCCATGCAGGGACTGGGAGAACGGATCGTACCGCTGATCTCCAGCTCGCTGGAAATGATAGGGAAAATTGTGATTGCAGCGACGCTGGTTCCCATGTTCGGATACCCGGGTGTCATCGCGGCAGAGCCGATTGTGTGGTTTATCATGATCATTCCGCTATTGATGAAGATACTGCGCATGCCTGTCTGGAAGCAGAAAAACTTAACGGTTTCGTAAATAAAAAAGATGTTTTTACTTAACGTTGAGGAAAAATAACCAAATCTGACAGTAAAATACTTGTAATTTTGTCGAATTGTATTACCATATGGAAAATGTTACAATGATTTCACTGAGAAAATACTTAAACGTTTTCGAGATGGATCGAATGTGATAAAGTCTTTTACAGAAAGGCAGATGTGGTAAGTATGAAGAAGACAGAGAATAAGAAAACGAAAGTAAAAGGGAACAAAAAGCCATTTTTCACAATTTCGAAAAAGATACTGGCGTTGAGCCTTCTGCCGATGATCATTGTATGTGCACTGGTGGCTACGGTGGGGGCCAAAGCATTAGAGACCGGAATTGAGAAACAGATTGAGCAGTCTCTGCAGATCGTTGGTGTCAGTGTGGATGAAACCTACACGAATCTGTATGAAGGCGATTACAGCAGAGATAAGGGAGGCAAGGTGCGCAAGGGAGGCACATCCATTTCCGGGGAGACACAGTTGATCGATGGATTGCAGGAGAAGACAGGCTTCCAGGTGTCTTTTCTGTATGGAAATATGCGTCTGATCACGACATTGACCAAGCCGGAAGGAGGACGTATTAACGGTACGGCGCTGGAAGACGATGTCTATGCACAGATTCAGACTGGGGAGGCTTTGTTCCTGACGGACTGCAACATTTCCGAAGTAGATTATTATGTATATTATCAGCCATTGATCAATTCTGATGGCTCTGTGATCGGTGCTATCGAAGTGGCGACGCCGATGCAGAATGTCAAGGATACAATCTCGATGCAGGTCAAGGATATTATCCTGATCGCTGTAGTATGCGTTCTTGTGGCGGCAACGCTGGTAAGCGTATTATCCCGTAGCATGGTGAAGACCATGAAGAAGACGAAGCATTTCCTAGGCAGGATCGTGAACGGAGAACTGGATGCAGAACCGGATGAAAAGCAGTGCCGTAAAAAGGATGAACTTGGGGATGTATATCGTATTTCTGTAAAACTGCAAAAAACTCTCCGTTCGATCGTAACAGAGATCAAGGATTCCGCGGATGATCTGACAGTATCTTCCAACAAACTGATCAAGATGGCGCAGGATACCCAGGAATCTGTGAATGATGTATACCATGCTGTCGGCGAGATATCAGACGGCGCAAGGAATCAGGCCAATGAGACAACGGATGCTAATGAAAATGTAGTGCGTATCGGCGAGCAGATCGAATATATATCTGAGGAAGTAAAATCTCTGACGGATTATGCCGGCAGGATGGCAGAAGCGGAGAAAGCTTCCGAAGAGATCATGAAGGAACTGAACAGCTCCAACGAAAGCACCAAGGAATCTGTCCTGCGGGTAGCGGAACAGATTAAGGATATGAATGGAGCAATTCAGAATATCACGAAGGCAGTTTCCATGATTCAGGATATTGCGGACGAGACAGACCTGCTGTCATTGAATGCCAGCATTGAAGCAGCCAGAGCCGGGGAAGCGGGAAGAGGCTTCGCAGTGGTGGCAGAGCAGATCAGTAAGCTGGCTGACCAGTCCAAGCGCTCCGCAACCGAGATTGAGCAGATCATTCAAAATATCATGGAGTCTTCCGGCAGAATGGTGGAGATCATGGGTGAAGTGGAAGCCAACATGAATCACCAGCAGAGCAAGTTAGAGGAGACCGGTGTGAAGACTGCGGCAGTAGCGGATGGTGTGGAGAATTCCCTGCAGCATATTGACGGTATCCGGGAGAAGATGGATGTCTTAGGACAGTCCGGAAGTGCGATCCGTGATGTAGTGGAAGGATTGTCGGCAATCTCCGAACAGAATGCAGCATCCGCAGACAGTACCATGCAGGCGGCTCATGGCATGAGTGATACCATGACAGAACTGATGAATTCTTCTGAGAATCTGCTGGCATTAGCGGATAAGCTGGAAAAGGTACTGGATGTTTTCAAGGTATAAAGAGGGTGCTGGAAGCTGTCCGGCAGGGAGATAACATATAAATGACAGAAAATGCAGTCCGTTTTTCATAGAAAACCGGACTGCATTTTCGTGTGCTTTATTGACGGGGATACCATCATGAATTACAATATAAGGGATGTGAGGAATTACGTTATGAATTTAAGGTCTTTCACCCACTTATGAGCAAGCTCATATGGGCTTAGACTTTTTGAGCCTGGCATAATATCATACGGGAGAGAAGGAGAATGCAAATGAAAGAGTTGGAACGAAGTAACCGGGTGGCCATGATAGCACATGGTGTGATCAATGCATGTATGCTTTTCATTAGCGTGATCGGATTTGTTGAGCACACAGTATCGGCTCCGGTATTGGTAGTGCTAATACTTCTTGGAATCATACCGGTTTTGGCAGAATTTATTTGTTGGAAGAGGGATCATGCGACCAAAGCTATAAAACATCTGTCACTGATCGGATTTGCGCTGTTTTATACGGTGCTGCTTTTTACGGCACAGTGCAACATGGTGTATGCATTTGTAATTCCCATGATGTTTGCAGTCATGCCTTATCATGATGTCAAGGCATTTGTACTTATTAATGTGGGGACGGTGGTAGAGAATATCCTGGTGGTGCTCCTGGGAGCCACACAAGGGGGATTTGGTTATCTGGGGCAGGACGCAGGATTTATACAGATTTCGGTAATGATTCTGCTGTGCATTACATCCATCTATGCTACCATATCCAACCAGAAGAACACTGATGAAAATATAGAGAGCATTACAGCTGCGCAGGACCGCACGGAAGCAACCTTACGTGAGGTCATGGAAATGAGCAGCCGGATGGAGACTTCAGTAGCTGATATCACAGCGGAATTGAATAAACTGGAAACTGCTTTTGACAGTACCAAAACAGCCATGGAGGAGGTGTCTGCAGGTTCCGGGGAGTCTGCAGCGGCGATTCAGCAGCAGACGTCCCAGACGGAGGCTATTCAGGAAAAAGTAAATACTGTGGGTGAAGTGGCAGAGACGATCGGAAGCAATATGGAACATACGATAGAAATGCTGGATGCCGGAAAAGAAGAGATGACAGGTCTGAAGGAGCAGGCAGAGGATTCTGCAAGAAACAGTGAACTGGCGGCACAGAAGCTGGAAACGCTGGATCATTATATGCAGGAGATGCATTCCATCGTGGAAATCATCAGCAAAATAGCTAATCAGACCAGTCTTCTGGCGCTGAATGCCAGCATAGAAGCGGCCAGAGCTGGTGAAGCCGGCCGCGGTTTCTCCGTAGTGGCGACGGAGATTTCGGGAATGGCCACCCAGACAAAGGATGCTACCGGCAACATCGCGGAATTGATCCAAAATGTATCCGGAGCGATTGGAGAAGTGGTAACGGTCATTCGCCAGATGATAGATGGCATCGGCAGCCAAAGGGAAGGAACGATGCGTGCGGCGGACAGCTTCACAGCAATTGAAGACAGCAGTTATACGATCGTGGATAATCTGGGTGAGATGCTTCAGACAGTAGAAGCTCTGAAAACAGCCAACCAGGAGATCGTGGATTCCATTCAGACAATCTCAGCGACTACGGAAGAAGTATCCGCCCATGCCAGTGAGACGCTGGAAGCGGAAGAGAGAAACAGAGAGATTCTGCAGAAAATTACTGAAAATATGAATTCTATGGTAAAAAAATAAGTAACGGTTCCTGTGACAGAACGGACAGGATAGAAACAGGAGTGACAGAATATGCATGACAACGGGGTGACTTTACAGAAAAAGGTGTTACAGAATCTGGATATACCGTATTCGTATGAACTGGCAAAACGAATGGAACAATACCGGTCACATCCGACACTGGGGTATCGCCCGGCGGGTTCTAAGGCAGAATTTGAGACCGGAGAGATGCTGAAGACAGAAATGGAAAAAATCGGACTGTCTGAGGTTACAAAGGATGCTGTGACGGTAGACGGCTGGGAATTTCATAAGGCAGCGTTAAGCTACACGAATGCGGCCGGGGAGACCGTGTCAGCAGAATTGGGAGCCTATCAGACAACCTTTGTCACCGATGGTCCCAAGGAATTTTCCATGATGTATCTGGGAAAAGGAACGGAGACGGACTATCATGGAAAAGATGTCAGGGATAAACTGGTACTGGTGGAGATTAACCAGAGAGATGAGTGGTGGATCAATTATCCGGTATACCAGGCACATCTGAAAGGAGCCGCAGCCCTGATCGCAGTGCAGAGCGGCGGCTACGGCGAAATCGACGATGAAGCTCTGAATGCACAGGATATCGCCGGACCGGAGGATGCTCCCGCTTTTTCCATTTCCAGAAAAGATGCGGCAGGCCTGTTGGAGCTGCTGCGTGATCAGGAGGAAATAACGGTCACCTTTGATGCGGAATCCAGGGTGACCAGAAACTGCACGACTTATAATATTGTGGGAAGGATTCCCGGAAAACATCCTGACCGCATGGTGCTTTTGTCTGCGCACTATGATTCCTATTTTGACGGATTTCAGGATGACAATACAGCGGTCGCCCTGATGTTTGGTATTGCAAAGGCGTTGCAGGACAGTGGTTTCCAACCGAACAATACCATTGTGATCTGTGCCATGGCATCCGAAGAATGGGGAGTTGTGGATTCCAATTTCGACTGGTCTACGGGAGCTTATGAGCAGATATTTACCGCACATCCGGAGTGGGTAGGGAAGGTAATTGCAGATCTGAACTTTGAACTTCCTGCACTGGCACATGGCACCAGAGCGAGGATCCGTAGCTGCTATGAATATGTCAGCTTCCTGGAGGAATATCTGGCGGATCTGCCGAATCTGACGATAGCCTATCCGGAAGAGACAGCAGTGACATCTCCGATCGAGACCTGGTCGGATGATTTTTCCATGGCGATCGCAGGTGTACCGTCCATGGTAAATGATTTCACCGGCGGAAGCTTTATGGAGACCCACTACCATTCTCAGTTTGACAACGATGAGTTTTATGATGAACAGGTATATCGTCTGCATCACGAGCTGTTTGCTCTGCTGATCCTGGCGCTCGATGAAACGGCAGTGGTGCCGTTACAGTTTTCACCGGTGGTACAGCGGATTCGCAAGGGTTTGGAACAGTGTCGGGAGATCTGCTACCGCGCTGATGTGGCGGGGCAGCTGGGAGAGAAAAAGCGGGTTTTGCTTGAAAAAATTGAGGAACTGGAGACTTTAAGTGACCGGGCACTCAGAAGATGCCGGGAAGAATATGAAGCGGTAGAGGAATACAACCGTAACTACAAACAGTTGCTTAGAGATGGAAAATACGACGAGGCGGAGGGACTTTTCCGGCAGACCAGACCACTGGAACAGAAGCTGCTTGCAAGGTTCAAACAGGAGCAGGACGCTTTTGTGCGGATTGACTGGTATGGAAATGTGTTGTATCCTCATGAGATATGCAGTGCAAATCTGAGACTTCTGGGCGGAGCGGTGAGAAATCTGAAGGAACAGAGACTTTCCTCCGCACTTCGTAAGCTTTATCAGGTAGACAACAATGCCTATGCCTTTAATTTTGATGAAGAAGTATATAGGCATTTTACGGATTATGTATTCCATCAGCCGAAGGATCGCCTGAAATGGGGTTACGGAAGGCTGCCGGAGCATGAAAATCTATATGGAACGGTCAAGCAGCTTCTCCAAAAAGAAAAACAACTGGAGACGTTGACAGGATCCGGTATGAAGGAAATGGACTACCGGGAAGAAATTACCAGCCTGGAGCATGCATGCAGCAAGCTTGTGGTCAGCCTGATGAATATCGTGCAACAAATGGAGAAATCTGTGACAGAGATATTCGGATTGTAATGATGGCGAGAGCAGAGCACGGAACGATCCACAGACAACAAAGCTGGGGACTGACATCATCATAATAAGGAGATAACAGTAAATACAATTATGGAAAGTGATAAGTTATATCGTGTGCAGAAGGAAGACCTTCCGAAAGTGGAGAAAATGCTGAATCAGTGCTTTGCACACGATCCGTTGTACGAGACGCTGATTCCGGATCCGGAAGTCCGTAAAAATCTGATGCCGGAGCTGTTTAAATGTGACATGGATGAATTTTATGCGACCTGTGAGATCTTCGCAGACAGCGCGGATCTGAACAGTGTATTGGTGGTATCGGATGAAGCGGAGCCGTACAATGTATTTCAGTTCTATTTTACAGAGGCCATGGCTGCTTTACAGACGGATTCCTATCTGATCAAGGAGGATCCTTCGTTAAAGACATTTCGGAATTTTATGAAGGGTGAGGATTATCTGAATTCCAGCTGGACGGATCAACTGCATCAGAATCAGCGTCTGCATATCATTTATCTGGCGGTGGATCCATCCATGCAACATCATGGGATCGCGGCGGAACTTCTGGAGGAAGCCATTGACTATGCCCAGAAGCACAAACTGATGATCTCCCTCGAAACACATAATCCAAAAAACGTGGAATTCTATGAAAAGTTCGGATTCAAAGTATATGGTGTGATGGAGAAGAATTTCCCGTTAAAGCAATACTGTCTGATCCGTGAAGTACAGTAATATTGCTGAAAATTTCAGAAAAATCCGGAAACGCAACTGCCGGTTGACAAAATTTCAAGGGCACTTGGTAGTTGTCAACCGGCTCTTTTGTTATGATTTTCCTATGTCGACGATCTATGTGTGCACAAGAAAACATTAATAAAAGAAGGAGAGAATGAAAATGATCCTGTCAGAAAAAATAATAATGTTGCGTAAGAAATATGGGTGGTCCCAGGAGGAACTGGCAGAACGCCTGGACATTTCCAGACAGTCTGTATCCAAATGGGAGAGCGGAGCCTCAATCCCGGATCTGGAACGCATTGTCGGTATGAGCCAGCTGTTCGGAGTTACTACGGATTACTTATTAAAAGATGAAATGGAAGAGACGGAATTCGCCGATGGAATGACACCGGAGATCACAGAGGGAAAAGTGATCACGGTGGAGGAAGCCAATACGTTTCTGGAAGCTACGAAAAAATATGCTGCCCGGATTGCTCCGGCGGTATCCTTATGTGTGCTCTCTCCTGTTGTATTGTTGTGGTTGTTGGGAATGGCAGGTGCCAAAAGAGGAGCTGTCACAGAAAATGTTGCGGGAGGAATCGGCGTAATCGTTCTGCTGCTGATGGTGGCAGTTGCGGTGGCGGTATTTCTTCTCACCGGAATCCCGTACAATAAATATGAATATCTGGAAAAAGAAAAGCTGACACTGCAATATGGGGTATCCGGAATCGTGGAGAAAGCAAAAGAAACCTTTGCGGGAACCTACCGGATCTGCATAACCCTGGGTGTTGTATTGTGTATCCTGGGAGTGGTACCTTTGCTGATAGTATCCATTTTTTTCGGGAATAATGGTTATGCGGTAATCCTTGCTACGGATGCTTTGCTCATTGTAGTGGCGATCGCTGTATGGCTGTTCGTGTGGTCCGGTATTATCTGGGGCGGTTTTCAGAAATTGCTTCAGGAGGGGGATTATACTGTGGAGAATAAGGCAGTCAACCGGAAGTATGAGCATGTGACAGCAATTTACTGGTGTGTCTGGACAGCGCTTTATCTGGCCATCAGCCTGCCGACAATGCGTTGGGACATTACCTGGGTCGTATGGCCTGTGGCCGGAGTATTGTATGGGGCACTTCTGGCGTTTCTGAAGATAAAGAATCGGAAAGCAGAGCACGAATAAGCGGATTTCAAGGGGAAATGCAGACGGTGTGAAAAGGAGCGGAACATATGACAGTGGTATGCCTTGTAATACTGGCAGGAATTTTCTGGGGAGATTTTTTCCTGAAAAATTATATAGAGTCGCATGTGGACGAGCGGGAAGAACGAGCAATCTGCAAGGGAAAATTTCTGATCCGCAAGCATCATAACAAAGGCATGATGCTCAATGCCGGACAGAAGAGAAGGCGTCTGGTGGCCGCTGTTTCACTGGCATTTACACTGATATTGACCGTTGTCTTTATTGTGAGTCTGGGACATCGAGGCAACAATTTGCTGCGACTGGGTCTAGCACTGTTACTTGGCGGTGCATTCAGCAATACCTATGACCGCCTTCACAGAGGTTACGTGGTGGATTACGTGAGCTTCCCGGTGAAATGGCAGGCGTTGCGCAAGATCGTCTTCAACTGCTCAGATTTCTGCATTATCATCGGTGCGTTGCTATCGGCGCTTGGAATGCTGTAAATGGAGAGTTAGTGAAATAGTTGTTCTAAAATCCACGCAGAAAGGGCTGCCCGCCCCGGACTCGGATGCTAGCTACAACTGTGGATTTTCTAAAGGAAAGTGGCCAAGTGCTTCTCACCATGACGGGGCCGCCTTTACGTTGCCATCCATGGCACTTATCGGCTAACGCGAAC
>ERZ773110.2101-NODE-2101-length-14138-cov-3.818008_pt1 | contig 14138 bp, 9 predicted proteins | sample MGYA00580568_ERZ773110 | MGnify/ENA primary metagenome ERZ773110 (study PRJEB29015, sample SAMEA2737870) | human gut metagenome | biome: human gut; feature: human-associated habitat; material: faeces | place: China | collected 2012 ... | reverse complement strand
AACGTCCGCATGGCGGACATGGGAAGCGTTCCGGAGTCTGATCCGTCAGGGTTCCATGCGCTGCGCAGCGCCCGCACCTCGGCTTCGGGCAGCGGCCCGGTGTCCGTGCCGAGGTTGGCGACGGCATAGAGGGTGTATCGGCCGTCGGGAAGCTCCAGCGCGACGGTGCGCTGCGAGGCGGCGTACACGTGCCGTGCCGGAGCATCGTTTGCCGGGAACAGATAAAGGTTGATATCCTCGACGCGGCTCTCGTCCGCAACAGCCCGCGTGCCGGGCAGAGCGTCGCAGGAGAACGTGAAGGTCACATGCCGGGGGCCGTGTACGGCCGGAGTGCATACGGGCATCTCGTCCGAGCAGGAGCCGGCGAAAAGCAGCGTTCCCAAAAGGATATGAATGAGGGTTTTCATGGTTTTATCTGAAATAAGCGTAAATAACGGCGGGATCGTCGTCCGGGGAGAAACGGTACTGTTCCTCGTAGCTCAGAACCCCGGTATGGTCGGCATTCCGGCACCAGCCTTCGAACAACCGGTCCGCATCGGGTGTGGCGACGAGCGTACAGCCTTCGTCAGGACAATATATGAGCGAGTACCACGAAGCGAGCGTCATGTCTTCGACCACACGCAGCGCATCGGGCGAGGCGACGGTGCCTTTCCCGTTGCTGCCGTCGAACCATTTGGTGTAGACCCGAAGCAGGTGGGCGTAACAGTACGGGAAACTGAACGAGGCGACCTCCCCGTAACGGTCGAGGATCTGAACCCGGAACATAAAGCGGCACTCCTCGCGCGTGAAGGACGGCGGCCAGTAACGGATATCGTAGTCGTTCTCCGGGCCCCAGATCTCCATCGTCCTTGCAACGGCGCCCCATTGGCCCTCGAACCCGAAATACCGCACATCTCCGGTCTTCAGCTCCACGAAGGCTTCGACCCCGGTCTCTTCGTAGGCCCCGCCGAGCCGCAGCGTCAGGCGCATCGGCTGCCGCTCCAGCAGGAAACCGTTCGACAGCGCAGCCTCCGGCGTGCACAGCACCTCTACGGTATAGGCCCGGATACGGGTGTCGACCTCGGCGTCGCCACGGATCATAATATCGAGCCTATAGTGCGTATTGGCCCGTATGTCGAAGTTCGAGGTGTTGTTGCCGCCCGGATAGATATAGTAGTCCAGCACCTTGGAGCCCCGCAGAGCGCGGATGCGCAGGAACGTCGCATCCGCCGGGGCGTTCGCGGGGCCCTTGTCCCGCTGGTCGGCGATCGAGGGAACCTCGCCCTGCAGGTTCGGAAGCATGTAGAACGTCCCCGTCAGAGTCTGCGACGACGAGCCGACGATTTCTCCCGCCGTATATTCCGCAGCCGGCCGACCGGGGTCGAAGACCCGTACCCGGGCGGGAAGGTTTATGGGTTGGACACTGTGCAGCCGGATGTCGCCGGCATCCGGTGCGACAGAGATGCTATAGGTGATCTTCGCCACGAGGCGCTGCACCTCGACGGTCGGAAGCGTCACCGTTTCATCCGACGAGGGGATCGACACCTCGCCTTCATAAGCCATCGGCAGCGTGTCGTAGTCGTCGGCGTGCGTAACGGTGAAATCTTCCGATGCGGGATTCTCACCCATATCGCGGCCCATGTTGGCGGCAATGCGCATCCGATAGTCGCCCGGCAGGCACTCGAAACGCAGCGTCGCAGAGGTCTGATAACGGTGCAGGACAACATTGCCGTTATCGTCGTAAAGGTAGAAGTTCAGGTCCCGGATGGCGTATTCATCCGCAGTGCGGGTTACGGTCATCATAGGTTCAGGACGAACCGCCATTTCGACCCGAACTTTCGTTGGGTGGCAGCAATCCGCCTCATCCTCGTAAATACAGCTGTACAGAATGCTCAGCGGAAGCAATAAGCTATAAAGAAATCGTTTCATCTTGTGTCAAGAAAAAGGGTCCCGCCCGAAAGACAGAGCGGAACCCGGTGCAACATTTCGGACTATGCTCCCAGTTCGACGGACTGCGTTACGGGCGTCTCCCAGTCGGCGACGGTAACCGACACGACGCAATCCTGACCTACGAGACCTGTGATATTGGCCGAGACACGGTAGTAGCCGTTGCGCAGGATCTCGCCCGCGGCCTTACCTGTCAGTTCCACCGAGTAGGTCACCTCCGAGCGGTCGTCCGTGGTCGAGCCGTTGCCGTCCAGATCGTATGTAGCGTTGATTTCCAGCAGCACACGGTTGCCTGCCGTTAAAGAGCCGTTCTCGAAGCAGTAGAACAGGGCGTTGTATTTACCCGATGCCGTGGCGGGGGTCTGGGTATGCGTGTAGCTCATCGCCCCGGGAGTCGGCGTGCCGGCCACGACCAAAGACTGTGAGGCTGCTTTGGAGAGTTTTACCGAGTTGATCGTGAGCTTTCCGGCGTACTTGTCGGCGAACGACGGGTCGATGGTCGTCTGAAGGGCTACTTTAGCGACAGTGCGTTTGAGCGTGATGCCGACATTGGTCGTGGAGTTCACGGCCCCGACGGTCTGCGATTTCATGCCCGACATCACGAAGCCGCCCGAACGTTTGGCTGCGGTGGACACCTCGGCAAAGGTGCCGTTATAGTCGGCGGCCGACTTCTCCACAAGGGCCGTAAGGGCTGCGCGGGTCTTGGCCGACGAGGCGTCGTAGTTCGCTATGGCATAGAATGAGCAGGGGGTGCTGGCAAGAGATTTAGGTAGGGAGAATGTCGCCGATTTCGCGGCCAGCTCGCTGGATGTTAAATCCCGGCGAATAACGAAGTTGTCGGCATTATCGAAGACGAAAATCGACAGTGACGACAACGAAGACTCTCATGCCTCGGCCGAGGCTGTCGAATCGAAGAAGGAGCGGGTGTCGGCAGCATCATCGGTAAGCGTAAGTGCGATACGTGCCCCATCGGTGAAAGAATTGGGGGAAGGTACGACTTCGGTCTCCTTGTTGCAGGAAACGAATGCGGCAGCGAAGACTGCAACGGCTAAAAGGATGTTTTTCATGTTATTTGGATTTTGAATGCAGCGATGCACTATGCGTCGCTTTCTGCTGCAAATGTATAATACAAAATCACTGAAAAGTACACTTTTCCGGATGCCTCTCGGGAAAAATCAAAAAGTTTTTTGTAAAGTATGAAAATATAATCAACTGAAAAATAACCTGTTGAAATTTTGCAAACGGAGAAAAACTTTCTGATTTTCTCGTCCTTGACAGGTCTCCGCTCTCTCTATCGCAGGTGTCTTTCGACGACTTGCTCATAGGCTTTTTTCAATTTATCCAGAAAAGGTGTGACCGCCGTGCTGCGGTCAAGCATCCTGGTTTTCTTGACATAGACATCGTTGATCGTGATATGGAATGTAGAAGACAAGGCACGGACGATCTCGATGAAACGCGCCTTGCGGTTGCCGTACATGATAATCCCGTTTTTATGAAGGGCAACGGCAAGCTCCAGCAGCTCTTGCTGCGTCCCTGTCCACAGCAACTCGCCGTCCTGATAGGATAAAGGAAACGAATAGTCTTGGTTCGAGCTATATTTCGTACTATTGCTGACGATATTGATTTCGCAATCCAGAATATACATGATTTTATAGATGAACGTCGTCCTTAAAACATTGTTCGAATATCGATTAAACGATGGATGGGACAATACGTCGAATTCAACCCGGCTGTAATACAGTATTCTCAAAATATCATCCCGGTTATCGAAATTAGCAACCATCTCGGTCATCGTCTCGATAAACTCTTCGTATGCATGGGCTAATTCCGACGGATTCGATTCATTTTGAGTTAGCAACGCGTATATACGGGTATGAATAAGCGTTTTCATAAGACAGATCTCCGTATTGCAGAATCATGTGTATTTTTCGGATTCACAAAGTATCTGTTGGATAATTTTTCTTATCTTTGCAAAACAGCGAATAGCTGTCGAATCCTGTCATCGACACCTGAAAATGCTACAAAGACAAGATGGACGGGATGATAGGGGAAATCGTGCAAAAAACAGCACGGGCTTCTCCTATCTGTTCATCGGGTTGTAGCATTCCTCAGGTGTCAATAGGTTAAGTCCGTGCTTTTATTTTATGCTATTTCATTTATGGTTTAACCGAGAAGTTTGATTTTGCTACAATAAATTTATAATTTATGCGTTTCATAAAGAAAATACCGGTTACGATTCATTAAAAGTGAATTTTTCAATACAAAAAGACTTACAGATGCTCACATTCTGAATCGGTCAACATTTACATCCGGATATTTTCTTATTGCCGTTCGAATATTCTTCGAACGGCTTTTTTATCCGAAAGTTAAAAACACCCGCACACCTCAAAAGATGTGCGGGTCAAAATCGGGGCGCTTACAGATGCTCAACCGATTCTAAACAGGTCAACAAAATACATCTCAGAGGAGTTATTCGGCCGTAGCCTCGTCGTAGGTGATGGTATAACCGCTGCTGACGAACGTCCAGTCCTGCGGACGATTGCCGTTCTCGCAAGTAACGGTTTCCTCCCATGCTCCGTCGGCAATGGAATTAAATAACGATAACTGGTTCCGTTCAGATGTCCGGCGCAGGTTGAAGTGCATGATCGCTCCGTAACCGGCCTCGGTCAAATCATAGGCATAATTGCCATACTGACTAATCTGATAGGCGGAATAATAATTACCCAGATTGATCGACATGGGTGCATAATGCTCCTTGGTTACGCCGGCAACGCTGATGCTGGTGTTGTAATACGCAAAATCGGAATAGACATAGTCGAGTTTGGCACCGGCTGTCGCGTCGATCTGATTGTAGCCGATATTGTACTGGAAGAGGGTGATCAGTTTGCCGGCAGGCAATTTGTCGCGCAGTTTGGAGATCAGGTTGCCATACGAACCGGAAACGGTGGTCACCGTGCCGCCGTACTCATTGTCGAACCCGATTCCGTCGAGCCCGTATTTCTCCACGGCATAGGCGAGAATCGTAGCAAACTGGTCGGCCTGCGTGTCGTTGAGACTCGTGAAGTCGATGTTCTGCCAGTTGGGCAGGATGGTGAGCACGACTTTGATACCCTTGGCCTGCAGGCCGGCTACATAGGTGGCGGCGCCGCCGTTTTCGAGCAGGTTAGTCATCTTGTCGTTCAGATAGAGGGTCGGACGCACCACGCCGTTGACCGTCTCCTTGTTGAGATTGGCGGCGAAGAACTCCACGATATCGGCATAGGCCGAACCGTCGGAGAGCAGGTAGTCGCCGGCATTAAGCGGGTTCACGTCGTTGGTCTCGACATAAATGGTGACCTTCGGAGTTTTGTCCCCGTAAGCACGTGTTTTGACGACAGGTTCCTGGGCCTTGTCCATCGTCGGTTCTTCTGCCTGCTGGCAGGAGATCATCATCGCTGCACTGGCTGCCAGTGTTGCGAATAATTTGAAGTTTTGTTTCATTTTGATGTAAATTTTAATGGTTTGTTTGCTCCGGTTAAAGAGCCGTGAGAGGATAAAAGGGAAGAACACAGGTGTATTTTGTTGACCGTTTTTATCAATTCCAGTCTTTCAGCCATTTGCCGTAATTGAATCTGCCCTCGGATATTTCAGAGAGCCTGTTTTTATCGAACAGGTAATTATATCCTTTTCTGTTCCCCAAAATAAAGGTGTTTTCAGGATCCATAAACGTACAATGCAATGCAAATGTACCGTCCCATGCTGTTTCGTAATTGTCCTGCAAATGGGCACGCAAATCATCGAAGACAATGATATTGTTCGGTCTATAATCAGCCAAAATCCATTCTATAAGAAAGTCAGGCTCCTGCATCATAGCCTCTTCTTCCGTTCGGGCAGCAGGATAGATGGGAAAGTTGATGCAGCCGTACCGATCCTTGGGCAGATTGGCAATCGGCTTTTGCGTATAGGTGGATACATACTCCAGTTCGGGATGCCACGGGTCGAGCAGCTGCGGAGCCTCACTGTTGCTGTTATAGCCCGACCAGGCATAGTCGATATAGTCCCCGACGGCGATACCGCCCGTCGCCTGTGTATCCCAGAAGGTAGAGGTCGGCTCCTCGTAAACCGTGACCGTCAGTAATTTTTCCGTGCCAAGTGCCTCGCGCAATGCCTTGATGAGCTTCGGATAGGAGGTCGTGTTCACGGCCGGCATACCCTCCTTGCCGTAGCCGGAATTTCGATCCCAGAGGTTTACACCGTCGAGTTCGTATTGTTCGATAACGGTCTTGACCTGCGCTGCGAAGTCTTCGATTTGAGCATCGGTGAGGTTGCAGAACCCGAGCCCCTTACCTCCGCCTTCGATACTGATACATACCTTGCGTCCGTGTTCCTGCAAAGGACGGATATATTTCGTCGATTGGCTGAGCACATAGGTCATGTCGGATCCAAGGTTGAGCAGGGCTCGGCTGGTTGCAGCATCGTAGCCGACCTGGACGGTGCGCAGGTTGACGATGTTGCCTACGGCCTCGTGCCATGCTACGGTCGAGCCGCGCGCCAGTTTCTTCTGCATAATGTAATCCAAGACCAGCAACGGCTGAAAATCGTTCGTATTGACATAGAACACGAAGAACAGGTCGTGGCCGTCGTGCAGGGTGTATTCGTCGGTGTAGGGTTGGCGAACCGAAACGTTGTAGTAAAGCGTCTTGTCCGCGTCCGGTGCGTCCTGTGCAGCGACCGTAAGCGGTAGTACATATTCCCCGGCGGCAAGTCCGCTTGCCGAGAACTTGATACGTTTCAATTCCGAGCGCTGCGTTGCGGCCGAGAGGTCGAGCGTCTTGCCGTCGGGAAACTCGTAATTCGCCTCCGGCAGCAGTGTGCGTTCGATTTCATCTCCGGCATCGTAGTCATTGAGCAAAGATGCATCGCACCATGCGTCGAGCGAATATCCCGCTGCCGCCGGCTGTGTCTGCCTCAAGTAGAAGTTCTTCGTCATAACCCCTCCTTCGGTCAGCAGCACATCGACCCTATTTTCCACGGAATTGCTGCTGCACAACATCACATGAACCTCTTCGATGGAACCTTTGTCGGGCAACTTCCCGCTTTCCTGCATCACGGGATCGGCCTCGCAGGCCGTAAGGCCCGCGAGTGCCGCCGTGCAGAGAAGCGTTACCACCCCTGTTTGCAAATCAAAAATCGTCTTCATAGTTACTCGTTGTTTTCGTTAAGTTTCGGGATCTCGATGCCCTGCGGCCAAATGATGTCGTACTTGGCGACGCCGTCGTTGCCGTACATCGAATAGTCCTTGACCGTATTTCCCGAGGCATCGTTGCATTTCCAATACCCCAAAAGCGTCGGATCGTTCTCCGGGTTTTCGATTTCATACATATTTTCCCAAATCTGTTCCGGCGTGCGGGCCACAGACCATACACGCGCCTCGGCGATCTTGCCGTTCAGAGGCCGATAGTCGTCGTAGGAGCGGCCGATGAAGAACTGATAGGCCTCGCTCAGGCCATCGTACCCCAGTTCTTCGTACTGGGCCTTGTCGCCCTCGGGAGCGGTGTTCCACAGGTCGTAGAGCGCCCGCATGGCCAAGTTGATGCAGTTCTTATCGTTCTGCGTCGTGATGCCCACGCCCGTGATTTCGCTCTGAATCTGCCCGTCGACGTAGATGCGGGCCGTGCGGGTATTCTGGTCGTAGGTGCAGGCCACATGGTACCAGCGCCCCGTTTCGAGATGCTTCATCGCGTCGCGTCCGGGAATCTTGCCGAAGCCCGAGCCACTGCCCGAACCGTCGAACTGCAACTGTTCGCGCTCGAAATTCGTATCGCCGATACGCAGCAGCAGGTACTGCTCAACGCCCATGACGGACGAGATGTTGACGGGATTGCCTTCAGTATTGGTTTTCACGAATTCGTCGATGTAAATCAGGGCCTCGTAGGTCACAGCCCGCAGGCCGTTCCAATCCTTGCTGCTTTCGGAATACTTATCGAGGGTCGGGAACTCGATCCAGTTGTCCGTAAGTTGTGCCGCGACGGTGATGGCCGAGGAGCGTTTGACGACGTAGTAAGCCACGTCGGAGCCGTGCAACACATCGATCGATGCGCAACCGATGCGTACTGGAACCAGATAGGTTTCGTCGATTGGCAAAGCTCCGGTCTGCTCATCTCCTTCTCCGGTGAGTTCACGGAGGCGCAGCGTGACAGCATCGGAGGTCGTCTTCCCTGCCGGAATGGTCACAGTTTCGGACAGCAAAGAATAATATTTTGAATCGAGCATCGTCCACTCCGTACCGTAACGGGCATTGTACGTCCCGACGAGCGACGGGTCGACCGTGAGCGTCACCGCCACATCCTGTCCTGCCGGATATGTCAGTACCGCCTGCAACGCGCAATCGTAGGTAGCCCGGGTGTTGCTGAAGGTCGTGAGCTGTGCGTCGCTCGTCGAAGCGACGTCGAGGTATACGACATTGTCGAACTTGTGATTGTCATCGCCGTAGTTCTCGCAGGCCGTGAAAGCCACGAGCGAAACGAGAACCGCCATTAGTATCTTTTTCATGTTCATGACTGTCTTTATTTAGAGGGGTTCAACGTTTGTATCGCCTGCCGGATGGTTTGGTAGTTCATCTTGGAATGGTAGTAATCTTCGGCAATATTGTAAGCCGCAAGCCCCGCATAAGGCCCGAGTTCGACGACGCGGCGCGACATTTCGTCGACAGCGGCGTGCTCGGTGCGGTCTTCATCGAACAGCGCCGCATTGATTTCGGCGGTCAGCAGCAGCCGATTGGCCTCGATGCCGGCATAGTTAACAGCGTGCAGGGCATGGAGTCTCACATCCAAAACATTTTCGAGTTTCTCCGTATCGAGGATGACGTAATCCATCTTTGCACGGTCGGTGGCAGCGAGCGACAGGGGATTACCCTCGAAAACGAGGAGCTGACCGTCAGTTCTGGCCGTGGCAAGCCTATCAATAATGCGAGCCGTGGCATCCGCAGCCAACGGGTCGGTCGTGAACGAGTAGCCGTCCATGCCATTGGCAGCGACGGCAACGACGACCTTATCCAAGTAGGCGTCGAGCGCCGCCGCATCGGCGAATTCCTCCGCACGAGCGGCATAGTCGATCTGATAGAGCACCTTCGTGCCTTTCTCGTGCATGACGGACATGTCCTCGGCGTCGAATTTCGAGAAGTTGTCGGCGTTGGTCAGCGTCACGATGTCCAGCGAATCCGGAAGGCAGCGCATGAAGTCCTGCTCTCCGGTCGCTTTCTCGGGAGAATTGTGCATGCGGGCATAGACGATGAAATGCTCCGACTGCTTGTAGGCCCTCAATGTCGCGGTGTACTCGGCCCATAGGGCAGGATCTTGCTCCCAAGGCTTTTTGACCGTACTGTCGAGTGCCTCCGTTTCCGTCCAGTCGCTGCACGAGACGAGCGACAGCATCGAAAACAGCGCCAGCAGCGTGAATATAAAGTTCTGTTTCATAGCTGTTAGTTGTTATAAGATTTGCAATCCCACCATACACGGGTTCCCATGACGTCGCCCGTGCGGTTGCCGTTCTGCTGCTCGCCATCGAGCGTCTGGATGGCCAACTGAAGGTTGGCGTTGTTCTGCTGGTACTCCTCGACGGGGTAAGGCAGGCGTCGTGCACCCTGCGCTACGTCCACCGTGCCGCCCGACTTGTCGGTGGGCACGGGCAGCAGTTTCGGATAGCCCGTGCGGCGGTGCTCCGACCACGCCTCGACGCCCAGCGGGAAGATGGCGATCCATTTCTGCACGATGATGCGTTCAAGGTTGCGTTCGAAGTTCTCGGCTCCGTCGACCCACGGAATCCCGATGTCGCTCTGGGCCATCGCGCTGTAGTTGCCGACAGGATCGGTGTAGGGCGCGGGCTTGACGTCAGTCTGGGCCAGATAGGCGTCGGCGCCGCTGGCACCGCGCTCCTCGAACGAAAGCCTTACGGCTGCTTCGTAGAGTGACCGTGCCGTTTCTTCCGAGCCCCAGCGCAATTCATATTCCGCACGCAGGAACGTTGCCTCGGCGGCATTGAACCATAGGTAGGGCGTATCGCTCGCAACGATCATATTCGAATACTTCGACACGGCCTGCGACTTGCTCGTCACATCGATGCCGATACGGATACCCACATAGTCGCCGACATCGTTCGCAAGGAACATCTTCTCCATACGCGGGTCTTTGTAGCCGTTCATGTAGCAGAGGATGTCGGCTCCGACACGGTGGTCGCCCCAGTCGTTGTAGATGAGCGTCGTGCGGTTCTCCGCGGCGTGCATCGCCGCATTGTCGGCATTAGCCTCGATAACACCCCCGGCAATAGCCTCGGCGGCCTTCGCACGGGCGACGTCGGACTTCACATACGACAAACGCATGGCCATGCGCAACTTGAGCGAATTGGCATATTTGAGCCACTGCGCGATATTGCCGTAGTAGACGCCGTCGTAGCGGCTCCACGCTTCGGCCGGGAGCGTCGTGTTGCGGCCCAGTATCTCGATAGCCTCGTCCAGCTCCTCGAACATCTTCGTATAGACCGCCTCCTGCGAATCGTACTCCACATAGACCGACTCGTTGCTCTCCAGCTTCGAATAGGGAATCGGACCGTAGGAGTCCGTCACACGGTGCATGATGGCCACTCGCAACAGGCGGGCGAAAGCGATGGCCACTTCGTCTTCCGTGCCGTTGACGATGCCCTTATAGGGGGTATAGGTCTCGGTGATGACGTTGGCGAAAGGCCATTTGCGCCAGTCGGCCGAGGGATTATAGGTCTCGAACTTGGTCTGCCATGTATCGACCGTAGCACCGATGTAACCGCCGAACGGCCCGCCCGAAAGCGATTCGTTGAACTGGTACATGTGCTCCTGCACGGGAATCACAAGACTCTGCAGCGACTTGAATTTCGTGCCGGTCTTGTAATTGAGGGCATCCATCTGTTCTTCCGTAACCTGATTGGGATTGCGGTTGATGTCCTCGAAATCACCGGTGCAGGCAGCCAATCCGAGCAGCGCGACCGACAGCAACACCGACTGCCAGCTCATATTGATCTTTCTCATAGTTTCTGCGCTTTAGAATTGGAATTTGACATTGAAACCGAGACTGCGCATCGAAGGCATCATGAAATAGTCGATGCCCTGATAGTTCAGTCCCGTCGAGGCGACGGCTTCGGGGTCGAACGGCGCCTTGCAGTAGATCATCCACAGGTTACGCCCTACGAACGAGACGGTCATGCGCATCTTGTCGCGGAACCATTTTGTCGGCAGGGTGTAACCCAGCGAAAGCTCTTGCAAACGGACGTTCGTCGCCGAATAGAGATAATATTGCGGCAGACCGGACTGCGAGCCGATGGCTTGGTACCACTTCTGCGCATCAACCATCTCACGGCCGTTAATCAGCACGCCGCCGGCATCACGTGCAGCGGCCGAAGCCTCCGAAACGCCGTACAGATCCAAATTGGCCTGCGTCGCGGAGTAGCAGACACCGCCCAGACGGGCTGTGAACAGCACGCCGAGATTGATGCCCTTCCAACTGAAATCGTTACGCCATGCGAGATTGGCATCCGGGAACACCGAACCTAAATAGATATCCTCACCCTCATCGGTAACCTGTAAGTTACCGGCATTGTCCACTTCGACATAGCCGTTTTCATTATACCGCAGATTGGACGTCGTATAAAGGTCTCCCAACGTACCGCCTTCTTTAAGAATATATTTCGCCTTGCCTAATCCCTTGATGTCGAGCTTGGTGAGATTCAGAGATTCGCCCGTCACGGGGTTTACGGCATTAGCCGCAAGTTCGCGGATTTCGTTCTTGTTCCACGAATAAGTGAAGTTCGTCGTCCAGCGAAAGTCACGCCATTGGTTATCGTACCCGAGCGAGAGTTCGACACCCGTATTGCGGACATGGCCGGTTTGCAGGTAGATGGTCGTATAGGACGACGAGGGCGGCAGCGACGGGTCGAAGGTCTGATTTTTCGTATCGGCCCGGTACCACGAAGCCGAAAGATTGATGTGTTGCCACAGACGGGCATCCAGACCCACCTCGTAGGTGATGGTGCGCTCGGGTTTCAGGTCGCCGATGGGATAGTGCGTCTTGTCTTTCCACACCTTGTTCGTGGCGTCGTATTCGTAGGTCGGAACCGTCAGGTGACGCGGGAACGGCATACCTACCGAGGCGATCGAACCGCGGATCTTCAGATAGCTGATCGCATCCGGCATGTTGAATGTCGCCGTCGGAACCCACGAAAGGCCCACCGACGGGTAGAAGAACGACGACTCGGGCGAATTGGCCAGTTGCGAAGCCCAGTCGTTACGCCCCGTCACCGTGAGGTAAAGCATCTGTTTCCAACCTACTTCGACCGAGGCGAAAATCGACTGCGTCTGGTCGTGCCAGCCGACCTTTTCGGCACGTTTTTTCGTGTCATCCAGATCGAAAACATTGAATATGTTGGGAAGTCCGTTCTCCTGAATCGGCCCACGGTATGACAACTCATCGGTCTTGATATTGTTGATCGAGGCGCCGATATTCGCGTTCAGAGACCAATCCTCGCCGAAAGTCTTGTTAATGTTTACCATCAGATCGGCGTAGGTCTGCGTGTCGTAAGCACGGGCTTCGGTATAGTGGCCGTTTTTGCCGCCTTCCGTAATCGTGGTGTTCGACGAGGCATAGAGTTTTTGCGTGTAGAGCGAATTCGAATTATCAATGCGGACACGTCCGGCAACATTAAGCCACGGAAGAATGTCGTAGCTGGCCGAGAACGACAGCATATAACGCTTCTTGTCCGTATTGCGCAGGTTGCGGTAGTTGATCCAGTAGGGATTCTGCATGCGCAAATCACCGCCTTCCATATCCGCACTCCAGAATTGCTCCATGAGTTTCGTCCCTTCGTTGTAACGCTCGAAGCGACGGTAAAGGTCGAAATTCTCACCCCGCGGGAACAGGTAGGCCGGAACCAGCGGGTTCGAATAGACTCCCTGATTGGTCATGTTCTGGTCTTTCTGATAGATGTAGCTGGCGCTCGCATCGAGCTTGAGCCGGTCTTTCAGAAAGTACGAAGTGTTGCGGAACGTGAAATTGTAACGGTCGTACTCGTTGTTGGGGATGATTCCGTCCGAGTTGACCGAAGCTGCCGAAAAATAGGTCTGGTTCTTATCCGTACCGCCCGAAACCGTAACGGCGTTGGTATAGACATGCCCCGTCTCGAAATAGTCGTTCGGCGTATAACCGTAGCGGGCCGCCGGGAGCAGCTTCTCGCCCCAGCTGTAAATCCCCGAGCCGCTGCGGGTGCCGTTCAGGCCCGTGCCGTAGCGATTCTGGAACTCGGGCAGCACGAAAGGATTCAGGAATTCCGTATTGCTCGAAAGCGTAACCTTCAGCGCTCCAGCCTGCCCCTTCTTCGTCGTAATCATCACGGCTCCGTTCGCGGCTTCCGAACCGTAGAGAGCCGCAGCTGCGGCGCCCGTCAGCACCGACATCGACTCAATATCCTCGGGGTTGAGGTCTGCGATGGATTCCGTAGCACCGCGCGAATCGAACTCCGTACCGCCACCACCACCGAAGTTGTACATCGGAATGCCGTCGATAACGTAAAGGGCGTTCGAAGACTGCGAAATGGACTTGTTGCCGCGCAGTACGACCTTCGAGGCACCGCCGACACCTGACGATGAGGCGTTGATCGTGACACCGGCCACTTTACCCGTCAACGAGTTGATGAAGTTGGCATCCTTGACGGTTGTGATGTCTTCGGCCTTGATCTGCTGAACATTGTAGGCTACGGCCTTTTCCGAACGCTTAATACCAAGAGCAGTAACAACCACCTGCTCGATTTCGGCAGCGGATTCTTTAAGCGTAATGTTAAATACAGTACGGCTGCCAACAGCCACCACCACAGGCTCGTAGCCCAAAAAATTAATTTCCAGTTGGGCTGTTGCGGTGGGGGGTACCTGAAGCGAGAAGGAACCGTCTGCGCCAGTGCTGGTTCCCACAGCCGTACCTTTGACGATGACGGAAGCTCCGACAACAGGCTGTTTGTTCTGATCCAGCACAGTACCTGATACCGTTACCGGTTTTTGGATCGGCTTTTTTTTCAGAACGATGTTCGAGCCGCTGATTTGATAGCTTACATCGGAGCCTTTTACCATTTGGATTAAGGCTTCCTGCAAGGGCTGGTTTACAACATTGACACTGACTGAGCGGGTGACATCTACGTCATCGTCAATGGCAAAAAGATAGCGT
>ERZ773110.2091-NODE-2091-length-14206-cov-3.215038_pt1 | contig 14206 bp, 10 predicted proteins | sample MGYA00580568_ERZ773110 | MGnify/ENA primary metagenome ERZ773110 (study PRJEB29015, sample SAMEA2737870) | human gut metagenome | biome: human gut; feature: human-associated habitat; material: faeces | place: China | collected 2012 ... | reverse complement strand
GCCGCTGGCGGCTCAAGGGAGTTTTTTACGATAAATTCAGATTCCTCGATAAATCTCGGTTTGCCCTTGCATAAAGGAAAAAATAAATGTATAATTATTAGACACTTGATTGTGAGGAGTGCAGAGAAGAATGTCCATTGAAACGTCGAAAAAGAAAAAAGGCATCCAGATGCCCCACACGTACATTATTCTGTTTCTGATCGTGTTGGTTGTCTGCCTGCTGACCTACGTGATTCCTGCCGGCCAGTTTGAGCGCCAGGAGGATGCCAGCGGCCGTATGCTGATTGTACCGGGTACATACACTCAGGTGGAATCGTCACCGGTTTCACCGCTGGAAATCCCCATGGCTTTTGTGAGAACTCTGGGCAGCTCCAGCGTAAACGAGATCATCTTCTTTATTTTCATCATCGGCGGCGCCTTTGAGCTGATTATGCAGACAGGGATGATCACCGCCTTTTGTGCCAAGCTGGGCAAGATGTTTGCGGGAAAAGAAAAGCTGCTCATCCCCATCTTCATTACGGTCTTTGCCGTAGGCGGCTTCACCATGGGAATGTCTGTGGAGGTTCTGGTGTTTGTGCCTATTGGGATTGCAGTGGCCAAGGCAGTGGGCTATGATACCATCACAGGTACAGCCATGATCGCCATGGGCTCCATCGTGGGCTTTACGGCGGGCATCTATAATCCCTTTAATGTGGGTGTGGCTCAGTCCATCGCGGGTGTGACTCCCATGTTCTCCGGAGCCTGGTATCGCTGGATTATCCTGGTGGCGTTTATTGTTGTGACCAGCCTGTATATTATTCATTACGCGGAGAAGGTAAAGAAGAATCCCTCCAAGAACCTGATGGGGAACGAGGATTCCAACCTGGAGGATGTGGATGTATCTGCGATTGAAGTGACCGGACGGCACAAGCTGATCCTTCTGGCCGTTGTCATCGCGGTTGCCGTTTTGATTTACGGCGTGGCCTACTTGGGATGGTTTATCACCGAAATGGCTACTTTGTTTTTGGTGCTGGGTGTGGTATGCGGTATTCTGGCCGGGTTCAGCGGCAACAAGATCTGCGATCTGTATGTGCAGGGCATGGCCAATATCACCTTCGGTGCGCTGATTGTGGGAGTGGCCGGTACGATCAATACCGTTATGGTGGACGGCATGATCATTGATACCATTATCAATGCCTTGGCCAATGCGATTGTGGCACTGCCCAGCTCGGTAAAGATCATCGGTATGTTCCTGGTGCAGACCATCATCAACCTGCCCATCAACTCTGGTACGGGCCAGGCGGCAGCCACCATGCCGATCATGGCGCCTGTGGGCGATCTGGTGGGCCTGACCCGCCAGAGCACTGTGCTGGCCTTCCATCTGGGTGACGGCCTGACCAATGCCATCTACCCCACTTCGTCCACCATGCTGGGATTTTTGGCTGCGTCCAAGATTCCCTATTCCGTGTGGCTGAAGTACGTCATTAAGCTGGTGATTTTGCTCAGCCTGGTTTCTATGGCCTTCCTGGCTTTGGCTGTGGTGATCGGTTACTGATCCATTTAGAGCTGGCCGCCGCAACTGCATGGCGCGACGGCAGGATATTATAGATTTCAAAGATATGGGATGGGATATGCCATGGAAGAAATTCAGAAGCAAATTGCGAATATCGTTTCAGAGCTGATGCCGCAGCTGTGCGCGCTGAGCGACGAAATTTTTGATTACGCCGAGCCGGGCTATGAGGAGTACCGCTCTTCAGCTGCGCTGACAAAGTGGCTGCGAGCCCACGATTTTGAAGTAACCATTCCCTACGCCGGGCTGGATACGGCTTTTTGTGCCGTGTACCGCCACAAGGGAGGGCGGGCTGCCGGAGGGCGCGCAGTAGGATTTTTAGGGGAATATGATGCGCTGCGGGGCCAGGGACATGGCTGCGCCCACCATATGCAGACCCCTGCCATGATCGGCGCGGCAATGGCCCTGCGGGGAGTGCTGGAGTCTTCGGACCAGCCCTTTGAGATCCATGTGATCGGGACGCCCAGCGAGGAGTCGCTGGACGGAGGCAAAAACGAGATGGCCGCCCACGGCGGGTTTGACCATATTGATGTGGCCTTCATGGTGCACGGCAGCACATTGACCCAGCTGGAGACGCCCTCTCTGGCTCTGATCGAGATGGATGTGGAATTTCACGGCAAAACCGCCCACGCGGGTATTGCGCCTTATGCTGGGCGCAGCGCAGTGGATGCGGTGACCATGCTGCAGACAGGGCTTGGGCTCATGCGCAATCACCTCAAGGATTCCAGCCGGGTGAGCAATATTGTGCTGGCTGGGGGGACGGCAGTCAACTCCGTGCCCGATTTTGCCAAGGTTAAGGTAGAGATCCGCCACTCCTCCATGGCGTATCTGGAGAGCGTGGAGCAGTGGACCCGGGAGATTGCCCAGGCTGCTGCCATGGCTACCCAGACACAGGTACAAATTACCCCTGTGGCGCATATTTACAACACCACCATCAATGATGCCATGGGTGCGCTGCTGATGGAGTGTGCAGAAAAATTTGCGTGTGACGGAATTGCTCCGCCCCGGAAGGACTGCGGTTCTACCGATTTCGGCGCGGTGACCCACCGGCTGCCCAGCTGCTGCCTGCGGGTAAAGACCATCGAGACAGATGATCCTCCTCACACGGACGCATGGGTAAAGACCGGGAAAGAGGCGCGGGCTCATCAGGGCATCTATGACGGTGCTGTGTGCTGTGCACTGGCTGCCTTCCGCCTTGTGACGGATGAGGCTGCCTGGCAGGATGTGTACCAGTGTTTCCTTGCACACCAAAAGGAGAATTGAGGAATGGAAGAACTCTCACGGGAATGCCTGATGGAGACACTGGATGTGTTTTCCGGGCTGAAGCGCATCGGCGGTTCGGAAGATGAGCACCGTGCCTGCGGCTATCTGATCAAGAAGCTGCAGGAATGGGGCATTCCATGCCGCGTGTATGAGTGTGACGGATATGTCTCCACTCCTATAGAAGCGTCAGTTACTGTAGAGGGGATGGATCAGACCTTTGAAGCCCTTCCCCGTTCCTTCTCCGCCCATTGTCCGGACGGAGTGACCGCCCCCTTGTTTTATGATGTCCATGCCCACGACCAGCTGAAGCCCAGACAGGAGCAGGATTGGTACGCGGGGGCGCGGGGCTGCATCGTGATTGGGGACAATTTTTATGAGGACTATGTTCAAAAGCTGCGGGGATACGGTGTAAAGGGCCTGATCCATCTGTGGACCAGCGAGGAGCCTGTGCTTCACTACGAGACGGTCAGCCCTGTGTGGGGCACCGCGGAGCCTGAAAACGGAAAAACCTATCCTGATTTTCCGGTGGTGGGCCTGAGAAGCTGTGACAGAGAATCCATACTGCCCTTGCTGACGCCTGGAGCCTGCAGCCGTACCGCGACGGTGCGCAGCGTACTACAGTGTGGATGTGTGCGTCTTCAGATCCCTGTAGCCGAGCTGGCCGGTGAAACGCCGGAGTATGTGCTGGTGGGCAGCCACTATGACTCCTGGGATTATGGTGTGACGGATAATGCCACCGGGAATGCCGCTGTGTTGGAACTGGCACGGGTACTGTCCCAGAAGCAGCTGCGGCGGGGTGTCAAAATCGCGTGGTGGCCGGCCCACTCCAACGGACGGTATGCCGGGAGCACTTGGTACTGCGATGAGCAGTTTGAGGACCTGGATGCCCGTTGTGTGGCGCTGGTCAACATGGACTCTCCCGGCTGTATGGGAGCGCAGGAGATCGGGTTTTCCACGTCCGGTGTGGCAGGGGATACCCTTGGGGATATCCTGCGTCGGTGCACCGGGCAGGCTGAGGTGGTGATCCGCCCGCTGGGGCGGGGATCAGACCTGTCATTTTTCGGGCCGCGCATTCCCATCCAGGTGTCCTTTGACTTTTATCAGGCGCCGCCCAACCGTGGCCGCTGGCACTGTGCAGGCAGCGGCGGAGGCTGGTGGTGGCATTCCGTGGAGGATACCATGGATAAGGTGGACCCCCAGCTTCTGATGAGGGATACACGGGTGCTGGTGGAGCTGGTAAAAGAGTTTGCCGATGAAGCGCATCTTCCCTTTGACGCGGCAGGGTGTCTGGCGCAAATGAGAGATACTGTGGCAGACATCCGGACCCATTGCGGCGATGACTTTGATTTCGCTCCTGTAGAACGGGCACTGGAGGAGCTGGACAAGGCCTGTGCCGGGCGTATCTGCTTTTCCAGTGACAGACAGGCGAAGGAGGCAGGAGGCCGGCTGACGAGACTGCTGTGCAGTGCCTGTGATGAATATCACTTTGACAACACATTTGCAGTGGGCCTGCTGCCCGGTCTGCAGCTGGTCAGGGGCAAGCACCGCAACGACCTGCCACCTCAGGAATTTTTGTATTGGCGGACAGCCTTCCGCCGGCAGGTGAACCGCTTTGTATCTGAGTGCACAAGCATTGTCCAAGCACTGAACAGCGACGCGGACAGTGTGGTATGATAGAGAAAGGGGATATGGATTATGCAGACCAATATCAAAGAGTATGACGAATCGTTTGATCTTACCCAGGCACTCCAAAAGAAGGGCACCAAGGAATATGGTTTTATTCATTTGGCCCAGCGGGCCAACGGTTCATGGGTGAATATTCCCATTATGCTGGCGGTGGGCGCCCAGGACGGTCCCACGTTGGTGGTGGATGCCTGCAACCACGGCGACGAGTATGAGGGTACTGAGGGAATTATCAAGACCTTTGAGGGGCTGGATGTATCCAAGATGAAGGGAAGCTTCATTGGAATCCCTGCCCTGAATGCAGAGGCCTTTGCCGAAATGAAGCGCTATAATACCCTGGACTTTGTGCCCCAGGATCTGAATCGCATCTATCCGGGCGGAACCGGCCCCATGACGGCTTATGTGTGCAGCTGGTACTGTGAGAACATCATCAAGAAGGCTGACGCGGTGATCTGCATCCACGGCGGCGGCAACAGCGAGTATCTGGAGCCTGTTGTGCTGTACTGCGGAGAGGAGTCTCCTGTGGCGTATAAGTCCCGTGAAATGGCCCAGTGCTTTGGCTTTAAGGTCTTGTGGAAGAACACCCGCTACGCGGAGAACAGCGGAATTGAGGATGAGTATGCCTATCAGATGGGCATTCCCTGCATTACACCCGAGATCGGCGGACAGTGCACCCGCATGTATCAGCGGGATGAGCACAAGCAGATGTTGGAGACCGGAATTCGCAATGTGATGACCCTGCTGGGGATTCTGGAGGGCAGCGTGCCCGCCAATGAGGGCGTACACCACTATGACATTGATTATATCTATAACCGCAACGGCGGGATTCATGTGCCTGTGAAGAAGGCAATGGATTCTGTGCGTAAGGGCGACACGCTTTCCATCATTACGAACCTGTTCGGAGAGGAAGTGGATCGGGTCATTGCTCCCTTTGACGGTGTGGTCATCGGGTACTGGACATATTCTGTCTGTCCTCCTCATGGCTGGGTATACATGGTTGGCAAGCCTGTGGATGGGGAGTAAAGCGCCCAGATCCATGCATCCTGCAAATCGAAGTGCCAGTTGAGTATCCTAGATACGAACAGGGCAGAAGCAGAGTGGGCTGTACATGGCCTGCAGAAATGAAAAAGGGCACCCTTTTGGATGCCCCAGTCTGTCGAAAAAGTCCAGCGAAAGCTGGGCTTTTTCGTTTGTAAACGGGAAAAATGAGTGGTGAGGGATGCTGAAACGGGGAAAAATGGGGCACAATGACCGGGTGTCTGGACATGCTGACAGCCAGCTTAGCTGGTGGTTTTGACTTGAGCTTATGCAATCAACAGCTTCTTATTGTTGGATAGACAACTTGATTTTCTGATAGGTGTTCCAATCAATGAGGTTTTGTTTGCGAAGGACCTCATTGAAGTAATCAAACCAGATTCGTTTCGTCAAAGCCTCGCGGCTTGGTTTTCTCATACGCAGGCCCCCTTTGCTACAGTATGCCTGATCTTTTGGGCGGTCATACCTGGCATGATGATAAAAAATGAATCTGCTCATTTTCCAAGGAGCAGGGCCTGTGCGAGGGTAATTGGGCCCCTTTTGGTGATCGACTGCACTGAGATTGTTCCGTAGGGTAAGGTTGTATCTCATATACCGCTCTTGTTGCTTTGTGGATGGCGATGGAACATATATTCCAGATCTGGCTCTTTTGTGGACAGGATTCCCGCTTGTAATCTCTGGTTGCTTAACATATGCCAAAGCGACGAGCAAACGGGGAGGGAAATATCCGCAAACGAAAGGACGGACGCTGGGAGGGTCGGTACACAGTCGGTCACGATCCAGAAACAGGAAAGGCCATCATTAAAAACGTCCTTGGAAAGACGCAAGCGGAAGTCAAGGAAAAGCTGAAGAAAGCCATCGAGGAAAATGTGGGCATCGACTACGGACGGGCCAAGACCTACACCGTGGGTAACTGGTTAGAAGTGTGGTACGAGAACTATGCCAAAATCAAAATGCGCCCATCCACCTACCTGACCTATCATGGCTACATCGAAAACCACATCAAGCCGCAGCTCGGCAAGATCCCGTTGAATGATCTGACGACGCTGCATCTGCAACAGTTCTACAAGAAATTGTTGGCGGAAGGGCGGGTAGAGCGAATCGAAGCACAGAAGCAGCCCAAGGGACTGAGCGCCAAAACAGTGCGCAACATCCATCAAATCATTTCCTCTGCCCTGAAGCTGGCAGTCGAGCAGCGGCTGATCGCCCACAATCCGGCAGACGGCTGTGCACTGCCGAAGGCGGAGCGCAAATCAGATTTGATCTTATCATCAATTCCGTTGATAGAATCTATATTTGTAGCTTTAGAAATCCAGCCTTTTGATTTCAGATATTCATAGATTTTCTTTTTAGTGACTTTGCCTTTTTGCTTGGAAACAGGGTGTATGAACATATCTTTAATCAACTGCTTTTTATGCTCTGTAGAAAGCGGTTGACCATCAATTTTTAATGGATTTAATTCGTTGAGCAACATATACTCGCTATATAGTAAAGAATCCTTAGGCAGAACAGGGTCACCTGTGTAAGTACAGCGACCGATTAAATTGACGAGAAATGCTTCAGCTGAATGATCAAGATCAATCAGTTGATTAAAGTTCCACGGATAAATTTTTTCTTTGCTATCAGTGTTAGAACGAACAGCCCAGTGATGTGCTGCTTTATCATTTAGTGGACCGACATAATACGGAACACGGAATTCAGAGGTGGCGCATGTGCAGAAAAAGGTTTTTCGGCTTTTTATATGTGCAGTCATCCTGCTGTATATTTTCTGTATAAAAGCGCGACGACCGCTCGGGTGGACTCCGAAACGGTCAATGACTACTTTAAGTTTTTGATCAATTAGGGTCTAACTGCGGTAGCAGCGCCCCTTTATATTTATATTAAAGCATATGCTCCGGCTTTGTCAAGGCGACAGGGCTGGAGCTTTTGCGCAAAAATCTCGGCGGATACTATAAGGCACCCCCGCGCAGGGGTATCAACCCAATACCGTTTATGAGCAGAAAGCGAGGACGCCGGAGTCCTCGCTTTGCATTTTGTATATGGGAAAAATGTTCCGTCCGCATTCCCCTCATTGGCCCTGATAGGCTCTGAAAAGGAAAGTAACGATTTGTGCGCGGGTGCAGCTATTGTCCGGCCCGAACAGTCCATTACCAATGCCGTTGGTCACGCCGTTCTCCACGGCCCACGCCACCGCGTTTGCATAGTAGCTGTCGGTGAGCACATCGTTGAACTCGGCCTTGCTATCGACCAGCTTGCCAATGGCCCGGAACAGGAAGGTCACGCTCTGGGCACGGGTGCAGGTGGCATCCGGGCTAAACTGGCCATCGCCGGTACCGCCGGTGATGCCGTTCTCCGCGGCCCACGCGACGGCCTTGGCGTAGTAGCTGTCAGCCGGAACATCCGTGAAGCTGCTCATGTTCTTCGGCTCAGGACTGCCTGCGGCACGCCACAGGAACGTGACGATCTGCGCACGGGTGCAAGGCTGGTTCGGCCCAAAGAGACCGTTGCCGATGCCGCCGGTAATGCCCTTTTCCCGCGCCCATTTCACGGCCTCGTAGTAATAGGCGGTGGTGGACACATCGCTGAACGGACTTACCTCGGCTTCCTTAACAAAGGTTGCTTTGACCTCGACCTTGCTGGCAGGCATGGTGAAGGTGTACTGGATGTCATTCTTCTTGGTGAGCTGAATTTCCTTGCCATCCTTGTCCAGCACGGTAAGTGCCTCAAGAGTATAGCCCTTGTCCGGCGTGACAGTGATGGTCACGGTCGTGCCTTTCTTAGCATTCTTCGGACTGACGGTGATAGACCCGTTCTCCGTCTTGGACGGTGCCGTGACGGGATAGGTCGGAGCAGAAGAACTTCCGGAGGAAGACCCGCCAGAAGATGGCCGCACATAAGCATTCACGATAATCTGGCTGCGTAGGCTTTCGGTGGTGGTCGGAGTCGTCATGCTAACATAATAGATTGTGTTGTTTGAAGGTGCAGAATCCAGCACCACTGTCAATTTAGTGCCACTCCAGCTTGTTTTACCAACAAGTTCACCACCAGTTTCCGCACTGTAAATATTAAAAATCGTTCCATCGACTGGCTCACTGTTCAGCGTAAAAACAACTTCCTTGTCATCTGCGGATGAGATGGTATCGGTATTGTTTGCGAAGATCGGTGCCACACCAAGCTGCTTTTCTGCGACAGTAACCGTGATGTCTTCGGTTACAACCGTATCTTCAGTAAAAAACTTAGTTTCGCCATTCTTCTGATACGTCAACACCTTGTCTTTCGCCGCGTCAGGAATTTCAACCTTTCCATCGTCCGAGGTATAGACGATCACATCTTCCGTACTCTCTGGGAAGTCAAAAATCACCTTGCAGGCCTTTGCAACATCAAAGTCCTTTGCAAGCTTATCTACGTTTTTCGACCAAATACCGCTGTTTTCTTTCGTACCGTTTTCCGTATTCAGTCTCCATGCGATTTCACCACTGGTGATTTGTTCACTCGTTGCTTTTGCAACTTCATCGGAAATTTTTTCGTTATCGGCTGGTGTATACGAGCCACCATCACCGCCAAGTTTGCCAACTGCTGTCAGGCCATCCATTTCCTGATAGTAAGAGTTTTTAATCGCACAGGAGGACAGCTGCTGTCCAGCAATACCGCCCGACGGTGTGCCAGAAATCGTTCCGGTATTCAGGCAGTTTTCTACGTTCGTTGCTTTCTCCAAATAACCTACAATACCGCTGCTGACACAGCCCGTAATCGTTCCGGTGTTAAGGCAATTCCGGACAGTGCCAAAGTAATCACCTTCCCACGACCACGAGCTTATACCAACAATACCGCCCACATAATCGCCACTGTTATCGTTCGGTCCGGAAATTGCGCCGTTGTTGACACAGCGTTCGATCACAGCAGACTTTCCTTCAACCGGCTCATTACTGGAATCTGGAATCTGATTATTGCCAACAATGCCGCCGACCTTGTCCCATTTAGAAGACGTTACTGTACCGTTATTGGTGCAATCAGCTATATAGCCGTACATATTCTCGCCAACAATGCCGCCCATATACGGATTACTTTTTGCTTCTACATGGCCGGAAAAGGTGCAACCCAAGACTTCAGAGGTCGTCCCATTCAGATTTCCTACGATACCGCCAGTACCGTTCAACTCATTAGCGTTTGCATCAGAATATACAGTCGCCTTCGCAGTGCAGTTTTCAATTTTTCCTTCCAGAATACCGGCAAACGATCCCGTACACGCACTCTTGCTGTTGATATAAGAATTTTCCAAATTTACATCATGGATATATCCGGCCAAATAACCAAACAGACCGCCTGCCATTTCTGTGGTACTGCTTTCGTTTATGTAAAGTCCAGAAATTGTATGGCCATTACCGTCAAATTCACCCAAGTACGGGAGTTGGGAACTGAAATTCGAAGAAATCAACCCAATTGGCTTCCATTCCTGCGGTGTACCTTCACCGGTGCAACCATCTTTCGTAAAAATGAAGTTCGGATTCAGGTCAATATTGGAAGTCAATTCTGCATAGGTGTTCGTATTGTTTTCTAACAGATTTTCCGCACTCTCATTGTACCACTGAGCAAAAGCGTAGAGCTGCTCTGCCGTACTGATTTGATAGGGTGAGTCCTCGGTTCCATCGCCCGTAATACCGGTCGGGCTCTCCGCAGCCAGGGCAGCCGTGGGCAGCAGCGTCAGGCACAGAATCAAGGCCATCACAGCACTTACGATTCTTTTTCTCATAGACATTTCTCCCTTCGGATAGCAAGGCTCATTCCCGTAGGGTGACCCTACGGGAATCGGGGGTACCCCCGATTCCGATGCCTTTCTGTTTTCATTCTGTAGCCTAACACGTTCTTTGCGGATTTTCAATAAACCTTGCGCGAAATGCAGTCGTTTCTGCGCGAATGGATAACATCTTCGTCTGAAATGTGTTATACTGATAAAAACAGTCTATGAGGAGGCACTATGAATACTATCGGCATTTCTGTGATCTCTAACCGCACACATATCACACTGCTGGCGGAGAATATTCTCTATCTCTCGTTGAGCGGCAGAAAGACGGTGATCCATATTACCGACGGCCGAATTTATGAGACCTATACCCCTATTGATGAATTGGCAAAAAATCTTGGCAGTACCTTTATCCACGTGGATCGATGCTATCTCGTGTCTGCCAAGGCAATCCACGATGTGACGAAAACGATCGATCTGATCAACGGCGAATCGCTGGATTACGCACGCCGCCGCAAGCGGGAGATCGTGGAGCAGCTGCGTATCGAACGGCAAAAAATCGGTCGGACATTGGAACGCAATGACGTTCCTGCCTCACAAGAGGAGTACCATCGCCACTATGCCAGCTTTGACCATATGCCCTTTGCCTTCACCGACATTGAAATGGTGTTCAGTGAGGAACATTCGGCGGTGGACTGGATCTTCCGCTACGGCAATCGGGCGCTGGCGGAGCTGGAAAAGCTGCCGCTGGAGCAGCTGATCGACCACTCCTTCGGCAGCATCTTTCCCCATATGGACGCCAAGTGGCTGCGGGTCTATGAGCGCACGGCGCTCTATGGCGAAACTCTGGAGATCACCGACTACAGTCCGGAAATCGACACAGAACTCAAAATCATCTGTTTCCCAACCTTTCCGGGACACTGCGGCTGTATGCTCTTTGACCGCCGGACGATCCAGACGGTGCAGGGCAGTACATCGGAGAATGGACTGACAACGCCTGCGGCGGCATTGACGCAAGCATAGCATTCGTATGACAAACGCGCTTGCTGGGGAAATCCCCAGTCCCCCATGCCGCCTGAGGGCGGGAACTTTTCGGCAGCATTGCCGGAAAGTGAGTGCAAAAACCGGGTTCGGCTCATTGCCAAACCCGGTCAGACTTTTTGACAAGGTTGTCTGAAAGTAAGGGTTGGCAATCTTGCCAACCCTGACTTTACCAGATCGTCTCCCGCACTACACGGAAGAACAGAACCGTATCACCGCCGGTATTCCACAGAAAGAGAGTGAAATCCTGCGTCTGCGTGAAACCGTGAACGGGACGGACAGCTTCCTCGACAAAGCGAAGCGGTATACGGATATCACGGAGCTGACGCCGGAACTGCTGCGGCTGTTTATTGAGAAGATCGTGGTTCACGAGAAAGAGGTAAAGTGGTCTGAGCACGCACCGCAGACCGTGGAGATCTACTACAACGGCATTGGCTATGTCGGCAGTGGTCAGCAGGATGTGGAAGAAACGATGGGAGCACCGGAACCCCTACAAACCCAGGACACAGAGAAGCCCCGGCAGGCATCGTAAACACGATGACCTGCCGGGGTATCCCAGGAATCACTTGTTACCCCTGTGAGGGGGGAACGTAATCTGCCGAGGTTTTTATACTCATATATGCAGCAGCCAGTCCGTCAGATTTTTGACTTGAATGCCATTATAATTTCCCAGTGTGAGTCGGTCATTTGTCAGGACAATCTTTTCGTAATTGTCACGAATAAGGGTCAGCGGCCGAAGTTCACGTTCAAAGGTTTCCTGCGCAGTCATATCTGCTGTGACCTGAAAATACACGTATACGCCCTGTTTCTCCGCGACAAAATCCACCTCGGTGCTGCCGACCTTGCCGATCATGACGCGGTATCCGCGGCGCAGCAGTTCAAAATACACGATATTCTCCAGCGAAAAACCGAGATCGTACTGTCGGCGCGGCAGAATGTGATTGCGCAGACCAAGGTCAACGATATACAGCTTGCGATTGGTCTGAAGTACCTGTTTCCCTACAATATCAAAGCGTTCCGCCGGATAAAAGATAAACGATTCCGTCAAAGCTTCCACATAGTCGCTCACCGTGTTAGGTGAAATCTTCCGACCGTTCGAGGTCAGGTAATTTGTAATACTGCGGACAGAAACCGGATTGCCTGCCACACTCGCCAGATATTTAGCAATGGTTTTGAGCAGCAGAATATCTGTAATCTTACGTTTATCCGGATTACTTTTCTTTCGGGCCTGTCGATCTTCAATATCCTTTACGATGACCGTATTATAGATGCCTTCCAGATAGGTTTCAACCTTCCCTGCTGTACGATCGTACGATCCATCACGGCGATATACGGCAGACCTCCATCTCGCAGATATTCCGCGAGACCTCGCTCCGCATCCATGCCGGTGATACAGAGGAACTCCCGAAACGACAGCGGCAGCATTTTTATCTCTACATAGCGTCCAGTCAGCAGCGTAGCCAGGTCGCCGGAAAGCATGTAAGCATTTGAGCCGATGATGTAAATATCCACGTTTGGCTTGACATACAGGCTGTCTACGACTTTCTCGAAAAACGGTACTTTCTGGATCTCATCAAGAAAAATATAAGTTGTTTTCTCTGCGCACAGGCGCTCCTTCAAATAGGAATAGAGTTTTCGGTAATCCAGCAGTTCTTCGTATTCCAGTTCCTCAAAGTTAACGGAAACAATCTGTTCATCCGTAATACCGGTTGTTTTCAGCTGCTGCTGATACTGTGAGAGCAGGGTCGACTTACCGCAGCGGCGGATACCGGTCACGACTTTGATAACCTGCTCGTCTTTCCATGCCTTCAGCTGCTCCAGATATTCTTTCCGCTCTGCCAACGCACTCACCTCGCCGTTATAGTGTTCCCATTATAGCGCACGTTATGACGTTCATCAAATTATATTCCGATTTCGGAATATAATTTTATTTTTCTCGTATGTAATCCGATTTGGGAATGTTTTCGCAGAAGACGGCGTCCTGTAACCGCAGGATGACAACTATTGTTTTCCTGTTATGCCTTCAACATCAGTTTCTGCTTGCTGGCTTAGTTGGCAACCTTCTTTCACCAAAAGTACCATGAGCTGTTTCTCCAAATTATCTCGAATATCAACTGTACCCTGGGTAGAAGAATAAACTGCTATGATTACAGCCAAAAGTTCGGGATATTTTAGAGCGTTCTGTATAACTTGCCATTGTGCAGAGACACGGTCAAATGGTACTTTCTGAATTTCATTCCACGTATCCAAAATATCCTTCTCCAGATTCGTAAGGTATTCCTTTTCCTTCAAACAAGCAAATAATAAACTGTTGTAATCCATTTGTCGTCCTCCTCGTTCTCAAGACATTTTTCGTACTCCACGATACAAATCCCCCTCTACTCTCCCAGAGTTCTCTTTCCATTTTACCAAGATATTCGCTCGAAATATGTAGTTTTTGATCATCTCAATCAATAATTCCCTGATAAATGGCATATCCAACCAAGTCTGTCTATCCTTGCCGGACAGCGAAAGCCGCCTTTCACACATTCATTCGCGTGTGAAAAGAGGTTTTTCAGATTATTCAGAAATTACTGCGGACTTCTGGATCGCAACCAGATTGTTCGACATCAGCGGATCCTCAACTTCGATGGAAAGCGGGCCGTGATAATCGCCTCTGCCAGAGCTGCGAAGAAGGTCTTCCACCACAGAGCATCGTGGCCGCAGCCTTCTGCCTGCACAGTTCGCGTGCCATCATGATCGGGTCGCCGCCCATGAAGAATACATGGTTCGGGTCGAGGTTCAGACCGCGCAGAGCACCGCGTTACCGCCTGCCGGATGATATGCCTGACCGGCGTCTTGAAATAACATTTTCCCTCTTTTATCTTCGAAACCTTGACAAAACCGCTGTTTTG
>ERZ773110.2079-NODE-2079-length-14272-cov-2.744320_pt1 | contig 14272 bp, 14 predicted proteins | sample MGYA00580568_ERZ773110 | MGnify/ENA primary metagenome ERZ773110 (study PRJEB29015, sample SAMEA2737870) | human gut metagenome | biome: human gut; feature: human-associated habitat; material: faeces | place: China | collected 2012 ... | reverse complement strand
AGCAATCTGTACAAAGTGCAGCACGGATTCCCTTGAATTTATTAGCAGTGATGGAAATTCCGATACCTGTTCCGCAGATCAGGATTCCTTTCTCACACTCACCGTCCACGATTGCCTGTGCTACTTTCTTTCCATAAACAGGATAGTCTACAGATTCCGGACCATTGCATCCAAAATCTTTGTACTCCAGTCCTCTCTCTTCCAGATGCTTCTTTACCTCCTGCATCAGCTCATAGCCGCCATGATCACATCCCAGTGCTATCATTTTCTTTCTCCTCCTCAACGTTGATAATTTTATGACCAGCCGCTTTCAGTAAGCGGTTCATGATCGCCTGTCCCATTCTTGGTGTAAAAAATGCCTCTGAATAAATGGCACTTACATTACAGCTGTCAAAATCACGCAGGACCTCGTACAGATGATGCGCGATGGTTTCTTCCTGCTCCCGGCTTCCGATACTCTTTACGATTCCATGTGAATATCGGCCTTTTGTTTCATCTGTTGCGATGATCCCCACAGTCAGTCCCTTATCCTCAGCCTCTCCGGCTCTTCTTTCGATCTCCGCGATCACACCCTCTGTGGCCCCCTCCACAATGGCAAGATCTGCCTTTGGTGCATAATGACGGTATTTCATTCCCGGTGCTTTTGGATGGACCTTGCTGTCCGGTTTGATCAGCCCCTTATCCATCCTTACATCTCCAAGTGTTTCCCGGAGCATTTCCAGGGAAATATATCCCGGCCGCAGGACTACCGGTATGTCTTCTGTAAAATCTACGATCGTAGATTCCAGACCGATATTTACCTGTCCTCCATCAATGATCATATCAATGGCTTCTCCCAGATCCTCTGCCACATGTCCTGCTGTCGTAGGACTTGGTCTTCCGGAAGTATTGGCACTTGGCGCTGCCACATATCCGCCAGCCGCAAGGATCAGCTCCTGTGCGATAGGATCACTTGGAAAACGTACTGCCACACTGTCCAGTCCTCCGGTTGTTTCCTTTGGCACGATATCTGCCTTGGGAAGGATCATTGTCAGCGGACCCGGCCAGTATTTCTCAGCCAGTATTCTGGCTTTTTCAGGAACCTCCGTAACGATCTTATCCAGGTCACGGATATCTGCGATATGTACGATCAGCGGATTGTCCGAAGGTCTTCCCTTGGCTGCATAGATCTTCATCGATGCTTTCGGATCCAGGGCATTTCCTCCAAGGCCGTATACAGTCTCTGTGGGAAATGCCACAAGCCCGCCGTTTTTCAGGATCTCGCCACCTCTGGCAATTGCCTTTCTGTCTATATTCTCCGCTGTCATAACTGCTATTTCTGCTTTCATTTTACGCTCCATTTACTGTCTGATATAAATCCCCTGCTCTTCAATAAAATCTTCCAAATCCTGAAGGGCATCCTGTGCCCAGGTTTCGGATTTCTGAAAAGTCTCCGGGAAAAACATGTCTTTTACTATTTTTTTACCTGTTTCTGTTTTAAAGATCTTCTCTGCACTTTTCTTTATATGTTCTTTATCCAGTCCATCTTCAAAATAATTAACCAGAAAATCAGCTTCCACAAGGATCTGATAATCCAGCCCGTCAATATCCTTATAGGTATGATGATGTCCTACCAGATATTCCACTCTGCGGATCACCCTCTCCTGAAAGCCCAGTGCGGTAAGCATCTCTCTGGCAGCTGCCGGACCTTCTGCTTCCTGCGTCTTTCCATCAGAGCGTCCGTATTTTTCCATACCGACTTTGATCCCGATATCATGAACGAGAGCCGCAGCTTCCAGAACATACATCGTATCTTCATCCAGACCCTCACTCTGGCCGATCAGCCTTGAAAGATCATGCACCTTCACAAAATGCTGGATATGCTTCGGATCCCCCTGATAATAATGGATCATTTCCATATAAAGTCTGTCGATTCTGTTCATAATATCCTCCTCTCTGCTGCCATCCTGCAACTGTCACTTTTTTCTGTATACTGCTCAGCAGAAATCTCCTGCTGAGCATATCCGTTAACAGATAGCTACATAATAGTTACATTATAGCGTTATTATGGAAAAAATGTCAATCCTGCTCCACTTTCACAATGTAGGTTCCTGACATATCATCTTCAAAGACAATACTTCCCAGACTCTGAAGAACACTGTCATTAAGCTCTGTTCCGTATTTTTCTTTTTCCTGTCCTCCTACAAAGATATAGGAAATATCATAACGGCTGATCAGTTTTTTTACCGTCTCTGCATCTGTAGATGTATAAATAGTCTGGATGTCCGCACTTTTTTCATTGAGGTCAGGTACATTATTTCTCCAGAGCCATTCATGCACATACCATCCCAGTACGGTCGGAAGCCCCGTAGATGCAGAAACTCTCTCATATCCGGTATAGCTGTCCCCGTTAGCCTCGAGCACCACAGGAGAGCCCTTGATATTCTGCTTCAGCCAGCGGATCGCCGACGCATCCTGAGGAAAATCCTGCTCAAGAAATGTAGTTGCATCCAGTCCCTGATACTCCGAAACCTTCCAGACATCCCCAAACCAGGAATGCACGGCATTTCCGAAATAGCCCACGGTCCAGAGCAGTACAAAAAGCCCCACACCTGAAAGGATCCGGATGATCTTCTGTCTGGATATCACCAGCATACGATAAATCCCATATCCCATTGTCATTCCGAAAAGGATATATGCCTGATACGTCAGCTTGAACATAGTATTGGCTCTGGCATTTCCATTTTCATAAATATCCCGCACATATACAAGCTCCGGGATCAAAACCAGTCCGATAGCACATAAGCCCATGATCACTGCAAAAAGATCCGGAACTGTGATCGCCTCCAGCAGCCTGTAAAGACTTTTATGCTTCAGTCCCCTCATTTTTTCTGTGATGACAGACAGGATCAGCAAAACAGTAAGAAGCACCGGAAGTCCCCAGAGGATCAGAAGCTGATACCACAGTGAATGATGCTGTGTCAGTGCCACCCCCTGTACCATCGTATCAAATTTCAATGTAAAGGGCAGAATCACCAGATAAGAGAGACCTATGATCTCCACTGCCTGTACGATCGTCACTGCCAGGATCCTGATTATCTTTCCCTCAAATCGTATGATATTTGCGATCAGGACAACTCCACCGGTCACTACAAAATAGATCACAAAATCCCAGTAATTGGTCCACTGGAACATGCCAAGAAAAACGGACGCCAGAAGGATGTGCGGCATCAGAAGCTGTCTCAGCCAGAAAACACTGCGTTCCTGTTTTTCAGGCTCAGGCCCTCTTTTTCGGATCATTTTCAGCCATGCATAGAGCATTCCCACCAGAAATGTCACAAACATCACATTTACCACATGGGCATGAAGATCTCCCAGAACAAAGGAATAGCATGGGAATTCATGTATGGTCTTATCACTGTCATTCACCGGATTATACCCTATGTAACGAGTTGCATCCGGGAACCAGTAGCTGGCTGTTTCTGCCACTCCCTGTATCTTCCGGATCAGCGGTAACACACAACGATAGACGATATAATGTACATTTCCTGCGATAGATACCGCAATGCCTGCAGTAATTCCTGCCAGTGACGGAAGATATTTCTTCTTTCCATCCAGCCGTCCATACAGCCTGTCCTTCGTCATCTGACGGACCAGCGAAAACGGATACACAAAGGCAAACGCTGCCACAAAGGTACGCATCAGATTATAAGTCACTTCCACTCTGCTTCCTGTAAGCTTCGTAAGAAATACTGCAAAATACTGTCCGCCATAGTAATAATTGATGGTTCCCTGAGAATACCAGAGATCACGTGCAGGAAGAGTTTTGCTTCGCATCATGGCCTCCATGAAGCCATAATCCATAAATTTTTCTGTTCCGTATGCCTGCGGCCGGAATCCAGCCAGATAAGTCCAGAGCAGAAAAATCCCAAAAACAAAAGCTCCTCCCGAAAGATCAACCGGATCTTTCCTGACGGATAACATTCAATCCCTTGCTTCAGCTGAACATGAAAAAGTACAGCACACAAAATGCCAACAGCCACAGATACTCCTACACACACTGCTGCTGTAAAAGGAAGAATTTCCACCGCTACCAGAAGCCAGGTGAGAAATCCGGTAACCGCAATGGCAAGTACCTTTGAAAAAAGCCAGCCCCGGTCTTCAAAGCCTCCGAAAAGCCTTCCTGTGACCGGCATTGCCACCATTCCCATAAACAGTGCAAGCAGCCACCACGTCCAGAATGTCCATACATCTCCTCCCAGGAGATACGCAGAAAGTACTGTCAGGATCACTGCTGCAGTCAACTCCGGAAATAATTCTTTGATCTTTTTTTTCATCCTTCTGTTCCTCCTGTATCAGATCCTGCCCCGCAGACGGATAAAGTCCGCAAATGCCTGTCTTCCGATCTTTATGATCCGTTTCATATTGATAGAATTTTTTCCGGCCTGTCTCGGTCGGAATGTAATGGGGATATATTCCACATAAAGATGATGTTTTTCATAGATCACGGTCATCAGCACATTGGAAAGGAAAAATCCGCCTGGGATACGCTTCAGTACTTTGGCGAGCTGTTTTCCATCCATCAGCCGATATGGCGTATTTGCATCTTTTACCCAGGTTCCAAAAATAAGAAAAAGCACAAGCCGCAGTATTCTTGTCACAAAAACCCTGGAAAGCCCGTCCTCTCTTTTCTGCCGGTAGCCGATAAGAAGACCGCACTTTTGACGTTTTTCCCAGAACTGCCAGAATTCCTCCGGAAGTGTCTGGCCGTCTGAATCCGTCTGAAAAATATAATCGGCACCTTTTTCTACTGCGTAACGATATCCCCTGAGTATTGTTCCTCCATGTCCTTCATTCGGTTTATCGATTCCGATAAGACGGTCATGATTTTTCTGATAATTCTGTATTTTTTTGTAGGTAGCATCTTTGCTGCCATCATTCAGGATCACCAGGCGGCTGTCCCCGCCGATCCTCTCCACTACCGGATACCATTGCTCGATCACGGTCCCGATATTTTTTTCTTCATTATATGCCGGCATAATGATATATAAGCTGTCATGTTTCATAGATTCTTATTCTCCCATCCTCTGAGGTATACACCAGTGGATATGTCTCCCTGATGATATCCTCACGACATTCCTGCTGTTCAAATTCCATATCCTCCTCAAACAGGATATATGTGATCTGTTCCTGTTTTACGGCAGCTTTCAGTAGCTCCGGATCATCCGTGGTATACATAAGCACTGCCTGGCCAGCACGATAGCCCGTATCGTACCCTGCAGACCATGCATAATAAGGCCATCCGCAATACAGCATGGCACCGGACATGGTGACCTCGTTCATGGTATATTCCGGTGTCAGCAGAAGATCATTTTTCTTAAGATTTGCACTGAGCCAGTCCGTCAGGCTGCTTTCCATATTTACAGTCATCCTGTGCGCGGAATCGTTGTCTCTTAAGATGATCACGTAATCATAGATCCCCGTTGCACTAAGGCAGATACAAAGGACCGCTGCCGCTGCACGACCGGCCCATTTCTTCCAGCTGTTTTTCCCTGCAAGGAAAACACATCTTACGATCCATCCCCAGAAAACTGTCACAAAGGCATAGGAAATCATCACATATTTATGATTGACATTGATGTCCGGAGTCAGAGATACCAGAAATGCAAATGCCATTGGAAGCAAACAGCCCATCAGCACTGCCCGCTGACCTCTCTTCAGAAATACTGCTGTCACAATCATTCCCACAAAAAAAAATCCACTGATTTCCACCAGATACCAGAGTACACCGGAAATGCTTTTATTGTCTGCCAGAAAGCCCCAGTAAAAGGATGGACTCATAACACTTCCCGACACAAAGATCTTCGACTGCAGTTCCGAAAAAAGCACTGCCAGTCCGGCACAGATCACATAATCCAGCTTACCGTCAGAAAACACTGCCAGTCCGGCAAGGATCAGAAGGCCGCCGATCAGCGCAGCCCCGTTCCAGAAGGCAGTTAATCCCAGAAACAGTCCCAGAAGGATCGCCGTATCCACATTTCTGCAGATCCAGGCTTTTTTTGTAAAAAAACGGTTACGGACCCACAAAAATCCCTGCTCCTTGTGACTGCATCCGGCTTCCACCCAATCCATAAAGGTCCATACCGCTACAGCTGCCATCAGAAGGCCGAAAGCCAGATGACGCTGGTTCAGATATACATTGAAATTCCATAATCCCCAGTTTTCATTGGTAGTATAACCGATAAACGCCGTATTTTCTTCCAGAGTCCGTACAAGGTCCCCCGCCTGAAGATGTTCCCACAGATAACGCCAGAACGCTGTTCCGCTGCGGAAAAAAAAGAAAACAATGGCAGCTGCCCCTGCCCAGAAGCTTTTGAACATCCGGTAGCTGATCCCGTAAAGCACCATAAGAAATCCCGCCAGAGACAGGATGCTTACCAGATTATATCCCAGATCAAGACGAAGGCCCAGATACTCCAGATTTCCCACAAGGAACTGGAACATAAAATGATATTTCACATCCTGCCCGCCATAATGCGGATACTGGGTAGGAAAATTATTTCCCCTTGAAAAAGATCGCATCATTGCCGTGTGGGGTGCATAATCTCCGTATACCGAAAAGCCGGAGTACAGAATGCCGTCTTTCATATGGAAAACGTAAAACATCATCCAGGTCACAAAAACCGTCAAAATGCCAAAAAGCAGAAGCTCTTTTTTCAGGATCCATTTTCTGCTGATCATCCGTTCGGATATCACAAACATTTTTTGCTGTTTTTTCTTTTTCCACCGGAAGATTCCCGAAAGCAGCAGGATATCTACCAGAAATACGATCAGATTTCCATAAAAAAGAGGATGCTCTGCCCCCGCGCATATGCTGAACATCCAGGAAAAAATATAGACTGCCCAGGTCAGCATCAGGATTCCCATCCCAAACGCTGCCGGCAGGACCACCCATATCCTGTTTCCTCTTTCAGTTGTTTGACGCGGAAACAGACATCCTGCCATTTCCATTCCTGTTAACATACATAATATAAGATAAATGATTCCAAGCATAGGATTCTCCTTAATTCACGTAAAGTATAGCAGAATCACCTTCCTATGAAAAGGCTATTCACATTTTTTTCAATTATTTTCGTTTTCCTTCTGTTTTTTCAGATATGTAACGATTCCATCAGCCACAGCCTCTGCTACCTTTCTCTGATACTTCTCTGTCTGAAGCAGGGCGGCTTCCTCCGGATTTGTAAGAAATCCACATTCTACGATATTGATCACACCCGGACTTCTCTTCAGAAGATAATAGGTTTTGTTTTCTTTTGCCACCCGCGGCCGTGCAATGGAAAGCTTCCGGTTCATGTTTTCCTGGATCGCAAGTGCCAGTTCTTTTCCGTCTTCCGAATCCTCATAATAAAATACCTGCGGACCTTTTACTCCGGGATCACTGTAGCTGTTCTGATGGATACTCACAGAAAGCACCGGTTCATATTTCCGGATCTGTTCAATACGATTCTGCAGATCCTGTGCTTTCATATTTTTTGTACCATTTTCATAAAGACCTTTATCTTCTTCCCGGGTCATTACTACGGCAAGGCCTTTTTTTTCCAGGATCGTTTTTAGCTTCATGGCAATATCCAGATTGATCCCTTTTTCCTTCAGTCCACCGATTCCCACCATTCCGGAATCCACACCGCCATGACCGGCATCCACCAGGATCACCTGATCTGCTTTTATATTTCCGGATACATCTATAAATCTGCCTGCAGTTTCTGCCGCTTCCCATGACAGAATATAAAAACAGACCAGCATAAGAACTGCCATTGCCAATTCTATGAAATGTTTTTTCAACACAAAACACCCCCGGCATATTTATTTTAATATATGTTGCCGGGAGTGTTTTTAGCATTGTGAAGATCACAATGTTTTCTTCTGTTTATGACAGGTTTTCTGTGATTACGCTCCAGATCCCGCTGTTCTCGAATCCAAGCTTCCACTCTGCCACACCTGCCAGTTTGTATTTTTTGATCAGTTTAACCTTTTCCGCAATAGACTTAGAGTCCTCCAGCCAGATCTGGTATGTGGCACCGTCCCCTTCATAGGTTCCATAATTCTGACTTGTCTTCTTGTCCCAGTATGTTTCTGCTCCGTTATCACTGATCGTCTGCTGTGCCTGATCCATACCGATGGCCTCACTTGTCAGTGCACCGCCATCTGTAGTCTTCCAGAGCCTTGTGTAGAACGGAATCGCAAGGATCGTCCGTTGAGCCGCTACTTCTGAAAGCGTATCCTTAACCCCCTGTTCTACCCATGGCAGAGATGCCACAGAGCCGGCATCGGAGCCTACGTAATGCTCATCATAGCCCATAATGATCACATAATCCACAACCTTGCCCTGCTCCGCACGGTCATAATGACTGGTAAAATCTTCCGGAACCGGATTATCTACAGACAGTACCAAATTATTGGCGTGACACTGGATAGAAAGCTCTCTTAAAAACTGAAGAAAATGGATTCCTGCTTCTTCGCCCAAAGATTCAAAATCAACATTGATTCCATCCATTCCTACTTTCAGTGCATAAGTGATCAGCCGATTCTCCAGATTCTGCCTTGAACTGGTTTTTGAAAGAACTTCTTTGGTATTCATGTTCTCATTAAAATTATCCACCAGTCCCCATACCTTCAGTCCTTTTTCATGTGCCTGCATCACATACTCCCCAGATGCAAGACTTGAAATATTTCCGGAGTTATCTGTTACAGAAAACCAGGTTGGAGAGATCACATTCACGCCTGTCATATTCTGTACCGCATCTGCGAAATAGCTGTTTGCATCTGTGCTGGTAACCTGGTGCCATGCCAGGTTCACCGGTTCATCCATGGTAAGATATGTATAGGACTCTGTCTTAAAATCCCGTTTATAATCCGTTGTATCCACAGCACTTACTTTTTTCTTCTGAATATAACCGATGTAACCGTCATCGGTTGCCACCTGATCCCAGTCCTCTCCTTCATTCATCAGCCGGAGAACTGTATTCTTCGCCAGTTTGGAAAGGATCGGCGCCTTGATCCCGCCCCGGTAACGGATCACGGTATCTTTCTTCGTGGTCACGGTCTCCACATTGGTAAATTTGTACTGTATCGCAATCCTTGCAGGATCCTGCTCTATATAAGAATCGATATCTGTATACTTTTTTACATAATCCAGTTTCAGATAAACCGTGTCATCCTTCAGCCACACGTTTCCGTCTGCCTTATCTGAAGCCGGTTCCTCTGTGAGACTGGATGGTGTTGCATACAGTATCTTCTTGTTTTCGCTATCCCAGTAATATCTCTGATTCAAATATCCGTTCACTACATCCAGCGGAAGATATACATCTTCTCCTGAGATAAGTGCCTTCTCTTCCAGTTTCTCAGTTCCAAGTATCAACGCAGCCTCACCGTCTGCATTCTGGCCGTAGTATTCTGTCAGATCCATCTGTTTCCTGCTTGGTATAAGCTTATTGATCCCGTAAACAGCCCCTCCGGCAAGAGCGACCAGAACGATCAGCAGACCTACCACAAGGACCGGTATGTGTTTTTTTATCATGTTTTTTTCCTTTCGGTATAAAATGTCATAATTTGCTTTATTATAACATATCTTGTCTACATTTCGTTATAAAAATCGACTTTTAATAATTTTTCACAATTTCTTTAGAATTTCGGTTCCCCGCATGGTATGCATGAGTGCAGGGGATGATCGTTATCCGGGGAACCGTTTTTTCTTATGTACGGTCATTCTTTGCGAATAAGATCAAAGCTTACACAGGCGATATGGCCGTCTTCATCTTCCGTATAATCCCGCATATAGACCCCGTTTTCCGCAATCTGACAGGCTTTTGCGATTTTTTTCGGAGTGCTTGGTGCTCCATTGAGATAAAGAGAAACTCCGTTCTCACGATAAAGCTCCAGTTCCCTTCGAAGGGGTTTTGCGGATTTCTTTTTTTCCTGTGATATATTTGGCGTATCCCGACCTCCTTTCCTGGTTAGATTTTCAGAAAACACCAGCAATGGTTCTCGAAAAGCTGCACCTTCCCTGTTAGGATGATACTTGTAATAAAATATAAATAATAAAATGGGGGGGGAATTTCTCTGTGTACCGACAGACTCGCCGATGAATTTCACACAGAATCCTTATCTTCAGAAAAATATGACTTTAAGTTATCGTTACTGTCTTCTTGCTTCCGGGAGGAGACAGCTTTTCTGCTTTTCATTATACCTGATTTCTCTTCAGATGCAAGTCTTTTATAAAAGAATCAGAAATTTTCTTTTTTCTCCGGTTTCTACATCTTTACATCTTGTGTATAACTGTTATATAATACAGTATGTAAAAGATTAAATTTATTTACCTATAGGATGTGATCATATGAAAATAGAAAAAATCAATGAAAATCAGATCCGCTGTACCCTGACGAAAGAAGATCTGGACAGTCATCAGATCCGTATCAGCGAACTTGCATACGGTACCGAAAAAGCCAAACGTCTCTTTCGTGATATGATGCAGCAGGCACAGATACAATTTGGTTTTGAAGCAGATAATATTCCTCTGATGATCGAGGCTATTCCTGTCAATGCCGAAAGTATTATCCTCATTATCACTAAAGTGGAAGATCCTGAAGAACTGGATACACGTTTTTCCAAATTTGCACCCTTCAAGGGCAACAAACCTTCCGATACCGTAGAGATCGATGGCGCTGACAATATCATCGATATCTTCCAGAAGCTCTGTGAATCCAAGCTTAAGGATCTTTCACAGAAACCGGAAGAAAAAAGGGCGGAAACTTCCGCCTCTCAGGCAACAGAAACTTCGGATGCATCACAGCAGCCGGCTGAGAGTTCTGTAAAGCTTATACGCCTGTACTCTTTCCCGGGGCTGGATGATGTTATTGCCGCATCTCATGGTATGAATGGTTTCTTTACCGGTGATAATACTCTCTATCGTGAAGGAGAAGACGGTGTCTATCAGCTGGTACTTCATCAGTCAGACTGTACACCTGAAGAATTTAACAAGGTCTGCAACATCCTTTCCGAGTATGGCATCGGCCGCGCATTCACACCAGCCGGTGAAGCCTACCTCAGAGAGCACTGTGCACTGATCGCTGATCATGCACTTCAGAAGCTTCTGAATATCTGACAAACCAAATATCCTACAGACAAACAAACCGCTGTCGGAATGCGATCCATATGATCTGCATTTCCCGACAGCGGTCCTTTTGTTTCAGCAAAAAAGCTTCTGTTTATTACTCACCAAGAAAATCATTGATCTGAGCTACGAGGACATCTGCGTCCAGGCCATGGACCATTGCTGCTTCTTCCAGAGATTCCATCTGTGAAGACGGGCAGCCAAGACAATGCATTCCTGCTCTCATCAGGATCGGTGCGATATTCGGGTCTACAGTGAGCAGTTCTCCGATCAGCATGCTCTTTGTAACTTTTGCCATGATTGTATTCTCCTTTACTGTTTTATCGAAATATTTTTATTCCGTTCTGCTATTATAATACGAATCCTGAATGGAATCAACGGGTTACGAATTTTCAGTTTTGTTTATAAATTTATACTTGTATTCTTTATGCAGATATATTAGAATGGGAATAGAATCCCTGGTAGGGGATACATATAATACACAATTTAAAAGGAGGATATCAATTATGGCATATGTAATTTCTGACGAGTGCGTTAGCTGTGGAACATGTGAGGGTGAGTGCCCGAACGAGGCTATTTCTCAGGGAGACGAGCATTATGTAATCGACGCAGACGCTTGTGTTGACTGCGGAACATGCGCTGAGGCCTGTCCAGTTGGTGCTATCTCTGCTGAGTAATGCATCATTAGCTTGATAAGCTGCTATAATGAATGAGGCTGCCGGTTTACCGGCAGCCTTTTCTGTTTTTTTTATTCTTTTTTCCCTCACAGGAAGCTGCCGCTTCTCTTCTTGCCTGCTGCTGCCTGCGGATCGCTTCATCCAGAGAACGACACCGGTACTCTCCTTCTTTCTTTCTCTGCATTTCCTCACGGATCAGGCGTTCCATGATTTCCTGAAACTCCAGTATCTTATCGTTATCTGCTCCGCACTTCTCTGTATTCCCGGATTCCGTTTTTTCCATGAACTCCTTTTCAGATCCCGTTTTTTTCAACGGGATATCTTCAAGCTCAACAGCTTCTCCATCCAGGATCCTGATACCAGATTCTGAAAAATCCGGTGTATCTGTCTTTCTTACCTCCGGTGGGATCAGTGTACGGATTGCTTTCAACTGAAGTCCTTTACTTTTCAGCTCATTTATTTTAAGAAAAAGCTGGATATCAAACGGTGTATAATAGCGATGTCCCAGTTCATTGCGTCCGATCCGAAGCTCCAGTTCTTCCTCCCAGTAACGCAGGACATAAGATTTCACTCCGGTCAGTGTTACGGCCTGTCTGACTGTATATCTTTTTTCCATTGTGAACGCCCCCTTATATAGAGATTCACTGCTGCTGTCTACAGTATAACCCCTGAGATCAGGAAATAGCAAGAATAATCGGTTGACATAATTTTACCAAATATGACTCTTTGCCTATATCCATAGCATCCCGAACTCCACGATCACACAGACAAAAATACAAAAGGCCATCAGGATAACTATAAGCTTTCATCCTGACAGCCTTTCATTTACCGTCTGCACGGCTCTATTTTTTCATATTTACAAACTGGGTATATCTCGGCAGCCATACCAGCTCCACAGTTCCGATCGGGCCGTTTCTCTGCTTGGCTATGATAATTTCCGCAATGTCTTTCTTCTCGGTATCTTTGTGATAATAATCATCTCGATAGATAAACATGACCACATCCGCATCCTGCTCAATGGCTCCGGATTCTCGAAGATCCGAAAGCATTGGTCTGTGATCCGGACGCTGTTCCACCGCACGGCTGAGCTGAGACAATGCGATCACCGGTACATTCAGTTCTCTGGCAAGAGCTTTCAGAGAACGGGAAATATCTGAAATTTCCTGCTGTCTGGAATCACTTTTTCCACTTCCGCTCATCAGCTGCAAATAATCGATCATGATAATCCCAAGATTATGTTCCAGCTTATATTTCCTGCATTTGGAGCGCATTTCCGCAATAGAAATACCCGGCGTGTCATCAATGATCAGATTAGATTTACCGATAATATCTGCTCCTTCTACCAGTTTTGTCCAGTCCTCGTCTTTCAGATTACCTGTTCTCATATTCTGGGAATCTACATGAGATTCCATTGCCAGAAGTCGGTTCACCAGCTGTTCCTTTGACATTTCCAGACTGAATATGGCAACTGTGACATCCTTTCGGAATGCCATATACTGTGCAATGTTCAGTACAAAGGCTGTTTTCCCCATGGAAGGACGGGCTGCGATCAGCACCAGATCAGAAGGATGCATACCGGATGTTTTATAATCCAGATCCATAAAGCCTGTGGGAATACCTGTTACAGAACCCTTAAGCTTAGACGCTTTCTCAATGTTATTAATGGCATTCAGAACTACCTGCTGGATTGGAACATATTCTTCATTGTTGCGTCTCTGGAGAATATTGAACAGTTTTTTTTCTGCTTCTTCCAGAATAATCTCTGTATTCTCCTTCTCCAGATAGCAGGTGTTGGCAATCTCTTCATTTGCCTTGATAAGTCTGCGAAGGACTGCTTTCTCACTGACGATCTTTGCGTAGTACTTCACATTTGCAGAAGTAGGAACCGCTGAGATCAGATCTCTTACATATTCCATACTGCTGATATCCGGCGGGAGTTCTTTCTCCTTTAAACGATTCTGAAGGGTCACCAGATCTACCGGTTTCCCTTCATTACACAATTCCACCATTGCATCAAAGATGATGCCATATTGTTTCTGATAAAAATCATCACTGGTAAGTATCTCAGATGCCACAAGGATCGCATCTCTGTCCAGGATCATTGAGCCGATTACAGACTGCTCTGCCTCTATACTGTGGGGGAGTATTCTTTTAATCAGCGCTTCTTCCATTCTTTATCCCTCCGGAAGACTTATGCTTCTTTTACCCATACTTTAAGAGTTCCTGTTACCTTAGGATGTAATCTGACAGGCACCTGGGTAACACCAAGTGTACGGATTGGCTCAGGAAGCTGCAGTTTCTTTTTATCAATGTCCAGATTTAACTGTTTCTTTGCAGCTTCTGAAATTTCTTTGGAAGAAACTGAGCCAAATGTTCTTCCGCCTTCTCCTGTTTTCAGGGTAAGGATGACTTCTTTTGTCTCAAGATCTTTGGCAAATGCCTGTGC
>ERZ773110.2027-NODE-2027-length-14531-cov-2.883670_pt1 | contig 14531 bp, 13 predicted proteins | sample MGYA00580568_ERZ773110 | MGnify/ENA primary metagenome ERZ773110 (study PRJEB29015, sample SAMEA2737870) | human gut metagenome | biome: human gut; feature: human-associated habitat; material: faeces | place: China | collected 2012 ... | reverse complement strand
ACCATGCTGCTACGGGAATGCAACCTGGAGCTTCCGAAACATACCTTTTACGTGGATAATCTGTTTGTGTTCCAGCCGCTTCCGTATGTAAAGACCTTCTACTATCTGGATGTAAACTTTTACCGGTATTTCATCGGAAGACAGGACCAGTCAGTCAACGAGCAGGTCATGATCGGGCGTATCGACCAGCAGCTTTTGGTAACCCATCTGATGCTGGGGTATTACCATGATGCGAAGATCACAAATTACAAGCTGCGTCATTATATGGTGCGCTATCTCGAGATCATGATGACGATCTGCTCAATTCTTGCGATCAAGTCCGGAAGCGATGAGAACATGGAGAAGAAGAAACAGCTGTGGCAGGATTTAAGAAAGACCGATCTTCCGCTGTTTATGCGCCTGCGCTGGGGATTCCTTGGACAGAGCATGAATCTGCCGGGAAAGAGCGGACGAACCGTGTCGATCGCCGGATACAAGATCAGCCAGAAGTTCTTTGGATTTAATTAATTTATTAAAAAAGTTGTGTAAAAAGTCTTGACAATTAGCACAATGATTGTTATACTATGGAAGCAGTCTTGAGTGAGACACTTAAGACTGCAATATGGGGTCTTAGCTCAGCTGGGAGAGCATCTGCCTTACAAGCAGAGGGTCATAGGTTCGAGCCCTATAGGCCCCATACTTTTTGGAAATGTGGCGGAATAGCTCAGTTGGCTAGAGCATACGGTTCATACCCGTAGTGTCAGCAGTTCGAATCTGCTCATCGCTACTTTCGGAAGACATATTCGATATGGATATGTCTTTTTTTTATTTCATAGAAAATTTCGATGCCCCCCTATGAAATAAAAAAGCCCTCTGGGCAGGATCGCACTGCTGCGGAGAATCCTACAAAGTAGGATTCTTTCTTACTAAAAATCATGATAAAAGAGTGAAATCATGTTATAATAAAAACAAAAAAAGGAGAGCAAGAATATGCGTGTAGGAATGGGATATGATGTCCATCAGTTAGTAGAAGGAAGAGACTTGATCTTAGGCGGAGTAAATATACCATATGAGAAAGGATTATTAGGACACTCAGATGCTGATGTTCTGCTGCATGCGATCACAGATGCGATCCTTGGGGCAGCAGCATTAGGAGATATCGGAAAGCATTTTCCAGACACAGACCCTGCATATCATAATGCAGACAGCATGAAGTTGTTAGCAGAAGTTGTAAGATTGATCGAGGAAAAAGGATACGAGATTGGGAATGTGGATGCGACAGTCATTGCACAGAGACCAAAGTTATTAAATTATATTCCAATAATGAAAGAAAATATCAGTAAGACCCTCAAAGTAGATCCAGATCAGGTGAATGTCAAAGCAACGACAGAAGAACATTTAGGATTCACAGGAGAGGGACTCGGGATCAGTGCACAGGCAGTGTGTCTGCTGAATGAAACAAAATAAGAATAAAGGAAATAGCATGGAGATCATTTATCAGAAAAACAAAGACAAACAGCCAGTATATGACATGTATCAGAAGATTTTTGAAGATCCAGAGCCGTTTGCACAATATTATTTTGAAGAGATATATGCAACGAATCAGGTGATACTGGCAGAAGAAGACAACAAGATCTTAGGAATGCTCCATTTAAATTCATATCACATAAGAGCAGGAAAGAAGACATATACATTAAATTATATTGTAGCAGTTGCGGTGTGGAAGGAATATAGAAGAAGAGGCATCATGGCAGAGATGCTTAAGAAGTGTTTCAATGATATGCATGAGCAGCAACAGCCATTTACGTATCTGATGCCTGCGAATAAAGCATATTATGAACCATTCCAGTTTCGATTTGTGATGGACTGGGAAGAAACAATGATCGATGATCATAACATTTCATATACAGATGATACAACGGATAGAAATCATAAGATCGTTCATATAATGGCAGAAGATTATCAGACGATCCAGAATTTTTTAGAGCGGTTTATGGAACAATACAAGATATATACAGTTCCGGATGAACCATACCTGAGACGACTGGAAAAAGAAAGCCAGAGTGGAGATGGAAGCCTTTTAGCTTATTATGAAGACGATCTGTTGCAAGGCGTATTTGCAGAAAGTTTTGAAGAAGATGAAGTATATATCCGATGGGCGTATTCTTTAGAGCCAGAACATATGATTAACCAGATCAAACAACGACACAAAGGTAAGAAGATTTATATCACAGAAGGAAATTTATTCAAGGGAAATTCAATAGGAAAGGATTTTATACAAAGCAAAAAAGTACCAAAGATCATGGCAAGGATCACGAACCTTACTGCTTGGGGAGAGATCTTGCAAGGAAAGAACGATTTTACATTCAGGATATTGGTGAAAGATCCATATATCAAGGATCAGAATGGAGTATTCCAGTTTCAATGTCTGAATCATAAGATATCCATTCAACGTGCAGACATACCACAAGATGAGACATTAGACATACACACAACGGATGCACAGGGATGGGAAGATGAAATTTCAATCGACGAGCTGACACAGGTGTTTTTTGACTACGATGCAGGACAGATATTAAAAGAGCATGAGTATCTAAAAGATATCGTGCCGGCTGGCCCAATCTATATTTCAGAGGAGGTATAAGCCATGAAGTTAATGTTTATCGGAGCGGATCATGAAGTGACCGGAAGTTGCCATTATGTGGAAGCTTGCGGCAAAAGATTTATTGTTGACTATGGAATGGAACAAGGGTTAAATGTATACGAGAATGTTGATCTTCCAGTGAATGCAGGGAATCTTGATTTTATCCTGCTGACACATGCACATATCGATCATTCAGGACTGATCCCGCTGTTGTATGCAAAAGGGTTCAGAGGAAAGATCTATGCGACAAGAGCAACAACCGATCTATGTGAGATCATGTTGCAAGACAGTGCACACATTCAGGAATTTGAAGCGGAGTGGAAGAACAGGAAAGCAAGGCGATCTGGAAAACCAGAAGTTGTACCAATCTATACGATGGATGATGCGATCAATGTCATGCAGTATTTCGTGCCATGCCCATATGGCAGACAGATTGAAGTTGCTGACGGCATTACGATCAAATTTACAGATATCGGACATCTGTTAGGATCTTCCAGCATTGAAGTATGGTTAAGGGAAGCAGATGTGGAAAAGAAACTGGTATTCTCTGGAGATATCGGAAACTTTAACCAGCCATTGATCAAAGATCCGAGCTATACGAGAGAAGCAGATTATGTTATTATGGAATCTACGTATGGTGACCGTTATCATGGAAAACATCAGGATTATGTGACAGAACTGACCAATGTGATCCAGAGAACCTTTGACCGAGGCGGGAATGTCGTGATCCCATCATTTGCAGTTGGAAGAACACAGGAGCTGTTATATTATATCCGTCAGATCAAGGCTGAAGATAGGATCAAGAATCATGGAGATTTCAAAGTTGTTGTAGACAGCCCATTGGCAGTGGAAGCGACGAAGATCTTTAATATGAACATCGATGAAACATATGATGAGGAAGCTATGGAATTAGTGAAACAAGGAATTAATCCGATTACATTTTCCAATCTTCATTTATCCATTACGACAGAAGAATCAAAGGAGATCAACTTTGAAACAGAACCGATGGTGATCATTTCAGCATCCGGAATGTGTGAAGCTGGACGAATCAGACACCATTTAAAACATAACCTGTGGAGATCAGAGAATACGATCATATTTGTAGGATATCAGGCATATGGAACTCTGGGAAGATCACTGATCGAAGGAGCCAAAGAAGTAAAACTGTTTGGTGAGGCAATCAAAGTGGCAGCAGATATCGTACAATTAGAAGGTTTAAGCGGACATGCAGACAAGAACGGGTTATTAAAATGGGTCAATAGTTTCGAGAAGAAACCAGAAGAAGTATTTGTAGTTCATGGAGAAGATGCGGTCTGTGAAGCATTTACATCATGCTTAAAAGATGAATACAAATTCAAAGCCAGAGCACCATACAGCGGAGATGTGTTTGACCTTATTGCAGGCGAATGGACTGAATGGGGATCAAGAGAACGCATCCAGAAGAAACCAAAACAGAGCAGTGCTTATATCAGACTTCTTACAGCCAGCGAGCGTTTGAAATCTGTAATTGAGCACAATGAGGGTGGAACGAACAAAGACCTGGGCAAATTTGCTGATCAGATCATCGCCCTTTGTGACAAGTGGGAAAGGTAACAATGCAAGAGACAAAACGTAAAACAGAAGATGCAGTGCGTATAAATAAATATTTAAGTCAAGCAGGAATCTGCTCCAGAAGACAGGCAGATACTTATGTCGAGGAAGGCAGAGTCGAAGTCGATGGAGAAGTTGCAGTAAGCGGAACCAAAGTACTTCCGGGGCAGAGCGTGACATTTGATGGAAAGCCGGTAAAGATTCAGGAAGATCTGATCTTTCTGGCTTTTCATAAGCCAAGAGGAATTGTATGCACAGCAAGCAAAGAAGAGAAAGATAATATTATTGACTATATTAACTATCCAACAAGGATCTATCCTGTAGGACGATTAGATAAGGATTCTCAAGGATTAATCCTGCTTACCAATGATGGTGAAGCAGCCAATCAGATCATGAAAGCAAGAAATTATCATGAAAAAGAATACGAAGTAACAGTGAATAAACGAATTACGAATGAATTCATTCATGATATGAGGAATCCAGTACCATTAGATGAGATTAATGCAGTAACAAGAAGATGCAAAGTTATAAAAGAAGGACCAAACGAGTTCAGGATCATCTTGACACAGGGATTAAACCGGCAGATCCGAAGAATGTGTGAACATTTTGGATACCGTGTGACAAAACTTAAGAGAGTCCGTGTTATGAACATTAAACTCGGCGATCTGAAAGAAGGAAGATATCGAAAATTAACTCCGGATGAATTACGAGAGTTAAAGAAGGAGCTAAAAAGTGAATGATTTAGACAGAATGAAAGAACTCATTCATACACTAAATGAAGCAGGGAAAGCTTATTACCAGCAGAATAAAGAAGTTATGAGCAACCTCGAATACGATAAGATGTATGATGAACTTTTAGAACTAGAGAAAAAGACGAACACTGTTTTATCAAACAGCCCAACGATCCATGTAGGGTATGAATTGATGACAGTATTGGAAAAAGAAGCACATCCATCTCCGATGTTATCATTAGACAAGACAAAGGAGCCAGATCAGCTGGCAACATGGTTGAACGGCCAGGAAGGAATCCTGTCATGGAAACTCGATGGTTTAACGATCGTTCTGACCTATGAACATGGAAAACTCCTCAAAGCCGTGACCCGTGGAAATGGGGAAGTTGGAGAAGTTGTAACAAACAACGCAAGGGTTTTTGAAAATGTTCCAAGACGTATTGCATATCAGGGAACATTGGTCATTCGTGGAGAAGCGATCATACCATATTCAGATTTCTATAAGATGAACGAAGAAATCGAAGATGTTGACAGTCAGTATAAGAACCCAAGAAACTTATGCAGTGGTTCCGTCAGACAGTTAAACAATGAGATCACAGCCAAACGCCACGTTCATTTCTATGCGTTCAGTGTCAGTGATGTTGAAGGCATGGATTTTGATAATTCCTTCGAGAAGAAATTAGACTGGGCAGCAAGCCTTGGATTTGATGTGGTAGAACATATCAGAGTCACAGAAGATACGATCCGAGGTGAGATTGAGAAATTCTCAAAGAAGATCGAACAATTTGATCTGCCATCAGATGGACTGGTATTAGTCTATGATGATCTTGCATATGGAAAAAGTCTTGGAAGAACAGCCAAATTTCCAAGAGATTCCATCGCATTTAAATGGGCAGATGAGACAGCGGAGACAACATTAACTGAGATTGAATGGAGCCCATCAAGAACCGGACTGATCAATCCAGTGGCAATTTTTGAACCAGTAGAATTAGAAGGAACGACTGTCAGCAGAGCCAGTCTCCACAACATTAGTGTGATGGAAGAACTGCAGTTAGGAATCGGCGATGAGATCGTTGTATACAAAGCTAATATGATCATTCCACAGCTTGCAGAGAATAAAACAAAGAGCGGCAATATAGAGATTCCGCATACTTGTCCTGCATGCGGTGGTGAGACAAAGATCGAAGATGAAAATGGAATCAGAACCCTAGTCTGCACCAACGAATTTTGCAGTGCAAAGAAGATCAAATCATTCTCGCATTTTGTATCAAGAGATGCAATGAATGTTGATGGACTATCCGAAGCAACATTACAGAAGATGATCGATGTTGGACTATTAAATGAAATTTATGATCTCTTCACTTTAAAAGATCACAAAGAAGAGATTCTGGAATTAGAAGGATTTGGGGAAAAATCCTACCAAAATCTGATCAATGCGATCAATGATTCCAAACAGCCTGCATTGGCAAACTTTATTTATAGTCTGGGAATTCCGAATGTAGGACTTTCCAATGCAAAATTGATCTGCAAACATTTTAAAGAAGATTTCAATGCGATCAGAGAAGCCGATGCAGAGGATTTTATTGCGATCGATCAGATTGGACCGATGATCGCAGAAGCTATGGTATCATATTTTCATACACCACATAATCAGAAGATCTTAGAACAACTGTTACAATATGTGCAGTTTGAGAAGAAAGAAGAAAGTAAGACAGAACAGATCTTAGAAGGAAAAACATTTGTTGTGACAGGATCACTTGATCATTTTGATAACAGAAAACAACTAAAAGAAGAGATTGAGCAGATGGGCGGCAAGGTCACAGGATCAGTGTCAAAGAAAACAGACTATCTGATCAACAATGACAAAATGTCGCAGTCATCAAAGAATAAGAAAGCGATGGAATTAAACATTCCAATACTGAGCGAAGAAGATTTCCTTGATCTGATCGGACGATAATAAATATAGATTGCATAAAAAATGCAAGAGTTTTATAATAAATATCTGACAGGAAAAATGCTGTCAGCTTAAAAAGCAATCGAAAAAAAGAGAAGGAGATTTGATAAAATGCCAATTCGAATAGACAACGATCTGCCGGCGAAGGGAGCCTTAGAAGAAGAAAATGTATTTGTGATGGATAAAGAAAGGGCATGTACACAGGATATCAGGCCTTTAAAGATTGCAATTTTAAATCTGATGCCAAACAAATTAGACACAGAACTTCATTTGCTGAGAAGTTTATCAAATACACCATTACAGTTAGATATTACATTTTTACAGACAGAATCTTATGTTCCGACTCATGTATCAGAGTCACACATGGAGAAATTTTATAATTATTTCTCAGAGATCAAAGACAAACGTTTTGACGGACTGATCATTACAGGAGCACCAGTAGAGTTAAAAGAATTTGAAGAGGTTGATTACTGGGATGAAGTTGTTGAGATCATGGAATGGTCCAAAACACATGTTACATCAACTTTGCATATCTGCTGGGCAGCACAAGCAGGACTTTATTATCACTATGGAATCAAGAAACATATCTTGAATAAGAAGATTTCAGGTGTTTATGAACACCATCCATTACATAATAAACTTCCTATTATTCGAGGATTTGATGATAAGTTCTACGTGCCACACTCTAGAAATACAGGAGTTGACGGAGAAGCCATCCGCAAGAATAAAGAATTAACGATCGTAGCAGAATCAGATGAGACAGGACCATACATTATTTTGAATTCCACAGGAAGTCAGGTATTTGTCACAGGACATCCAGAATATGATGTGATGTCACTGCATTATGAATATGTAAGGGATGTAAAACGAGGACTGAATCCAGATATACCAAAGAATTATTACAAAGATGATGATCCAACGAAGAAACCAGTGAAGTCATGGAGATGTCATGCAAATGCTATGTATTATAACTGGCTGAATTATTATGTATATCAGGTGACACCATACGATCTGGAAAAAGACAAATAAAACAAAGGTTGCTGTACAAAGTATGGCAGCCTTTTTGAAATAATGATACAGCATGTAGATGGAGAAAAGAAAGGAAAACAAATGATCAAACTAATCGCAACAGACATTGATGGAACATTAGTGGCAGATGGGACACTGGATCTGAATCCGGAATATTATGACGTGATCAAAGAACTGAAACGAAGAGGAACGATCGTGTTAGCGGCAAGCGGCCGTCAGAGAGCAAGTATCGAGAAAGTATTCACGCCAGTACTTGATGATATCAGTTTTATTTCAGAAAATGGAACTTGTATTCATTCCAAAGATTATCAATATGTAGATGTGATCGACCCAGAAATCGTAAGAACTTATATTGAAGAAGCAAGACAGTTCCCAGGATGTGAGATTGCGATCAATAAAGATAACATGACATATATGGAGAATATCGGGATTTATCAGCATCTGGTCGGAGACTATGGCTACAGAGGTGATCTTGTAGATGATGTTTTAGGGAATCCAGAAGGTGTATGTAAGATGAGTATTTTTCATCACAATTGCGCCGAAGATGTAGTTGGGGATGAGTTCATCAAACGATGGGGCAAGAAGATGAATGTTGTAGTATCCGGAAAATGCTGGGTTGATTGTGCCAACAAAGGTGCGAACAAAGGAAGTGCCTTAAGACATTTTCAGGAAGAATACGGAATCACACCAGATGAAACACTGGCATTTGGAGATAATTTAAATGATATCGAGATGTTAAAACGTGCAAGTCACAGTTTTGCAGTGGAGAATGCCAGAGATGAAGTAAAAGAAGCAGCGAATTTTGTAGCACCATCTTACAAAGAAGATGGGGTACTTCAGGTATTGAAAGCAGTACTGAGTGGTGAATTATGCCAACAGAAGAAATGACCATGACTTATGAAGAGTCTGTAAAATATTTATACAAAATCGCAGGATTCGCCACAAAATCTTCTCTCGAAGATATAAAATACTTTTTAGAACGATTGGGAAATCCTCAAAAGGAGCTGCATATGATCCATGTAGCAGGGACGAATGGAAAAGGATCCGTCTGTGCATTTTTAGAAGCACTCCTTACCCAGCATGGAAAGAAGACAGCTTCCTTTACCTCGCCACATGTTGTGAAGATCAATGAACGAATCAAGCTGTGTGCGAAAGAGATCAGTGATGAACGATTTGCATCAGCTGCGGTGAAGGTAAGACATGCCATTGAAACTGGAATAACAGAAGGAAAGAACAGCCCATCATTTTTTGAGGCAGTATTTCTGATGGCGATGGTGATCTTTCAGGAAGAACAACCAGATATCTGTATGATCGAGACAGGAATGGGTGGAAGATATGATGCTACCAATGTTATCTGTCCGAAGGTCAGTGTGATCACTTCGATCAGCGAAGATCATATGGAATTTCTGGGACAAACATTGGAAGAGATCGCAACACACAAAGCAGGGATCATTAAGCCAGGAATTCCAGTTGTGACAATAGAACAGGAACCCAAGGTAAAAGAAATCCTTTCTGAAGAAGCAAGGCAGAAAAAATCACGAATTTATGACATTTCTGAAGATAATCTTAATTTTAAAGAAAAAGCAGGAAAATATATTGATTTTTTAAATGCCAATGCGTATGATAAGGAAAGAGATGTGCGGACCAACATTGCAGGAGAATTTCAGAAGTCCAATCTTGCAGCAGCATTGCAGACAGCAGAACTTATCTGTGGACGACTCGATGAAGACAAGATCTATGAAGCACTGAGCCAGATCAGGATTAGCGGAAGGATGGAAGAGATCGCACCAGGGATCATTGTGGATGTATCGCACAATATCCAAGGAATGCAAGGCTTTGTACAGACTGTGGAGGCAAACTACCATGGAATGAAGAAGCGGATCTTATTTGCAGCATCTCATCAGAATGAAGAAGAATACATGAAGAACATTCTGAAGACGATTCCAGAGATTGAAGCCTTTTATACAGTGGGGATTCATAAGAGAAGAATCGACGAAGCAGAATTTCAGGATGCTTTTCGTAAGATGATAGACAGGAATCAGGAAACAACGGTATGCTTTGTTGTCGGATCTTTTTATCTGGCAGGCATGGCCAAAGAGTTTATAAATCAGGAGGAAGAGAATGTTAGACTTTAACGAAGAATTAGCCAAGTTTCAACCATGTGCAGATTTGGAAGAAGCGGAAGAGAATATATATGGGAAAGAATTAGAAGAGATCAAGAAGAATAAGACAGAATTATATAAAGCCAACCAGATGATCAAGAAATACAATCAGGCATTAAACTACGCCAAGCAAGGGAATGATGACCTTGCGATGTTACAGTTAAAGAATGTTGTGGCAGCTATTCCTAATTTTGTAGATGCATATCTTTTAATGGCATTATTATCCATCAAGGGAGAGAATTATGATAATGCAAGAACATTCCTTGATACGATCTTAAAGATCGATCCAAACAACGAATCAGCAGTGGAATATGGCAAAGAATTTGAGACAAAAGTAGTCGAAGAAGAGCCACAGACAACTGAGCCAGAGAAGAAAGATAAGAAGAAAAAAGAGAAGAAAAAAGGTGTGAGCCAGCCAGAAGAACCAAAGAAAAAGAAGAATCCATTTAATATTTCTTCAATTCAGGAAAACGAAGCTGGAAAGAGCCCGATGTTTTACATGGTAACAGGAATTGTGATCGGTGTGATCGTGGCAGCAGTTTTGATCTATCCAACAGTACGTGCAAGCTTCAGTCATAAGAACTCTACACAGGTAGAAGATTATAAAGAACAGATCCTTGCCAAAGACACACAATTGAAAGCAAGCGAGAAGAAAGTTAAAGAAGCAAAGGCAGCACAGAAGAAAGCAGAAGATGAATTAGACGAGTACATTGGAACAAGCAAGAAAGACGGTGTCTATGATCTGCTGTTAAGTGCCTTACAGAAATACAGCGATCGTGATTATACAGGATCTGCAGATGCGTTATTAGATATTGACAGTAAGAAACTAACAACAAAGAATATGAAAGCAATCTACAAAGATCTGACAGCAAAGGTATATCCAAGTGCAGGAACTGGATTATACAGCAAAGGAAAGAATGCATACTGGGCAAAAGACTACAAGACAGCGATCTCTTATTTAACGAAAGCGATCAAAGTCAGCGATACAAACCGTTATGCATATGATTACCTTGCCAAAGCTTATGAAGGTGCTTCCGATCAGAAGAATGCGAAGAAGACATATCAGACGATCATCGAAAAGTTCCCAGGAACATCTCAGGCAATCAATGCGAAGAGTCGAATTGATGCAATGGGTAAAAAGAGTGCCAAAAGTTTATAATTAATATTACACAGAATACAAGTTTATAAACAAAAGATAAAGGAAGAAGAACAAGCGAAAGTTTGAACTTCTTTCTTTTTTATTTCCTATCAGGAAATTCAAGATGATCTTGGAAAGGAACGTATCACAGCAAAGAGCAGGAAGGAGCGATCAGAATATGGCAACAGAATACAAGATAGAAAACAGGGTTTTATATATTTATCTGGATGGTGATCTAGATCATCACTTAGCGAAGAAAGTAAAACATAAATGCGATATCATTTTAAAATCATATCCGATCAAAGATATTGAGTTTGATTTTAAAAATTCAGGATTTATCGATAGTTCAGGGATTGGAGTGATCTTAGGAAGATATCGTCAGGTACAGGCGATGGGAGGAACGGTGAAAGTCAGCAATATGAGTGCATCAGTAAGAAAGATCATTCATATGGCAGGATTGCATCAACTGATAGAAGAAATATAGAGAAATGGGAGGATAAGAAATGTTGCATTTAGAATTTAACAGTGACTCAGAAAATGAAGGAATCGCAAGAATTGTGACGGCTGCTTATATCATGAAATTTGATCCGGATATGGAAGAAATGGATGATATCAAGACCGCAGTGTCAGAAGCAGTGACAAACTGTATTGTACATGCGTATCACGACCCAGATGGAAAGATCAGTATGGATCTTTCCGATCAGAATGGAATCCTGCGAATAGAGATTAAAGATCAGGGTATCGGAATTCCAGACGTCAAGAAAGCGATGGAACCGATGTTTACAACAAAACCAGAAGAAGAAAGGACTGGAATGGGATTTTCTTTTATGGAAGCATTTATGGATCAAGTAGAGGTTATTTCAAAACAAGGAGAAGGAACGACAGTGATCATGACAAAGAAAATAGGAGATCAAGACAAGCTGAATGGATAAGACGAGGGAACTGTTACGGCTTACCAAAGAAGGAAACGAAGCAGCACGAGAGCAGATCATTCTTAATAATGTTGGATTGATCTGGAGTGTTGTGAGACGATTTACAAACAGAGGATATGAGTCTGAGGATCTGTTTCAGATTGGAAGTATTGGACTTATGAAAGCCGTGGACAAGTTTGACCTGTCTTATGACGTGAAATTTTCGACTTATGCAGTACCGATGATCACAGGAGAGATTCGTAGATTCCTAAGAGATGATGGTATGATCAAAGTCAGCAGATCTTTAAAAGAAAATGTATACAAGATCATGAAAGCAAGAGAAAAGTTTTGTCAGCAGTATCAAAGGGAAGCAACGATCGAAGAAATCAGTGAGATCACGAAGATCACAAGAGAAGAGATCGTAACATCCTTAGAGGCAAGCAATGAAGTAGAATCCATTCATCAGAGTGCATATCAGAAGGATGGCAGTGAGATTTCTCTGCTGGATAAGTTATCAAAAGGAGAAAATGAATCTGAGAAAGTGGTAGATCATGTTCTGTTAAAGGAAGCCATGAAACATTTGGAACAGAAAGAACAGCAAATGATCTATTACCGATATTTTGAAGGAAAAACTCAACAAGAAATTGCGAAGATCTTTCATATTTCACAGGTACAGGTTTCAAGAATACAAAAAAAGATCTTAAAAAAACTAAGAAGACAAATGATTGGAAATATCTGAAAAACTATGCTAGAATAAAGAAAACACAAATCTGGATCGATCGTTAAAGGATAATTCATCCATTTTCCCAGGTAAAAGGAGCAAGATAGAATGACATATGAAAAAAAGTCGGTAATTGAATTACGTGAAATTGCCAAAGAAAGAAAAATAAAAGGCATTTCGACCTTAAAGAAACAAGAACTGATCAAAGTATTAGAAAACTATGATCAGGAACAATCAAAACAAAAGGAAGAACCGCAGATACAACGTGAACCAAAACAATCTTATTCAGAGCATCAAGAAAGAAAACATCATCAGAAAGAATTTCCAAAGAATATAAAGAGTCTGGACAGCGGAGAAAAAGCACATGGGATTCTGGAAGTTATGCCAGATGGGTATGGTTTCATCCGATGTGAAAACTATCTTCCAGGGGAGAATGATATCTATGTATCTCCGGCTCAGATCCGCAAATTCAATTTAAAAACAGGAGACATCTTAACAGGAGCTATCCGTATTAAAACCCAGAGTGAGAAATTCAGTGCCTTATTATTCGTAGAATCTGTCAATGGATATAAGCCAGAAATGGCCGCGAGAAGACAGCATTTTGAAGATCTGACACCAATCTTCCCTAACGAAAGATTAGGAATGGAAACAGAGAGATCATCCATACCAATGCGAATGGTTGACCTGTTATCACCCGTTGGAAAAGGGCAGCGAGGAATGATCGTATCGCCTCCAAAGACAGGAAAGACAACACTGTTAAAACAAATGGCACAAAGTATCAGCCAGAATTATAAAGATATCAAATTAATCGTATTATTGATCGATGAACGACCAGAAGAGGTCACAGATTTTAAAGAATCTATCGAAGGAAAGAACGTTGAAGTTATTTATTCCACATTTGATGAATTGCCAGAACACCACAAGAGAGTGTCAGAGATGGTATTAGAACGTGCAAAACGTCTCGTAGAACATAAAGAAGATGTCGTAATTTTATTAGATAGTATCACAAGACTTGCAAGAGCTTACAACCTTACAGTACCGCCAAGCGGAAGAACATTAACTGGTGGACTTGATCCAGCCGCTCTCTATATGCCGAAGAAATTTTTCGGTGCAGCCAGAAATATGAGAGAAGGCGGAAGTCTTACCATCCTTGCCACAGCACTCGTAGAGACAGGAAGCAAGATGGACGACGTGATCTTTGAAGAATTCAAGGGAACAGGTAATATGGAATTAGTCTTAAACCGTCGTCTGGCAGAAAAAAGAATCTTCCCAGCGGTTGATATTGCCAAATCAGGAACAAGAAGAGAAGATCTTCTTCTCACAAAGGAAGAACAGGATGCAGTTTATATTATGAGAAAAGCAATGAACGGCATGAAATCAGAAGAGGCAGTGGACAATCTTTTGAATATGTTTTCCCGTACAAAAACAAACGAAGAGCTTGTTCAGCAGATCATCCGTCAGAAATTTATCTAAAAAGGTGTTGCATTATTAAAAAATGTGTGATACAATTAGAAAGCTGTTTAGAGAAAATAATAAGTAATTTAAAAATAGAGAGGTGAAAATCATGCGCGAAGGTATCCATCCTAATTATTATCAGGCAACTGTAACATGCAACTGTGGAAACACATTTGTTACAGGATCTACAAAGGAGAACATCCACGTAGAAATCTGC
>ERZ773110.2005-NODE-2005-length-14628-cov-2.511494_pt1 | contig 14628 bp, 10 predicted proteins | sample MGYA00580568_ERZ773110 | MGnify/ENA primary metagenome ERZ773110 (study PRJEB29015, sample SAMEA2737870) | human gut metagenome | biome: human gut; feature: human-associated habitat; material: faeces | place: China | collected 2012 ... | reverse complement strand
GCCGTTGTCACGGTCATCGCCATGGAGGACGAGAGCAAGGGCACCGCCTCCGTCGGCACCGGCGTCATCATGACGGCGGACGGCTATACCGGCTACATCCAGACAGAGGATATCTCCGAGCCGGAGGACATCGAAGCGCGGACGGCAAAGAAAGATTCCTATGAAAGAATTACACGGGATCACAAAATCAATCTGGTCTGGCATCAGAGCACATCGACCGAGTCGAACGACGCGATGGCAGAGATGACAGCAGAAATGACCGGCGTGAACGTGATTTCACCGACCTGGTTTTCCGTGACAGACGAAACCGGTACGATTTCCAGCCTTGCGAGCGCCGATTACGTGAAACTGGCGCATGAAGCGGGACGGGAAGTCTGGGGATTGATTGATAACTTTAATGAAGCATTTGACGAAACAACCGATCTTGCCTACGCATCCGTGCGCAGTAGAATCATTGAGCAGCTGCTCGCCGAGGCAGCATCGTGCGGCATGGACGGCATCAACGTGGATTTCGAGAATCTGAAAGAGGCCGGAATCCCGCATTACCTGCAGTTTCTGCGGGAACTGACGAGCGCGGCGCATGCACAGAATCTTGTGGTGTCGGTCGATACGCCGGTACCGCAGGCTTACACGATGTATTATCAGCGCGGCGAGCAGGCAAGATTTGTGGACTATATGATTGTCATGGCCTATGACGAGCATTTCGCGGGAAGCGAGGAGGCAGGCTCTGTTTCATCCCTCCCGTTCGTACAGCAGGCCGTGGAGGAGATGACGCGGGTGATGCCTGCCGATCAGGTGATCTGCGGAATCCCGTTTTATACCCGTGTCTGGACGGAAAAGTTCGGACAGAGCGCCATTACCAGCGAGGTGCTGGGCATGGATGGCGCCAAAAACTATGCAAAAGAGAATCAGATGACAGAAACCTGGGATGCATCCCTTGGCCAGAATGTGGCAACGGTAGAAACTTCCGATGCCAGATACACGATCTGGATGGAGGATGAGCAGTCCATGGAGGAAAAACTGAAAGTGATCCAAAGCGCCGATCTCGCCGGAGTGGCAGAGTGGAAGCTCGGATTCGAGCGCGCAGACATCTGGAGTCTGATTTCAGAATATATTGAAACAAACAGTTGACGAGGAGTCCGGGAAGGATAAGGGGAATGATAAAAGCCCGGGCACGAAGGAGGAGTATACATGTCAGAAAACAATCACGAAGAATTATTTAAAACAACGCTGATGGGCGGTTTCGGTAAGGACGATGTCATGACGAAAGTGCAGAACCTGAAAGATCAGGCGTATGCCGCTCAGAAGAAACTGGAAGCGAAGATCGAGGAAAACGAGCAGGAAATCGAGAAGCTGAACCGCAAGATCCGCGAGCGTGAGGATAAAATCGAGGAGCTCGAAAAAAACATTCATGAGAAATACCAGAGCTATATCGACAATTATGACAGCATCAGCGGCCTTGTGTTTGAGGCACAGGTGAAAGCGAAAAAACTGACACAGGAAACAGAGGAGAGCTGCAGAAAGCTAAAAGAAGAGACCGAGGAAGCCTGCCGCCGGAAAACCGAAGAAACGGACGAGTCCTGCCGCGAGAAAACGGAGGAAACGGATGAGGCGTGCTGCAAAAAGAGAGAGGAGACAAACGAGTCCTGCCGGAAACAGCAGGAAGAGACAAAGGAATCCTGTGCAAAGCAGCGCCGCGAGACGAAGGAACAGTGCGAATACATGGTAGAGAGCGCACGTCAGAAGGGCGAGGAACTGGCTGCTGTTTATGAAGAAAAACTGCAGGCCGAAGCAGAAGAAATCCAGAGCCATATGGACGCGGAACTGCAGAAAGCCAACACCAGATACCAGAAGATTTACGCCGAGATGGAAACCATGACAAGTGTACTCGAGAAGAACCGCAGAATTTTTGAGGAGGCTTTTGCCGGCATCGAAAAAATGCGTGAGGAGATGAAACGTTCTGCGTCGGAAGTGGAAACCTTCATGAAAGATCCGGTAAAAAGTATCTTTCCCGGAGAGGCAAAAGAAACAGCCGCAGAGCCAGGCAGTGAAGATACCGCAGAAGAAGCAGAGGAAGAAGACGAAATCGTCGAAAATTCCGCAGTCATCGATTTCGAAAATGAGCCGGATTATCTCGATGATGACAACGACGAAGAAGAGGATGAAATCCCGAATCGCGCGCATGATGAAGAAGATGAGGAAGAGTAACCGGAAGCAATAAGAGTTGTAACCTGCCCCGCTGCTGCATAAAATGACCAAGAAAGGAAATTTGCAGCAGGGGGCTTTTCATTTGGAAAAAGGGAAAAAACTGGAATGGCTGATGGCGGTGATTCTGCTTTCGGCGGCGTATGTTCTGTCCCGCGAGGGCGCACGGCTGGTGGCAGCACAGAAGGCAGCCACAAAAGTAGTGGTGCTGGACAGCGGCCACGGCGGCGACGATCCCGGCAAAATCGGGGCAAACGGTGTCAAAGAAAAGGACATCAACCTTGCGATTGCCCGTCTGCTGAAAAAGAAGCTGGAAAAGCAGGGAATCCTTGTGGTGATGACGCGGGAAGGGGAGGATGATCTCTCCGATCCGGGAGCCGTGAATGCGAAAGTGCAGGATCTGCAGCGGCGCGTGCAGCTGATTCATAAAAAAAAGCCGGACTGTGTGATCAGCATTCACCAGAACAGCTACCCGGATGCGGCGGTCAAAGGGGCGCAGGTGTTTTATTATACGGATTCAAAAGAAGGCGAAAAACTGGCGCTCTGCATGCAGGCTGCACTGGTCGCGGGGCTCGATCCGGCGAATCACAGGAAAGCCAAGGGAAACAAAACGTATTACATGCTGAAGAAGACAGACGCAGTGCTGGTGATCTGCGAGTGCGGATTCCTCTCAAATCCGGAGGAGGAAGCGCTCCTGAACACAAAGGAGTACCAGAAAAAGGTGGCGGATGCACTGTGTGACGGCGTTTTAACGTATCTGGGAGAAAAGAAGAATGGCAAAGAGAAGACACAGACGAAGACGGAAGAGACCGCTGCGGGCGCTGCTTCCGCTTATGCTTGTCCTGCTGGCGGCTTATCTGGTATTCGGAGAATTTGATGAGAGCGATCCCGCGCAGAACGGAAGCGGAGCGGACAGCAGCACTGCTTCACAGACGGCAGACGAAAACAATGGTCTGTCAGAGAATGGCGCAACACAGTTTCAGGCGGAAAATACAGATGAGGAGGAGCTGGCGAAGCGGTATTATTACAGCCAGCTCGATGAAAACAGACAGATGATTTACCGCGAACTGGTGCAGGGAATCGCGGAACACCAGGAAACCATCATCACAAAAGGCGGCGATCCCGATGTGACGGCGGAGGTTTACGGATGGGTCTATATGGATTACCCGGAGTACTGCTGGATCAACGGAGCATCACATGTCACGGGATACGGCGAGCCGAAGAACTACTGCGAGGTAGTTCCGGAATACACGATTCCTGCGGAGGAGATCACAGGACGCCAGACCCAGATCAAAGGTTCGGGAAACGATTTCTTAAGTGATATCGACCGTTCGATGGATGACTATGGGAAGATCAAGGCTGTCTTTGAAAAATGTATCCGGCAGATTGATTATGTGAAAGATGCGCCGGAGAATCAGACACTCTACAGCGGACTTGTGAACGGACAGACGGTCTGCGCAGGCTATGCCAGAACGTTCCAGTATCTGATGAACCGCCTGGACATCCCGGTCATTTATGTGACGGGAACGACAGACACCGGCGAGGCGCACGGCTGGAATATCGTAAAGTGCGGAGACAATTATTACAACGTCGATGTAACCTGGGGCGATCCGGTATTCGCAGAGGGCGAGAGCGGCGAGTACAATCTGCCGGACGACCTGATCTACTACGATTTTCTCTGCGTTTCCGATGCGGAATTTTCGGACACGCATCAGGCGGATGCGAATCTGCCGCTCCCGGCGTGCAATGCAGATGACCTCGAGTATTACCGCCAGATCGGCCGGTACATGGATACATTTGATGCGACGCAGATTCTGTGGGAAATGGAGACGGATATTGAAGAGACAAAAGAGTATTCCGAATTTAAATTTGCCACCGATGATCTGATGGCACAGGTCATGGAAGCCCGACCGGAGCTTCTCGATAAGGCTTCCGGCTATCTTTGCAGCTATTACGGGCTCGGGTCCGTAAAATATACATACAGCGAGGATACGGCGACAAGAAAGCTGATGGTATTCTGGCAATATAAAGGAGAACCGAGTGAATGACGGTTCTCCTTTAAAAATATCCGGAAACAAAATGTCGATCAGCTCGCGCTCGAGAAACTCGATGGTAATCAGGCACGAATAAGGGAGTTCGGAAACCTGGGAAACACTCACAAGATCCTGACGGACGGTGATGGAATGATCCGTGACATCGGTAACCTCTGCGACCCAGGCGGCATGCGGGATCGTCAGATGTTTCACAATCAAAGGGCCGACCTGCGCGGTATCGCCGTCGGTTGTCTGACGTCCGCAGATAATCAGATCCGCGCCGCCGATCACCTGAATACCCTGCGCCGGCGTTAAGAATATCCCCCGTGGGGGCTTGTGAAAAAGGCCGATTTTTGGTAGAGTAAAGGGATATTTGAGCGGTTGGAGAACGACCGCGCCGGGAAAGTTAAGAAAAAGAAGAAAGAAGCGGAAGATATGGAACAGGAATTATTACAGGAAATTGCCTCCTACTGGGGAACCCGTGCGGAGGGGTATTCTGAGGTCAATGAAAAAGAACTGGCGGGAAGCCAGAGAGAAGCGTGGCTGCATGTATTAGAGGAGCAGTTTCCAGAGAAAAAGAAAGAAGAGATGAAGATTCTCGATATCGGAACCGGCCCGGGATTCTTCCCGATGATTTTGTCGGAGGCAGGTTATACGGTGGCGGCTGTTGACTACACGGAGGAGATGCTGGAAAAGGCGAAAGAGAATCTGGGAAAATATACGAAATACGGTCTGGAGCGCGTGACGCTGCAGCGGATGGATGCACAGAATCTGGAGTTTGCGGATGAGACCTTTGATGTTGTCATTTCCAGAAATCTGACCTGGAATCTGGAAAAGCCGGAGCAGGCATACCAAGAGTGGATGCGTGTCCTGAAACCGGGCGGCGTGTTGCTCAATTTTGATGCGAACTGGTACGGTTATCTCTATGACGAGGAGAAAAAAGAAGCGTACGAGGCAGACCGGAAGAAAGTGGAAGAGCAGCAGCTCGACGACCATTATCTGTGCACGGACATTGACCGCATGGAAAACATTGCGCGTCAGGTGCCGCTCTCTGCGATGGAACGGCCGGCGTGGGATACGAAGGTGCTCGAATCCCTCGGCGTCTGTTCCATCCAGACCGATTCCGAAATCTGGAAGCGCGTCTGGAGCGAGGAAGAGAGACTGAACTATGCATCGACACCGATGTTTCTGGTGCGCGCGGAAAAAAGCGCAGAGCAGCCCTTCCAGCTTGGTGATGTGACCGTCCGCCGCGGCGAAAAATATCAGGGGGTTTCCGAAGACGGCCTCTGGTATCCGGCGGCAAAACCGGGCGATATGGTAACAGAAGGGGGCCCTGTCGTTGCTTACGGAAGAATTGTGCGCGAGCCGGAGTACGACGACCGCAAAGAGCAGATTGTCCATTACTGGGAGAAGCGGAGCGAGAACTTTTTAGAGCAGAGACGCTCCGAACTTGCAAACCCGATTGCGAAGCGCTGGATGAAAGAGATTGAAAAACAGATCCCGGCGGGAAGACGGTTAAAGATCCTTGATGTGGGCTGCGGAGCCGGATTTTTCTCGATCCTGCTGGCAAAAGAGGGCCACGAGGTCTTCGGCATCGACCTGACACCAGAGATGATTGAGAATGCGATCCAGCTCGCCGAAGAAGAGAATGCCGACTGCTGCTTCCAGGTCATGGACGCGGAAAATCCGATGTTTGCGGATGAAACGTTCGATGTTGTCATTTCCCGAAACCTGACGTGGACGCTGCCGAATGCGGAGCATGCTTACGGCGAGTGGATGCGTGTGCTGAAAACGGGCGGTGTGCTGCTGAACTTCGATGCCAATTACGGAAAAGAAGATGTTGCCGATACGAAGGGACTTCCGGAGGCGCATGCCCATTTCAAGGTTGGAAACGAGATGCTAGAAGAGTGCGAACGGATCAAATCACAGCTCCCGATCAGCCGCAAAAACCGGCCGGCGTACGATGTGGCGGTGCTGTGCGAAAACACAGCGGGAGAAATCCGCATTGATACGAGCCTTGGAAAACGCATTTATCTGGAAAAAGACGAGTTCTATAACCCGGCACCGATGTTTTCGATTTGTGCCGTGAAGCAGTAAAGGAGTATTTGTGAAAAAATATCTGTTAAAACGACTGCTTCGCCTGATTCCGGTATTCCTCGGCGTGACGATTCTCGCTTTTCTGCTGACGGGACTTTCCTCGGTCGATGCGGTGGATTTAAAAGAGAGCAGCAGCGGCGGCGTGATGTCGGAGGCGGAAAAAGAAGCGATGCGGGAGGAGCTGGGACTGAATGAGCCGAAAGCTGTCCAGTACCTGCAATGGCTGAAAAACGCCCTGCGCGGTGACTTCGGGGAGTCGTACGTTTCCGGCAAACCGGTGCTTGTAAGCTTCTGCGAAAAACTGCCCGCAACGATTGCACTTGCGGCGCTGGCGCTTGCCATGACGGTCTGTCTTTCGTTTCCGCTCGGTATCTTAAGTGCAAAATATCAGAATACGTGGGCGGACCGCAGTATCAGCCTGTTCTGCTTTGCAGGTAATTCGTTTCCGGGGTTTTTCACTGCACTTCTTCTCTTGTATTTCTTTTCGCTGAAATGGAATCTTTTTCCGGTTCTCAGTATGGGAAAGGGATGGAAAAGCTGTGTGCTTCCGGCGGCGACGCTTGCGGTTTCGATGACGGCAAAATACACCCGTCAGGTGCGTTCTGCCGTGCTTGCAGAGCTGGAGCAGGAGTACGTGGCGGGTGCACGGGCACGTGGGTTAAGTGAAAACCGGATTCTGTTCGGAAATATATTAAAATCCGTGCTGCTTCGGATGGTCACGCTGCTATTCTTATCCGCCGGTTCGCTGCTTGGAGGAACCGCCATCGTTGAGACGATTTTCATGTGGAATGGTGTCGGAAAAATGGCCGTGGATGCCGTTTCCATGCACGATATTCCCGTGATTCAGGCATATCTGGTGTGGATGGCGGCGATCTATCTGCTGCTGCATCTCATTGCTGATCTGCTGATGGGGGCACTGGACCCGCGGGCGAAGCTGGAGGGAATGCGATGAAAAAAGAACAGAAAAGAAAGATCCTTTTTTATGGCATCCTCGCCGGTGCGCTGCTGCTGTTTGCCGCGTGTGCGGCCCATCTGGCACCGTACGATCCGTATGAGCAGAATCTGGAACTGTCCCTTCTTCCGCCGTCCGCGGCGCACTGGATGGGGACGGACCGCTATGGAAGAGATCTGTTTTCAAGGATTCTCTCCGGCGCGCGGGTCAGCATTTTTTCAGCACTTCTTGTCGTTGCGGCAAGCGCTCTGATCGGAACACTCGCCGGAATTTTCAGCGGCTGGCTGGAAGGTAAAACGGATACGGTTCTGATGCAGATCTCCGATATTTTTCTGGCCTTTCCGGGTATGGTATTTGCAATCGCATTTTCCGGCGTTCTGCAGAGCGGCATGACGGGAGCCGTTGTGTCGCTGATCCTTGTTTCCTGGCCGAAATATGCACGGCTTGCACGGAACCGTGTGCTGGCACTGAAACACATGCCGTTCATCGCGGCGGCGCGCCTTACAGGAAACGGAACATGGAAGATGATCGGACGCCATATTCTGCCGAATCTTGCGGGGCAGACGATTGTCACAGCGGTGCTTGATATCGGAACGATGATGCTGGAAATCGCGGGTCTGTCCTTCCTCGGCCTTGGTGCGGAAGCGCCGTCGGCGGAGTGGGGAGCGATGATGAGCAACGGAAGAAGTATGCTGCAGACCGCGCCCTGGGTCATTCTGGCGCCGGGACTGGCGATTTTTCTGACCGTTCTTGTCTGCAATCTGCTTGGTGAGGCGGTACGGAAAACGGTGGATCAGGGATAAGGGGCAAACGAAAATGGAAACAAAGGGAGCAAAAACATGAGCGAAAAACTGCTGGAAATCAGCGGCCTTTCTGTCTGTTATGAGGGGGAGCAAATTTTAAATAACATCTGTTTTTCCGTCGAAAAAGGAGAAACCGTCGGCATCGCCGGGGAGTCGGGCAGTGGAAAAAGTACCTTGCTGCGAGCGATCCTGCGGCTGATGGGAAAGAATAGCTCCATCACCGGCGGGCAGATCACATTTCGCGGAGAGGAGCTGACGGGCATGTCCGAAAAGAAGCTGCGGAGTCTGTGCGGTTCAGAAATTGGTATGATTTTCCAGAATACAGGGGCATCACTCTGTCCGACCCGGAAAATCGGAGCACAGATCTGTGAAAGCGTGCGCGCCCATGAGAAACGCTGCGGATTCATCACCCCGATTTCTGGGGGAATGTCTGGCAGAAAAAGCCGCAGAGAAATCAAAGATATGACGCTCCAGCGATTTGCGGATATGGGGCTTTCGGATGGCGAGACGATCTGGAACAGCTATCCATCGTCGCTCTCCGGCGGCATGAACCAGCGCGTCGGGATTGCGCTCGCAATGCTGCTGCATCCGTCGCTTCTTCTGGCGGACGAGCCGACGAGTGCACTCGATGTGGTTTCGCAGGCGCAGGTGCTGCGGGAGCTTCAGGCGTTGCAGCAGAAAGAGCAGACGGGGATGGTGCTGGTGACGCACAATCTTGCGGTTCTCGAGCAGATGGCAGACAGGGTTGCTGTTTTGAAGGATGGAAACATCGTGGAGCAGGGGGAGACAAGGACGGTTTTCGATCACCCAAAGGACGAATATACAAAAAATCTCCTTGCGGCTGTGCCGGGAAGAGGGAAGAACGATGCATAATCATAACATGCTGGAAGTAAACAACTTAAGCAAAAACTTTGCTGGAACCGGCCGGGAAACGGAATTTGCCGCCGTGGACGGCATCAGCTTCACACTGGATGCGGGTGAATGTCTTGGCCTGATCGGGGAGAGCGGATGCGGAAAAAGCACGACGGCCCGTCTGATCACCGGATTGGTCCAGGCGGATGCAGGCAGCGTTCTGTTGGAAGGCGAGGAAATCCTCGGAAGAAAAGGCAGGCGGCAGCGCGAAGTTTACCGGAAAATACAGATGGTCTTCCAGACCCCGCAGGATTCCTTCGATCCAATGCAGACGCTCGAAACCGGGATTCTGGAAGCTTTTCGGAATCAGGGAATGAGCCGGAAAGAAGCCTGTCTTCGTCTGCCGGAACTGCTGGAAAAAGTGGAGCTTGCCCCGGAAACGGCGAAACGCTATCCCCGCGAGACGAGCGGCGGAGAGTGCCAGAGAGCCGCAATTGCGCGGGCTCTTGCTGTGCAGCCGTCTCTTCTGATCTGCGACGAGGCAACGAGTGCGCTCGATGCGGCGGTACAGGCGCAGATCGTTCAACTGCTGAAAAAACTGCAGCGGGAAGAAGAACTTGCGATGCTGTGGATCGGCCACGACCTTGCGCTGGTGCGGGAACTCTGCAGCCGTGTGATTGTCATGCGGCAGGGAAAAATCGTGGAGCAGGGGGAGACGCGGGAGGTATTGGAGTACCCGAAAGAGGAATATACGAAACTGTTGATGGAGTATAGTCTGTGAGAAAACTGTTGAAACAGAAAATCAGACAGCGGAAATGGTGGTGCCATTTGCGAAAACAGGAGAAGTACAGAATGCAGAGAAAGAACGGCAGAAGGAAAAAAATTGCATATGTTTTGTGCGGCATTCTGGCGGTGGTACTGTTTTCCGGTTGTCAGAGCACAGCGGCAGATGGTACAGATGAAAAAGTTTTCGTATACGGCGACACGACATTCAACGCCGAAAACGACGAGTCCGATGTCAACCCGCACAACGGCTATTCCGGCTGGGCGTGTATCCGCTATGGGATCGGTGAGACGCTGTTTCATTATTCCGATTCTATGGAGATCGAGCCATGGCTGGCAGAAAGCTATGAGCTTGTGGACGATACAACATGGCGGATTACACTGCATGAAGGCATCTCCTTTACAAGTGGGCGCACTCTCGACGCGGAGGCGGTCAAAGAATGTCTCGAGGATCTGATCGCAGTACATGACCGTGCACGCGGGGATCTGAAAATTGAGAGCATCGAGGCAGACGGCCTGATCGTAACGATTCACACCGAACAGCCTGTCCCGGCGCTTCTGAATTATCTGTCCGACCCATATGGATGCATCATTGATATGCAGGCAGGTGTGACGGATGACGGCAATGTCGCCGGAACCGGCCCGTACCGCGCAGTACAGGTGGAGACGGATCAGGGACTGACACTCATGAAAAATGACAATTACTGGAACGGAACGCCAAAGCTCGACCGGATCGAAGTAAAAACGATCCGCGACGGCGATACGATGACGATGGCGTTACAGTCAGGCGAGCTCGACGCGGCGTACGGCCTGCCGTATTCCAATCTGATCCTGTTCCGCGATGAACCATACACGATTTCTTCGGCGGATACGTCGCGTACCTTCTTCGGACAGTTCAACGGATCATCCGAGGTGCTGCAGGACGACCGCGTGCGCGAGGCAGTCATCGGAGCGATCGACCGGGAGGGCTTTGTGAATACGCTGATGGAAGGAAACGGAAGCGTGGCGGAAGGCCCGTTCCCCTCTTACTTTGCATTCGGCGACAGCAAAGTGCAGGAAGAGTCCTATGATCTTGAGTATTCCAGAGAACTGCTGGCTGAAGCAGGCTGGACCGATGAGGACGGCGACGGCTACGTGGAAAAAGACGGAAAACGCCTGACCATCTGCTGGCTCACGTATCCGAGCCGCCAGGAACTGCCGCTTCTCGCGGAGAGTGCACAGGCATCGCTGAAGAAAATCGGAATCGAAGTACAGATCCAGTGCACGGCAAATCATCTGGAACTGCTGAAAAAAGGAAACTGGGATGTTTATGTCAGCGCATTTGTCAGCGCACCGACGGGCGATCCCGAGTATTTCTTTACAACGCACTGCCTGCAGGATTCCTCCAAGAACCGCGGCGGTTATTACAGTGAGACACTCGAGATGCTGGAACAGCAGGTAAGCGGCGAGTTTGATACCGAAAAACGAACCGAACTGGCCATCGAGATGACGCAGATGCTGCTGGATGACCACATGTTTTTCTTCACATCACACCTCAAAATGTCGATGGTATCCGGCGAGGGCGTGACGGGGCTTACGGCGCATCCGTGCGATTATTATGAAATTACAGTCAATTTGGACAAAAACAAATGATTATTTGGCAGAAAGAGCAGAAAATGTGGATTTTCTGCTCTTTCTGCGCTATGATAGGAAAAGAACGGCACTGCGACGGTGCCAGAGAAGAGAAAAGGAGAAGTTACGATGCGGAAAGAAGAATTGAGAACATATATTGAAAACCACGAATCCGAAATGATCGAGGATCTGAAAAGCCTGATCCGGATTCCAAGCGAAAAACAGGCGGCAGAGCCAGGCAAACCATTCGGCGCACCGGCGGCAGAAGCACTGGCGCAGGGAATCGAAATTCTGGAAAAATACGGCTTTGCCGTAACCAACTACGACAACTACGCGATTGCAGCTGACTTTAATCAGGAAGAAAAGGGCCTTGATATTCTCGCCCATCTCGATGTCGTACCGGCAGGCGAAGGCTGGCAGGAGACCGATCCATTCACCCCGCGCATCAAAGAAGGAAAAATGTTCGGCCGCGGAACCGCAGACGACAAAGGACCGGCGATCGCAGCTATCTACGCAATGCGCGCTGTCAAAGAACTCGGTTACCCATTAAAGAAAAACGTCCGTCTTGTCCTCGGTTCCGACGAGGAGTGTGGAAGCTCTGACCTCGAATATTATTATAAGAAAGAAGTGGAAGCACCATGCACCTTCTCACCGGATGCCGAATTCCCGGTCATCAACATTGAAAAAGGCGGCATGCGCGGCCACTTCGAAAAAACATCCGATGCCGGAACGACAGGCGTGCGCCTTGTATCCTTACAGGCCGGCACCAAACTGAACGTTGTACCAGGCAAAGCATATGCAGAGCTTGCCGGCATGGCAAAAGAAGACCTGAAAACCTGCGCTGACGAGACTGAGCAGAAGACCGGCGTTTCCTTCGTTCTGGAAGACACCGAAAACGGCAATATAAAAATCACAGCCTGCGGTGCCTTCGCCCACGCATCCACCCCGGAAATGGGTAACAACGCACTGACCGCACTGCTGCAGCTTCTCGCATCTGTTGGAATGGAAGAGAGTGAACTGAAAAACGACATCAGTTTCCTTGCAAAAGTTTACCCGCACGGCGACGGCAAAGGCGCAGGCCTCGGTGTCGCCATGTCAGATGAAGAGTCCGGCGAGCTCACCTTAAGCCTCGACCTCATGAACTACGACGGCAAAACCTTGATCGGTTCCTACGACTGCCGCGCCCCGATCTGCGCGACAAAAGAAAACCTGTACGATACCGCCGGGCAGAACATGAAAAAAGGCGGCTTCTCCATGGAAGGCAGCGGAATGTTCCCACCACACCACGTCCCGGCCGACAGCCCGTTTGTCCAGAACCTGCTGCAGTGCTACACGGATGTCACTGGAAAACCAGGCAAACCATTTGCGATCGGCGGCGGAACGTATGTGCATCATCTGAAAAACGGTGTTGCGTTTGGATGCGCAGACCTTGAAGTCGACAACCGTATGCACGGAGCAGACGAGTTCGTGGAAATCGAATGCCTGAAAGAATGCGTTGTGATCTTCGCGGAGGCGATTGTGCGGATCTGCGGGGAATAAATAATTGAAAAATAAAAGATAAAAAAGATCTTCAGCCAAACCGATAGATTCTGAAAAGAACAAGGTTTGCCTGAAGATTTTTTATGGCTCTGAATTGCTAAAAATTTTCTCAGAACCGCAGTTCCCTGCACCGGTTCAGGCATGCAAAGATTTCCTGCCGTCTCGGCCGTGCCAGATCGCCTGGCCTTCCCGGGGCGAGAAGAGAAGCAAGACCTTTTTCATCCATCTGTTTTTCCAGCAGATCCACCACCTGCACCAGTGTTTTCTTACCGTCCATCTTGTGCTCCGCTGCTTCTAAAAGAAGCGCAGCCAGCCCGTTCAGCTGTTCACTGTCCGTGAGCTGTTCCACGGCGCGCAGATCCGTCAGAGATTTGTTGATGAGGATGGATTCCCGTCCCATCACTTTGACTTTCGTGCGGTCACTTCCCGTCAGGCCTTTACCCGGCTGCGGGCAGCGGTGAAAGGCTGGAACGGAAAAAGGGCGTATGGAGGCAGTAAACGGCGGAAATTCCGCGGCTGTGGTTTTTGCGCGATCCGTAATGTCATAAGGAACGTATTCTTTCATCTGAATGACAGTGTCTGCCACATGGAAGTAAGAACCGGAGCTTCCGGCAACGAGAACCGACGAGATGCCGAGCTTCTCATACAGATCCCGCACGCGGCTGATAAACGGTGTGATCGGTTCTTCGCTGTCGGCAACGACGCGCTGCATCAGCTCATCGCGCACCATAAAGTTGGTGGCGGATGTGTCCTCATCAATCAGAAAGAGGCTCGTGCCGGATTCGATGCCCTCGATCACGTTGGCGGCCTGCGAGGTGCTTCCGCTGGCATCTGGAGTCGAAAATGAGGTGGTGTCGCTCTTTCCGGGAAGATCGTGGATGAAGAGGGAGATATCGACATTGCTGATGCTTCTGGAGTCCTCGGAGCGGAGCTTTCCGGCGCTTGCATCGGTGATGACATATTCACGGCCGTCCCCGGCGATGTGGTTGTATACGCCGCGCTCAAGAGCCTGCAGAAGGGTAGATTTTCCGTGGAAGCCTCCGCCTACGATCAGTGTGACACCGAGTGGAATTCCCATGCCGGAAACAGGTCCGCGGTTTGGAAGATCGAGGGTAACGCGCAGGGATTCCGGTGAGGTAAACGGAACGGCGTGCTTCATCGGCAGATCGGAAACACCGGTCTCGCGCGGGAGAATGGAGCCGTCGGCGATGAAGGCAGTAAGCCCTTTTTCTTTTAATGCGGAACGGATCGCCTGCTGATCCTCACAGAGATAGGCGACATTGGCACATGCTTTTGGATCCAGAGCACGGTAGAACAGTGATTTTTCTACGCAGCCGGGAAGAAAGTCGAAAAGAATGCGGATCAGCTCCTGCGAGGCGATGGTGCGGCCGTTAGCCGGAAAGCCGATTTCCATGTTGACGATAAGACTGCCGTCGGAAGGATTCAGAACACAGGCAGTACGCTCAAGAATTTCCTGCCCGCAGCGGCTTATCCCAAGCAGACCACTTTTGCCGGAGCCCTTTGCGCGGAACGAATACGGTGCGATAGCGCGCGCAAACTGGCGCAGCAGGTAATCCTGGAGGGCGGCGCGCTTTTCATACGTATCATAGAGTGATGCCGGGAAAGCGGCAGTTCTTCCATTCACATGAACGCTGACGCGCGATGGAGCGGCGAACGGATCGCCCTGCACGTGGTCGATGGAGAGTGTGTAGCGCGGAAACTGATAGGCACCGCGGGTAGATTTATAGGCGGG
>ERZ773110.1998-NODE-1998-length-14656-cov-7.546675_pt1 | contig 14656 bp, 9 predicted proteins | sample MGYA00580568_ERZ773110 | MGnify/ENA primary metagenome ERZ773110 (study PRJEB29015, sample SAMEA2737870) | human gut metagenome | biome: human gut; feature: human-associated habitat; material: faeces | place: China | collected 2012 ... | reverse complement strand
GGTCAATGCCCCATTTCTTGTGTACTTCACTGCCCTCTCGGCAAAGCTTGCCGGTTGTCTTGCAGTCGGTCAGCGTCAGGCTTTTGCCTTCAGGAATCCCTACGACACCATTGCCGGAGAAGGTCATCTTATGTCCATTCAAACAAAGCACCACATCCGACGGGCTCCAACTGCTATTCAGCGTGACATCTCGTGTCAGGTAGTAGCCGCCCACACCATCAGGCATAGAGGTCGGCATCTGAGGCTTTGCAGGATTTTCCGCATAGGGATTCCACGGCTGAAAATTCAACTTATTTTCTTCCTTATGATCGCCAATGGCTGTGTGTGTACCACCGCAGACACAGTGCGCTTTATGCCCCTGTGTGCGAAGCCACACCACACCGTTCTCCTGATACAGCTCGTTTGCGAGCGCATCATCCGGGAAGAGGTTGTTGAAATATTTCCCGCCGATTTCGTCAGTAACAGGGATGGGTGCCCCGGAGGAATCCAAATTCTCTACAGAAATGCCAAAGCGTGCATCGGCATTCAGCTTCCCGAAGGAGAGCGTTTTCCCTGTGTGAAGCAGAATATTTTTCGTCTTATTCTCCTCGCCGCCCTGATTCTCAATTACCTTTGCACCGCCGCTGAGGGTAAGCGTGCCATCCCGATAGTCCACGCCTATGGTGTTTTGGGTAATGGAACCGCCGTTCAGCGTACATGTCCCGCTATCGAGCAGTACGCCGGTGGTATTGCCACTGATTACGCCGCTGTGCAGGTTGAACGTGCCACCTGTTACCTCAATGCCGGAGGAACCACCGCTGATTTTGCCTTTCCCACAGTCCATCAGAGTGAAGGTGCTGTCGGTGCCTACGGTAATTGCAGAAACATCGTTAGGGGCTGTGATGCTCTTTCCGTTCAGGCAGAGATTTACGTTGCCTGAGATTTTGATCGTACCGGCAAACGTAATATCGTTCAGTAAGTAGTAGTTGCCCGCAGGAAGTTTGTATTCCATCCCTTCTGTGCCATTGCTACTGCTTACTTTCGTTCCGCCGCGCATCAGCGCCTGTGTATCTGCATTATAGGTCAGGGGAGTCCACAACACATCGTCATGCTTAGTCTTGTGACTGCAGTCTGCACTGCCACAGATTGCATGCTCATGCAGCTCGCCACTTACCACATACAGACTGTTGTCGATGTTCTGCACGCTGTATGTGTTGCTGCTATTATTGTCGATGGTGAATTTGCCCGCAATTTCATCCGTCAGGGTAATACCCGTGGCTGCCTCGGCGAACTTCATAAAATCTCCCTCCGCAGGCAGCTTTTCCAGCGTCACACCAATGTTTGCACCATCCGTCAAACTTGTGCCGCTGCCCCTAGTCGAGCCGACGGTGATAGTCTTGCCGCCAGGCAAATAAACATTGCCATTGGTGTTGCCGGTAATGTTCACATCCCCGTTGACTTCCATGGCTTCAACACTCTCAGCTACATACACACCACTACCGTTGTTCTTCGCCGTGTTACCGGTGACACTGCCACCACTCCATTCGACGCTATGATCACCTTTCACGGCAACACCGCCGCCGTTGGCATCGGCTTCGTTACTGGTGATGCTGCCACCACACATCTCAAAGGCGCAATCCATGTCAACGCCGCCACCGTTGGCGGCTGCCTTGTTGCCGGTAATCGTTCCACCTAACATCAAGAGTCTGCCAACGACATACCCCCCGTTCACTTTATAATTACTTACACGTCCAGCCACGCCACCGCCATTGTTTGCGCTGTTGTCTGTGATGCTGCCGCCGTACATGTAGAAGAAACTGCCGTCCAAATACACACCGCCACCGTGGTCATCAGTGTTGTTGCCGGTGATGTTTCCACTATACAGGCTAAGGTCACTGAAGGGTTTTAAATATACGCCACGCCCTTTCATACCGTCAACATGGGTAATCTCTCCTGTGTTGTTACCGCTGCCGTTACAGTCACAAAGTGTAAGTGAATCCGTATCTTTTCCTTCACCTACGGTAATGGTGTCAAAATTGCCGTTAGCTGTGATGCTGTAACCATTCAAACAAAGTGAGATGTAGCCTGTCGGATTCCAGCTCGTATTATTCAGAGCAATATTAGTCGTTAAATAGTAATACTGTCTGTGTGAGCTACTACTTCCACCCTTGATGTTGCGCAGATCCTCTTCCGTCCTGATCGCAGTCCACAGCACATTTTTGTGATTCTTACTCTCAGTGCAGTTCGCCGTGCCACAGAGACCATGCACATGTAATTCGCCGATTGAAAAGTTGACAGCGTTGTCTAACGCATACTTGTAATAGCCGGTATCGCTGTTGAAAGCATTCAGGTCATCCGCGGTCAGTGTGTAATCATCGCTTGTACCCTTGGCGATGGCAACTCGCACACCCTCGGCGAGCTGCTGTCCCATGGTCACGCCAATCTTGGCGGAGCTGCTCAACCCGTTCGCACCGATGAGAATGGTCTTGCCGCTGGGCAAATAGACATTGTTATCGTTTCCATTACCCGCGTTGTCGGTGATTTGTGCCGTACTGGACACAGTAAACTTGCCGTAATAGGGCTCAGAAATATATACACCACCGCCGTTTTTGCTAGCGACGTTGTTTGAAATCCTACCACCGGACATGGTAAACCTCATATTTCCATATGCACTCTTCAGCCATATACCACCACCGTTACCAGTAACGGCTGTGTTTCTAACGATATTACCACCAGATATATTGAATTTTACTGACTTACTAATTGTAGATTCATAGTATATACCACCACCGCTAGACGGTGCATGGTTGCTGTCAATACTACCACCGGATATAACGAAGTTGGTGCTATCTTTTGCATACACACCGCCGCCGTTACCGTTTATGGTTACTTTGTTATCAGAGATACTGCCCTTATACATGTAAAAATTACCACCATCTACGTATACACCGGCACCACTACCTTTGGCAATCTGGTTTTTGGTAATTTCGCCGTTATACAGTATCAAGGTACCCAAGGACATTATACCTCGTCCTATATTATCCTGTGCATGGGTAATCTTGCCGACCACTTTCTGACAGTCGGTGATAATCAGCTTCGTTCCTTTCGCAACCTGAATGGCATCAACTTCTGCTGCACAGGTGATTGTTTTTCCATTTAAACAGAGTGCTACATCATAAGTGCAGATCCATGTATCATTCAATTTAACATTGTCTGTCAGATAATAATTGCCACTACTCTTGATGTCACTCAGCCTGGAAACACCTATCCATGTCTGATTGCTATGCTTCCCACTGTCACCACAGGTCTCTCCACAAACGGGATGCCGATGCGGTTCGGTCGCCGACAATTTCACCTCGCCACCCACAAGAACTGGATAGAGGTTCTCTTTATCACTGCAAATATGATCCAAATCTTCTTCGGTCAGGTGACCGCCACCCCCAGCCTCCACAGCTACCGCGGCAACCGTTACGAGGTTGCTCTCGGTGGGTGTATCCTGGGTGGATACGCCGATTTTTCCGGCGAATGTGGATAATTTACTAATCCGAATTGCATTGCCGGTAGCCAGATAGACATTGTTCTGAACATCTTGACACAAGTTGTCACAGACCCGAGGAGCACCGCCGGCAATTTTAAAAGTACTATTTTCTACATAGACGCCGCCACCATTCTCGGTTGCCGTGTTATTGCTAATCTGCGCATTGCCGCTCATGGTAACCTGACCGTTTTTACGTACATACACAGCACCTCCTTGGGTGGCTGTATTGCCGCTGATTTTCGCATTATCGGACATATATAAGCAGTTACCGACTTCTCCGTCAGTGCTGGCAAATATATACACTCCGCCACCTGATGTCGTCCATTTGGTGGGAGCAATGTTGTTACTAATCTGTGCATTGCCGGACATGTTCATGACGCTTTTGTCCGACAACAGTACACCGCCAGCAGAAGCAGAGACCATGTTGTCGCTGATTACACCACCATACATGTTAAATGTGCTACCGAGCGCAGCGACGCCACCACCCCAACTTGCAGCATTGCCTCTGATTGCACCGCCATACATATTAAATGTGCTATTATGCACATACACACCGGCTCCATTATAACTGCCTTGGAGCTTATTACCACAAATAGTTCCACCGTACATGGTAAAAGTGGCGTTATTATCCACTTTCACACCTAAATCCGACGTTCTCACGCTGTGAGTGATAACTCCACCGGTAACGGAGATGCGGTTCTCCGTATTTTCCTCGCACGGCACCCATCGAGTGAACAGACCTTCCTTGCTTGTGGTGAAATAGTGCATACTCTCACTACTATTGCAGTCACAGAGAGTAAATTGTCCCTTATCTATCTCAATGACAACAAAATCCCCGTTTGCCGCAATGCTGTGACCATTCAGACAAAGCACCACGTTATTGTTCGGTTTCCATGTTTCCATTGTCACGATATCCTGAGTCAGGTAGTAATATCCTTCCGTTGCAGCTTGCAGTGCTGCTTCACTGTCTATGGACTTCCACTCTGTCACAATGCTATGCTTATACTTATCTGTGCATGTCGCGCCGCAGATGGGATGGTCAACATGCTGACCTTCCGCCACCGTCATCGGAACCGTCATCGGTGTATTCAACGCTTCAGAAATAGCATGAAGTCGTGTCATATCCAGTTCTGCGATCTGCTCCTTGGTCAGTGACTCCATAGCCTCGTCAATGGCTTCCAGCTGCGCACTGACACTTTCTGCATTTTCCACCGTCACTGTCTCCGGCAGAGCGTCGATAAGTGCCTGTACCTTCTGCACTGCTGCCTTCTTCTCATCGTCTGCCGAGGTATCCTGCGTGCCGGCATCACTATCGCTGACACTTTCCACTGAGGGTTCCACAGTATCGGGGGATTCGCCCGCAGTGGAATCTTCCGTACCGGGAGTTGCCGCAGTGGTGCTCTTATCAGCCGGAGTCTCTTCCCCCGGTGCCGCCACTGCTTCTGCTTCCTTCTGCTCTGCCGCAGGGACTGCTACTTGCTGTTCTTCCGGCTCTGCCGCAGGGGCTGCTTCCTGCTGTTCCTCCTGCTCTGTCACCGCATCCGCTTCCTGTACAGCCTCCTGTGCGAATGCTGTCATGGGCAGTGTTGAGAAACAGAGAATAAATGCCAGTAACATGCTCAATACTCGTTTTTTCATACCGTTTTACCTCTTTCCGCTGGGCATAGTGATCCCCATTATCTTAAAGATAACGTACCACACTTTCTCGCAGCGGAACCAGGGGCTGCATGAATCGACCCAAATATGTCATGAATCGACCGAAGAGGACTTTAAATGGCTCAATGCGGTTCAATAGCAAGTATTCCTTGAAAAAGTCTTTCCGGTATTATATTCTATTATTATGTCCTATAAAAGTTAGTTACAAAGTATACACACAGAAAGGTTTCTATATGTGGATTGCAGATCATTGGAAAGATTATGAAGTGCTGGATACGTCCAGCGGAGAAAAGTTAGAGCGTTGGGGAGATTATATTCTCGTCCGTCCGGATCCCCAGGTCATCTGGAAGACGCCCCACGATCATAAGGGCTGGAAGCAGAAAAACGGTCATTACCACAGAAGTGCGAAGGGCGGCGGAGAATGGGAGTTCTTCCATCTGCCGGATGAATGGGCGATTCATTACACCCTGCCTTTTCAGAAGGAAGCCTCCGGCAAGACGGATCCTCTGACCTTCCATCTGAAGCCCTTCAGTTTCAAGCATACCGGTCTGTTCCCGGAGCAGGCGGTGAACTGGGACTGGTTCTCCGGCCTGATCCATGAGGCAGGCAGACCCGTGAAGGTGCTGAACCTCTTCGCTTACACCGGCGGTGCTACTGTATCCGCCGCGGCAGCAGGAGCTGCTGTGACTCATGTGGATGCGTCCAAGGGTATGGTCGGCTGGGCAAAGGAGAACGCTGCTGCCAGCGGGCTTGCCGATGCTCCCATCCGCTGGCTGGTGGACGACTGCATGAAGTTCGTAGAGCGTGAGATCCGCCGTGGCAACAAATACGACGGCATCATCATGGATCCCCCTTCCTACGGCAGAGGTCCTAAGGGCGAGATCTGGAAAATAGAAGATAATATCTGGGATTTCGTAGGACTGACCGCACAGCTTTTATCCGATGATGCGCTGTTCTTCCTGATCAATTCGTACACTACAGGATTGCAGCCCGCCGTGCTGTCCTATATGATGAATTCCACCCTGACGAAAAAGTTCGGCGGTCATGTGGAAGCCGAAGAGATCGGCCTCCCCGTCACCGAGAGCGGACTGGTACTGCCCTGCGGTGCTTCCGGACGTTGGCAGCGGAAGTAATCAGACTAGCATCATAAGCCAAATCAAGAAGGAGCCTCTGGTCGAGGCTCCTTCTTGATCACAGCCAAAGTCAGCAACTATCGCTTGATGATTGAATTCCAAATATGGTGCGTTTTTACTCCTCTGTTTCAATCTCCAATCTCTGAAGAATGTCTCTCACAATACCAGCATCCTCAATCAGAGAAATTCCAAAACACTTTTTTCCTGCATCTTTTAAGGAGGCTCCTATATGATAAACATTTTTCTTATCCAAGATTAAAAAGCGATCATGAAATACTTTCGTGTACCGCACTTCCAGTAAAGGATACTGGCTGTTGAAATTATTAACATCTTCTTGAGATAACTTGGTTCTTTTCAATGTATACATCACAACAGTCACATTTTCATTCTTTTTTGTGAGAAGATTCAGCGTTCCTATATCCACATAGCCATCAATTAAAACGATTTCCTTTTCCGCTTTTTGAATCAGGCTAACAATTAGGCTAAAAGCATCATATATCTGTCCATCAAAAAAGACTTTCTGATTTGATTCCTCATGGTCCGATATATATTCAAATATCTGATCCAATTTTTCATCCGTTTGCTTTTGATATTCCAGTTGTTTTAACTCCACATTACTGATACGCTCAAAAAGCAAGGCGTTATTAGCAATAAATCGCCTCATTTCCACGAATGCGCGCATAATACCAATACTTACCTTAATTGCCACTTCGCTATGTAGAACACTAGCCAACATAGAGATTCCCTGTTCTGTAAATACATAAGGAAGAGTCCTACGACCACCATAATTATTTTCGCCCTGCGCAAAACTTGAAATGCCAGTTTGGCATCTCAAGTTCTGATACTCCTCTTTCGTGAGCTGAAAACGAATTTGTAATACCATCCGTCTTTTTCGCTTCTGGTTTAATTTCTATCATAAATTCTCCCTATAACAACTTGAAGTGCCAGTCTGTGCAGACATTCCATGTTTATGAGATTATAGTAACAAAAACAGACATACCTATGTTCCATACAAAGTACGTATATCGCGGTCAAAATCCCGCTGTTATTTTAGAATGTTGTAAATTTGGAATAAAAGCATGGACTTTCCGACTCGCTATTCAGAACTTCACAAGATATCTATAGAAATAGAAAACTTCTATGCTTTGTGCACATTCTAGCATAGAAGTCTTCTGCTGGCAAGGGGTATGCTATTATCAAATATTTGTAATGCAAAACCAGATTTGCCGCCTATATTTCACTTCTGATCACAACACGTATTTTCTTAACACCGGGATCTTGCGCAGCACCCACGCAGTAGCCGTTGCCAGTGCCAGCACTACCAGGCAGAATGCAGCCAGCAGCAAAATCAATACCGCTTGTCCCGCGGCTACAGACTGCACACCGCATTGTTCCAACACCGTAAAGGGTGTGATCTTCACGAATTTATACAACAGGTTCACATACACCGGATGTACCAGGTATACGGCGAAGCTCAAGGCTCCCGCCTCCTGCCAGGGGATCCGGTGTTTTTTAATACTCCCATTCCATCCTGCAGCGAACAGAAGCACTGCAAGCAGTACTGTAAACGGATAATTGTATGCCATCTGAATGGAGAATCCCACAAGTGTTCTGCTCAGGATCATTCCCAGAACCAGAACCGCTACTGCAGCTGTCAGCCATACGTTCCTTCCCTTGTCCACACCTACTTCTCTCACCGCGAAGAAATATCCACACAGATAATACAGGAAATACACACCGCCATCCGGCAATACCGGAATACTGTTGACGTCCAGTACCTTATTCAGAAACGGTGCCACACTGCTTCCCAAGAAGATCACTGCCATCATTGCTACAACACCCCACACCGGCAGCACACGCAGCACTTTTTTCAGAAGCGGCGTGATCAGATATAAAAACAAGATCAGATACAGATACCACATATGGGACCAGGTATGTCCCATCAGAGTCATCTTCAGTGCCTCCGGGATCATCCTGATCCGGAAGGTCCGCTCCGCCACTACCAGCTCGGAAGCTGCATACGGAACGCCGAATAGGAGGATCGCCAGTGCAATCCTCCTGCAATATTTTTTAATCATGACCGGATAAGTCAATGTACGTTCCGGATTCAGGAACAAATATCCCGAGATCAATAAAAATATAGGAACACACCAGGTCACCAGATCCATAACTGACAGCAATAATGACCGGTATTCCGGCACTATCGACGCATCTGTCACATCTGTCGCACCTGTCAGTACATGCATCAGCACCACTGCACAGGTTGCCAGTACCCGGAGCACGTCCAGGAACTGCTTCCTGGGTCCGGATAAGCCGTTTGTCATGTCTCTCCCATCTCCTCCATCAGGCGCATGCCTGCAGTATCTGTCACAGGAAGGGAGAATACGATGCTTTGTGCCTTACTCTCCAGTCCTGCTTTTTCCATTATAGCACGCATGATGGAATTTTTCTGCTCACTTTTTACCACAATGAACAACATTTCTTTTTCCGGCACCAGTGTCACGCCCAGAAACTGCTGTGCATTCTCTGTTCCGGTGCCCTTGGCATGGATGACTGTGCCGCCTGCCGCATGTACTTCTCTCGCTGCATCCATGACCAGTTCCGTATATCCATGATTGGCTATCACTACCAGAAGCTCATTCTTCGTCTCTTTCAATGTGGACTCCTCTCCTTTTACGAATTCCTGCCCGCAGGTCAGGTAATTCAATGCTTTCTTGCCACCGACACTGCTCACGGGAATGATAAATGCGATTCCCATTCCCGGGAGATCGATCTGCATTTTCTTACGCAGAGCAGCCTTGATCTGCCGCCAGGCAGCATCTGTGACGAGATGGAACAATACGCTCTTCTCCATGCCGTCCAGTCCAAAATAATCTAAGATCTCATTCGCCGCGGTTCCCATGCCGACGGTAACACTGCCGACCTGTGCGCCGTTTTCTTTATAGCATTCCACGAATTTCCTCGTCAGCTGACGATTGGTGATGGTGACCATCATATATAATTCACTCATGGGCACACCTCCTACAGTTCAATGATGGCATTCTCATCCAAAGCACCAAATGCATCCGCCGCACCGGCAAATACGCCTGCACCGCTCTTCTGCTGCTTTAACTGATATACCATTCCCAATATCTGGATCGTGATCAGCGGTGTCATGGCTACCATTGCTACCACACCGAAAGCATCTGCGACTAAATTGCCGCCCACCGCCACACAGGCACCCTGCGCTAACGGCAGTAAAAAGGTAGCTGTCATGGGACCGCTCGCCACACCGCCGGAGTCGAAGGCGATCGCTGTGAATATCTTCGGTACAAAAAAGGATAGTCCGATCGCCACACCGTAGCCCGGGATCAAAAACCATAGAATCGGGATCCCCGTCAGCACGCGGATCATCGCCAGTGCTACGGATAAGGATACGCCCACGGACAGAGAAACCCCCATGGATCTGGCAGAGATGGCACCGTCCGTCAGCTCCTCTACCTGATGATTCAGTACATAGACCGCGGGCTCCGCTTTTACGATAAAGTAACCGATCAGTGCTCCCACCGGCACCAGTACCCACCTGTAGGATCTGGCTGCCATGACCTGACCGAGGTAATTGCCGGCAGGCATAAAGCCCACATTTGCGCCGGTCAGAAACAGCACCAGACCGATATAAGTATACACCAGACCGATCAGGATCTTCGCCAGTGTCTTCCCCGACAGCCGCAGGGCAAATATCTGGAACAGACCGAAAAACAATACAATAGGAAGTAATGAGAGTGCGATCTCTTTCATATAATCCGGAATCCCATGGGCAAAAAGCTGCGCCAGTTCCACGGAATCAGCGATCTCCGGGATCGCCACCGGCTGGTAATCCGCATTGGTCGGCTTATAGATCAGCCCCAGCACCATGACCGCCAGGATCGGGCCGATGGAGCACAGTGCTACCAGACCGAAGCTGTCGTCCGCCGCATGGTGGTCATTACGGATGGACGCAATACCGACACCAAGAGCCATGATAAAAGGAACGGTCATGGGTCCCGTGGTCACGCCTCCGGAATCAAACGCCACTGCCCGGAAGTTCTCCGGTACGAGAAATGCAAGAACGAACACTGCTATGTAGAAAAAGGTCAACAGCGGCGGCAGTGCCACACCGATCAACATACGCAGAAGGGCAATGACCAGGAAGATTCCAACCCCCACCGCCACTGCCAGGATCAGCGTCATGTTCGGAACCGAAGGCACCTGTGTCGCCAGCACCTGCAAGTCAGGCTCGGAAATGGTGATCACCACTCCCAACAGAAAAGATAACACTACGATCAGCAGAATGTTTTTACTCTGGGTCATTCTGGCACCCACTTTTTCTCCCATGGGGGTCATGGACATCTCCGCACCCAGGGTGAAAAACATCATACCGGCCATGACCATCACCGCTCCCACCAGAAAGCACAGCAGGATACTGGAGGTAATTGGAGCTATGGCAAAGCTTAATACGATCACGATCCCTACTACCGGCAGGACCGCCTTCAAGGATTCTGCAAATTTTTGCCGGATCTTTGGATTTAATAACTTCAATATTGGTCTTTCCTTTCTTTATGTTTTCTTTATCTTAACATGAAGCAAAGACCCGATCCTACCGTTTTTCGTGAATTTATAAAATTTTCACGGGGTCTTAACGCAATCTTTATGCAGACAGCTCCCGGTCCTGCCCAGACTGCTTTTTCACAAATTTATAGGCCCAGACATCCACCACGATCACAAACAGGAAAAAGAAAACGAAGATCCAGTCCGCATCCAGAGACAATGCGGAATCATAGATACCGTGTTCGATCATCGGCATGAACACGCTGAGCTTCAGGTAGCGTTTCCTGCGTTTTTTATCGCCTGCAAGTTCTGCCTCCTTCGCCACACCGAAGAAATATCCCATGATCACGCCATCGATGGCATGGGAAGGCACGGACAACAGGGCTCTGGTCACTGCCGTCCCAATGTCACCGCCCAGACAATACAGAATATTTTCAATGGCTGCAAATCCTAATGCCGAAGTCACACAGTACACGATGGCATCGAATTTATAATTGAATGCCGGATGCTTCCATGCCGCCCATTTGGCCGCCTGCATCTTGCAAAGTTCCTCGATCAGTGCCACCCCGATAAAATTATCCAGGATCACGTAGCACAGCGTATCTGCATCCATAAATACCAGAAATACTTCATCCAGAATGATTTCCAGTATCATGGCGGGGATCACAGACAATACACCAAACAGGAATATTTTCCACAATAATCCCCCCGGCTCCTTCTCCACCTTATCCTGTCTATAGATCCATACCACCAGTGCGATGGCCGGCAATAGTGCCAATCCTGTCAGAAACATAACCTATTCCTCTCCTGTCCACATAGACGGTCCGCCCTTTCAGGACCGCCGCCATACTACATTTTAATCTAATGTTTTTCCTGATGTCAACCTAACGAAAGTATATGTTCCTATTTTTTGTGTCTTGGATTTTCCTGAGGATACCTGCCTTTTGCCGTAGCTTTAGGGGAAAATATACCGGTTTTCATATATCCTTAACTACTTCTTTACACCTTGCATTGCAAAGTAATGGTACTATAGTTATAATAAATTTACAAAACAGCTAACAATATTTCATGGAGGATCACACCGTGTTCCGATCATTTTCCGATAAAAAATCACCGCGGAAAAGCTTCCGCTTAAAACCACCCTTTACCAGACACGCCATCAGTATCCTGATCTGTGCCGCCTGCATGCTGTGCGCCACTCTTGCCTCTTTTTTATATCAGCATATAGTACCGGACAACCATGCCAATGTAGCACTGTTCTACATTCTGGCACTGGTGATCATCGCCAGATGGACGGTGGGCTACGGCTACGGCATTGCCTGCACCCTTTTTTCCGTAATAGCGATCAATTATCTGTTCACCTATCCGTATTATAAGCTTAATTTCTCACTGACCGGCTACCCTATCACCTTCCTGCTGATGAGTGGGATCACTCTGATCCTGTGTACCATGACCTCCCATATGACCATCCAGTCCGAGATGATCGCAGAGCGGGAAAAGCGGCTGGCAGAGGCCGAAATGGAAAAGATGCGTGCGAATCTTCTGCGCGCCATCTCCCACGATCTGCGCACGCCGCTCACCGGCATCATCGGCAACAGCTCCCTGTTTCTGGAAAGTCAGAACGATCTAAGCTCCACCGAACAGCGTACGATCATGACCAATATCTATGAGGATTCCAACTGGCTGTTGAATATGGTGGAAAATCTGCTGTCCGTCACTCGTATCCAGGGAGACAGCTTAAGCATCAATACCACAGAGGAACCGGTGGAGGAAGTGGTGGGAGAAGCTTTGGAGAAACTGAAAAAACGCTATCCCGATGCCGCCATCCGGGTCAAGATCCCCGAGGAATTTCTGATGATCCCCATGGATGCGGTGCTGATCGAGCAGGTCACCATCAATCTGCTGGAAAACGCCATCGTTCATTCCGGAAGTATCCTGCCCATTGATTTCATCGTGGAGGATCATCCGGAGCATGTATCTTTTATTGTGAGAGACTACGGAAAAGGATTGTCGGAAGAAAAATTACAGAATCTGTTCGAGACGGGCACCTACAACAATTCCCGGAGCTCGGATTCCCGCAAGGGCATGGGTATCGGTCTGTCCATCTGCAAGACCATCATCACCGCCCATCACGGAACGCTGAGTGGCCGGAATCATGCGGATGGCGCGGAATTCTGTTTCACACTGCCCAAGGTGGGAGCTGTCGCTTCAGAAAAATAAGTGTACTCTCAGCCACATAAGACAGAACTCTTGAAAATACCGGAAAGGATATGGATCACAGATATGAATAAGATCAAAGTTCTCTTAATCGAAGACGATAGAAGTATCAGTAATTTCATCACCGCTACCATGGACCGGGAAGGCTACAAGATCATGCATGCCTTAAACGGCAGAGAGGGACTTAGTCTCAGCACTTCTTTCTGCCCCAACGTGATCCTGCTAGACTTAGGGCTGCCGGACATGGACGGATTGGATGTGTTGCAAAAGCTGCGCTCCTGGAGCGATGTTCCCGTGATCATCATATCTGCCCGCACCAAGGAGCAGGAAAAGGTCTCCGCTCTGGATCTGGGTGCGGACGATTATATCACAAAACCTTTCGGCACCGGCGAGCTCATGGCAAGGATCCGCACTTCTCTGCGGCACAGCCACGCCCAGGCTCCCGGCCATGTGTATAAGGCACTGGATCTGGAGATTGATTTCGAAAAACGACTGATCCGCCTGCGGGGCGAAGAGATACATCTGACCCAGATCGAATACCAGCTGCTTACACTTTTAGCGGAAAATTCCGGCAGAGTCCTGACCTACAGCTATATCATGAATGCCATCTGGGGTCCCTATATGGACAATAATAATCAGATCCTCCGTGTCAACATGGCGAACATCCGCAGAAAGCTGGAACAGAATCCTGCCCAGCCCCAGTATGTCTTCACTGAGATTGGTGTGGGCTATCGGATGCGTGAGAACGAGAACGGTGGGACTGTATAAACAGAAATACAATTCCCGACACTGCCTCCAGCAAAATGAGTACCGTCCCTCTGTCCAGTGCCTTCCAGACGCTGTCCAGGGTATCCATCCGGCCCAGAATGTCTATGTAAAAGAAATCCAGATAGATGACCGCCGGTGAGATCACACATCCCGGATGCAGTACCGTCCGCTCCATGAGCAGACGGTACATTTCCACTGCCAGAAATATTACATTCAGGGCATAGCCCGCACAAAGCTGATTGTTCAAAAACGGTCCCAGGGAGCTGAGTTCCATACCAAGGGGAACACTTCCTGCCCGGACCATTCCGAAGCTTAAATACATGATTCCAACACTCCACAATAGCATCGCAAGGGATGCTATTCCAAGTCCTCTGCTTAATTGACTGGAGGGAATCATTTTCACATCCTCTTCCTTTCCGAAATACCGGTATACAAGCCCCAGCATCGTCAGCGTCCCCGCCATGGAGATTCCGGCCACCTGGCAGGCAATATCTCTTCCCCCAAACAACCCTCTTCCGGAAAATAAACAGATCCCGATGACACAGTGATAGATCAAAAGCCCCAGCACGATCAGATACAGGATCCTCTTTTCACGTTTCCGCTGCTCCTGGAGCTTTGCCAGTCTCACGACTTCCGTCACAGCCTCCTCCCGGTCTCCCGCCCGCTCTCCGGTCACGATGTCCTGAATCGGCAGTTCCAACAGATGGGACAGGGACTCTAATACGCCGATATCCGGAAAACTTTCTCCATTCTCCCACCGGGATACCGCTTTGTTGGTCACCCCTAACATCCTTCCCAG
>ERZ773110.1980-NODE-1980-length-14767-cov-5.881525_pt1 | contig 14767 bp, 14 predicted proteins | sample MGYA00580568_ERZ773110 | MGnify/ENA primary metagenome ERZ773110 (study PRJEB29015, sample SAMEA2737870) | human gut metagenome | biome: human gut; feature: human-associated habitat; material: faeces | place: China | collected 2012 ... | reverse complement strand
ATATCGATTCCAACTATTCCCAGAACATTACACTGGATTCCCTGGCGGAGATCACACATATCAACAAATTCTATCTGGCACATTCCTTTACCGAATGTGTCGGGCAGTCTCCGATCAATTACCTGACAGACCGGAGGCTGGAAGCCTGCAAGGAGCTTCTGGTATCCTCCAATCTGTCGGTAGCTCAGGTAGCCACCAGCGTCGGCTTTTCTTCGCAGTCTTATTTCTCGCAGATCTTCCGTAAAAAGACCGGCATGACACCGCGCCAGTACCGGAGCCGGTATGCCAGAAAATAATGTGTACACTCATAAAAGACCTCACTGCCGGCGCATCTGCCGACTGTGAGATCTTTTATAATGGACATTTATTCACTTATTTGATCCATCCCCAGCATAATCCCAGGTATTCCACCAGAAAATACATGCCCCGCAGCCATATCAGCACGGCACAGCCATAGAACATCCAGACATTTTCTTTCTGCCTGTCTGCGATTTTCCCTGCCATGGATAAAATCGCACAAATCAACAAAACCATCGTTCCGAAAGCCGCCCGATCCGGATAGTGTGGGGACAGGATCATGGCACCCCAGGACAACAGTGCCCCCAGCAATAACAGCACTGTATTTCTGCCCAGGTTTTCTTTCAGAATGCCTTTGCAGACGATCAGTGCAAATACCGTAAGCAGCAGGGCAGGGAACAGATACTCCATAACTCCCTTCGCTTCTGCGTAGCAGCGCAGATACATTCTCCACAGCAGGCTGTAGGCTTCTTCCCCCGTCTCCCCGCTGCGGACAAAATTGCCCGGTGCAGCGATCATCAGAATGGTTCCCGCCAGGCAGCTGATGTTTCCCAGATACATCCACACCGGAGCTTTTTTGTGCTCTCTGTGTCTTAACAGGATCACCAGAAGACTCAGGAGCCATACCGCAGGCCCCATATTCTCATTGCTCCAGCCTGCGATCAGTCCCAGTGGAAGGATCCAGATGACGATGCCGGGAAGATTTTTTTCCTCATATTTCAGATAACAGAACAAAAATGCCAGCAGAAAACCCGCCATATACAGATAATTCGCTGCTCCGGCTTCCCAGAACATACTCATTTTCCAGTTGGCATTCAGCCCCAGGATCATCCCCAGCGCTGCAAACCAGTACGGGAGCTTACGTCTGTCTGCTATCATGCAGGCCAGCCATCCCAACAGCAGTGTCATTCCTGTATTCAGGATATCCGCCCAGTGTTCTCCGGCCAGCAGGATCAGCTGCAGCAGTGCATGCGCCATGCTTCTGCCTCCCCAGTTGAAATAATGCCAGATCTGCGCACGGATAATGTCACTGAGATTCCGGATCGGTGTATCCGCATACAATACCGTCGAATACCACTCATCATCCATCATAAATTCGATCTCATAGTTGACGCGCCACACGATCAGTGCTGTCAATGCGATCAGTACCGGGCTGATCCACCGGATTGCTTTTTTCTGCTTTTCCTGCATATATCTGCTCCATTCCTCTTATGGCAAAGAACGGCTGCCTATAACTGAATCTTCTTCAGACGATCCACTGCCTCCACGGTACTCTCATAGCTTCCGAAAGCCGTCAGACGGAAATAATGCTCTCCGCTGGGTCCGAAACCGGATCCGGGCGTACCCACCACGTTGACATTCTCCAGAAGGTAATCGAAGAACTCCCAGCTGGTCATGCCGTTAGGCGCTTTCAGCCAGATATAGGGAGCGTTCACACCGCCGGATACGGTAAATCCCGCTTCTTTTAAGCCGTTCAGGATATAATGTGCGTTGTTCATGTAATAAGCAACCTGCTCCTTCAGCTGTGCCTTACCTGCCGCAGAATATACGGCTTCACCGGCACGCTGTACGATGTAGGGTGCTCCGTTGTATTTGGTGCCGTGTCTTCTCGCCCACAGTGCATGGAGACTGACATCCCCGCTCTTTAAATCCTTGGGGATCACGGTGAAGCCCAGACGCACTCCGGTAAAGCCGGCATTTTTGGAGAAGGAACGGAACTCGATGGCACAGGTTCTGGCCCCTTCACATTCATAGATACTATGAGGCACATCCGGCTCGGAAATATATGCTTCATAAGCCGCATCATACAGAATGACAGCACCTACTTTATTGGCATAGTCCACCCATTCCTGCAGCTGTGCTTTGGTAATGGTGGCACCGGTAGGGTTGTTGGGGAAGCATAAATAGATCAGATCCGGTGTGGTCTTCGGCAGCTCCGGTGCGAATCCGTTCTCTGCCAGACAGGGCATATAGATCACATCACTCCAGGTCTCGGACTTCGGATCGTAAGTGCCGGTTCTGCCTGCCATGACATTGGAATCCACGTATACCGGGTATACCGGATCACATACCGCGATCTTATTGTCCAGGCTGAAGATCTCCTGAATATTGCCACAGTCACATTTTGCTCCGTCCGATACAAAGATCTCGTCCGGTGCAATGTCACAGCCTCTTGCCTTATAATCATTCTCTGCAATGGCATTACGCAGGAATTCATAGCCAAGGTCGGGAGCGTAACCATGAAAAGTCTCCGCTTTTCCCATCTCATCCACTGCACCATGCAGCGCATCAATGATAGCGGGCGCCAAAGGCTGTGTCACGTCACCGATGCCCAGACGGATGATCTTCTTGTCCGGGTGTGCTGCGGAATACGCACTTACCTTTTTGCCGATGGTGGAAAATAAATAGCTTCCGGGAAGTTTTAAATAGTTGTCGTTTACTTTAAACATAGTACGTTCTCCTCTCTATTGTCCTTTTCTATATCAGTCGATGGAGTCCGGGTCGACTTCACCTTCAAATACGATCTTCGCAGGTCCTGTCATGTAGACCAGGTTCGCCTTCCGATCCCATCTGATGTGCAATTCACCGCCTAATAATTTAACCGTGATTTCATCGTCCGTCAAACCATTCAGCACGCACGCCACCGCTGTAGCGCAGCATCCGGTGCCGCAGGCAAGCGTCTCCCCGGTGCCTCTCTCCCAGACGCGCATGAATACATTTTTCCGGTCCAGGATCTCTACGAATTCCGTGTTCGTCCGGTTGGGGAAGCAGGAATGGTTCTCGAACTTCGGTCCGATCTTCTCAATGTCGAGATCCTTTACCCCGTTCATAAATACAATGGCATGGGGATTGCCCATGGAGACACAGGTCATACGGTATTCCTCGCCGTCCACCGTGATCGGCGCATCCACTACAGCAGGTCCCACCGGGGTCTCCCGAGTAGCTTCCGCTATCACTGGTACCTCCATAGGTGCCAGGACCGGCTGTCCCATGTTCACCTGTACCAGTGTTACACACCCTCTGTCCGTGGCGGTCCTGCCCTCCACGGTAAGTTTCAGGTATTTTATTTTTCCGGCACTGACGATGGTAATGTCTTCCCGGTCCGTCAGTCCCTTATCATAGACGTATTTTGCCACGCAGCGAATACCGTTGCCACACATCTCCGAGCGGCTGCCGTCCGCATTGTACATCTCCATCTCGAAATCCGCTTCCTCTGCCGGATTGATGAAGATCACACCATCACCGCCGATGCCGAAATGCCTGTCACTTAACTTTCTTACGATCTCAGGCTTCTCCTGCGGTGAAAGCTTTTCCGTAAAGCCGTTGACATATACATAATCATTGCCACAGCCCTGCATTTTCGTAAATTTCATGTATTGCTGTTCCTCCTGTTGTTACTCTGTCATCATGGACAGCACCATCTGTGCCGTCTCCACCAGATTCGTCCCACTGTCCATACTGGTCTTCTGAAGATACCGGTGGGCTTCTTCTTCCGTCATATGATTTCTTGCCATCAAAAGCTCCTTGGCATCTTTGATTGCTTTTTCATCCGCTGCATTGCGGGTCTTCGGCTGCATGCGCCGTTTTCTTCTGCGGCGCTCCACACCTTCTACCATCAGGTTCACGGTATTGATCAGGTCCTGCACCTTTAACGGCATGGAGAGACATACGATGCCGTTGCCGTAGCATTCGCTGATCAGATTCTGGGATGCCATCAGCAGCATCTCAAAGCCCTCCGGCAGATCCTCATGCAGTTCTGTATATATCATGTCCGCCAGCTTATAACTGCAGATCACGATTCCGTCATTCAATCCGTCCGCCTGGCTGATCGCCTGGGTACCCGTAGTACAGATACCCGTGACCTGGAAACCGCTGCGGACCAGGATACTTTTGACTCCCTTGGCTTCTTCCAGCTTCGGCAGCACGACAATAATGTTCGTCATTCGCCCACCTCCTTTCTTCTGTGTTTTTTCTCTATCATTACAAAAGAAAGGATTTTATCAATACTTATACAGATACTCCTGAATCTCCCATTCGGATACCTGGGAGCGGTACTCATGCCATTCCTTACGTTTGGCATCGATATATTTTCCGGCAATATGCTCACCTAAGACATCCTGGATAAAGGTATCCTTCTCCAGTTCTTCCACTGCCTCCAGCAAAGTGCCCGGCAGCTGGTCGATGTGAAGTTCCTTCCGCTCTTTGGCGGTCAGTGCGAAAATATTCGCATTGATACTTGCAGGGGGATCGATCTTCTCCCGGATACCCTGTAAGCCGGCGCTTAAGCAGATTGCCAGTGTCAGATAAGGGTTGGCAGCGGAATCGGGGCTTCGCAGTTCGATACGGGTACCCTCTCCGTCTGCGGTAGCCGGAATACGGATCAGGGGGCTGCGGTTCGTCGTGCTCCATGCGATATAGACCGGCGCCTCGAAGCCGGGCACCAGACGCTTATAGGAATTCACCAGCGGATTCGTGATGGCTGCCATTCCTTTGATATGCTTCATAATACCGCCAATGAAATAATAAGCTTCCTTACTCAGACCGTTAGGGTCGGAAGCATCCTGGAATATATTTTTACCGTCTTTCTGCAGAGACATATTGATATGCATGCCGGAACCGTTGACGCCGAACTTGGGCTTCGGCATAAAAGTAGCGTGCAGACCGTGGCGTCTTGCGATGGTGCGCACTGCCATCTTGAAGGTCATAATATTATCTGCGGTATGTAATGCCTCATCGTATTTGAAATCGATCTCATGCTGCGCCGGAGCCATCTCATGGTGGGATGCCTCGATGACAAATCCCATATCCTCCAGATTCATGACGATGTCACGGCGGGCATTCTCACCGAAATCCAACGGTCCGATATCGAAATAGCCTGCCTGCTCATGGGTGTTGGTAGTCGGCATGGTATTTTCATCCGTATTGAATAAGAAAAATTCGCACTCTGGTCCCACTTCAAAGGTATATCCCATCTCTTCTGCCTGCTTCACCGCACGCTTCAGCACATACCGGGGATCACCTTCAAAAGGCTGACCGTTGGGGCGATAGACATCACAGATCATACGTGCCACCTTGCCCTGCTGGGGTCTCCAGGGGAAGATCTCTAACGTGGACAGATCCGGGTACAGATACATGTCGGATTCCTCGATCCTGGCGAATCCATCGATCGCCGAACCGTCAAACATACATTTATTGCTCAACACCCGGTCTAACTGACTGGCTGTCACTGCAATATTTTTCAGATTGCCAAACAGATCCGTGAACTGCAGACGGATGAATTCCACATCCTCTTCTTCCACAAGACGGATGATATCTTCCTTGGTATAATTGTTCATCGTTACCCTCGTTTCTGCGCCGCCTGTCTGCTCCTTTTCCACGGGGCGGACGCATCCGTGAAAAATACTTACACTAACTATAGCAATGCCTGTTTTGTCTTGTCAATGTGAAGTTCTCCTTATTTGCTGTACTATGAGTACCGGCCTCCGCATACTATTTATAAAGATCATCCCATCATTCCAAGGAGACTTAAGAATGAGTGCAAATACAAAGATCGTCGTACTTCGCAGAAAAGAACTGCTCTATACCGGAATCTTCGCCGCGCTGGGGGTGCTGTTCATCATATTACTATTAATGCTGTTGCTGCCGGGCAAGGATACGGATGCCACCTATGGGACACCGGATTCCCCTGACGGTACTGCTGCTGCCGAAATGCCGGACAATGTGGCGGATGTCTCCACCGGGGCCGTTGCCGATACCGGCAATACATATATCCCCGGAATCTATACCACGGAGCTGATCCTCGGCAGTGAGACCGTCAATGTGGAAGTCATCGTGAACGACCACGCTATCACATCCGTCAGCCTCGCAGATGCGAGTGAAGCACTTACCACCATGTATCCACTGCTCGAAACCACCATGGAATCCCTGAATGACCAGCTCTGTGAGATGCAGGATCCGGAGCAGGTCACCTATTCCGCAGAGACCAGATATACTTCGCTGGTGCTGCTGGAAGCGGTGAAGGCATCCCTGGAGAAGGCAAAGCCTAAGGCTACGCCGGAAGCAACGGATGCAACGAATGCACCGGCAGCCTCTCCGAATGTACCGAAAGCGGATATCAATCCTGCGGCATAAGGGACTCAGGTGCCGTGCATAAAATTCAGTGCTGACGTAAAAAAGGGTGCATGCCTCCCGGCATGCACCCTTTTGTGCGTTTTATTGTAATATTTTGTTTGCAACACTGGGTTTATTTTATACTATTTGCGGTGGAGATGCAAGGGAAAATTACTTCTCTTTTTTCTCTTGCTTCTTTGCTCTTGCTGCTTTCAAAACATCAGCAAGATTATCGCCATTAAGCACTCCCGGATAATTTTCCTGAAATCCCACTAAAGTATCTTTATTTTCCTGCTCACTTTATACTCCAATATCCGCCTTTACTCGGGCCTTCATATTCGATTATTCCACTAGTCTTCAATTTATTTATTGAACGTTTAACCGTACTGAGTGAAACCTCTATCTGACTCGCCATTTCCTCTCGTGTTACATACTTATTCATTCGTATCAACTGCAAAATAGCATCCTCCACTGATGTCGCATTTTGGGGTTCATTTTGGGGTTCATTTTGGGGTTCACCTTGTTCCATTAAGAAATCCGGATGAATAGGTATCTCAACAGTAACTGCTCTTCTTTCATCATCCGTTTCAAATGTCGCTTTAGGAGAACCATTATCTCTAAGTTCCTCTTGTATAGTAGGAATTCCTGTAGATTTTCCTTCTGTCAAATCTAACTCCTTCAAAAATTCTCCCAATCGTTTGTTTCTATAATATCGAGATTTGAATCGTTCTCCCTCAGCAATTGTCTTTTGCGAGATTGAACGGTCAATACCTGGATAACTAATAATTCGAACACAATCTGGTTCAATCTCTATGATTATTGCCTGATAGGATTGATAATCACGATGATAAAAAGCATTGACCACAGCTTCCTCTAACGCCTGATACGGATAGCTGTACCGGCGAATGGCTTCCATCTGATAATCTACTTTCGTGACCTTTTCCTCAATCACCATGTCCTGTAGCTTTTCCATAGTTCTTTTAATCATTGTCGGCACAGAGCCTTTGATAACCGGCACTTCAATAAAATTATTTGGATTTTTAATGCTACCTTCCGGAAATTTTGTAATTTCAACCTGCGTATATGGAAAGAATTTGTCCAAATGCTCACAAAACATCATCAGTGCCGCATTAGATATACATAGCTGCTCCGGTGGTCCTACAAGAAGCTGCATGTCTCCAAGCACTTCCATAACACCACGTTTTCCAATCTGCTTTGCCAGCTTGCTTTTGGTTGTATTGAGATGGTCCGTTAACAACGCAACCGATATGTCTGACTCTGTAGCCTCAAAATTAGGTCTCGTGTCAAACGGTGCGTAGTTTGTCATATTAATTAATTCTCGTTCCTGCTCCGCATTTGCACGAACCGAACTTGTCGCATACCGTATATAGTAATAATACTTTTTATCCTTCTTAGCAGTAACATGCTCTGGTGCCTTATACGGTCTTTGCACTCCAGGTGTCACCCACAATACAACAACATTTTTCCCATCAACTTGTTCAATGATCACACGTGGAAAATATGCCGGAATCATTGTATTATTATAACCCAAAAGTTCCTTTTGTATGGTATCCAACTCATATTCTTCCAAACCCTTTACCGGGCGAACTGCAACACCGTTTTTCTCCTCGACACCAATCAAAACATATCCGCCACCAACATTGTCAAAATCATTGGCAAATGCACAAATGCTATGATAAATATCATCCGGATTCCACGATGCTTTAAATTCGATCCTATCAGATTCCACTCTTCGCTTATTTAATAAATCTTCTATGCTAAGCTCCAATTCCATTTACTTCACCACTTTCATAATTTAGGACTGCCCATCTCTTTCTCAGCATTCTCTCGTTTAATCCGATAATCCGAAAGCACTTTCAGTATTTCCGGGTCAGTTACATTGGATTCATAATCTGAAAAATCATTACTTTCAATTATTGGCTTAATTTGTTTCATCATTAACCATAATTTATCGTAACAAATCAATTTGCCCCTCCCAATAAGACGAAAAACACCTTCGTCGGAGTTTGCATTTGCGTGTGAGACTTCGGTGTTAATTATTTTACACTCGTATTCGTTTCAAAAATATCTATTAGAACCGGAAGCATTGCTTGCTGCTCTCTAACCTACGAAGATGCCGACAGCGGATATCAATCCTGCGGCGTAAGAGACTCAGGTACCGTGCATAAAATTCAGGGCTGACTCAAAAAAAGGCGCATGCCTCCCGGCATGCCCCCCGTTGTGCGTTTTATTGTAATATTTTGTTTGCAACACTGGGGCTTTTTTATACTATTTATGGGGGAGATGCAAGGGAAAATTATTTCTCTTTTTCGCTTTTATCAGCAGATATTTCGCACCTCATTTTCTACAATATTAAATCGTATAAATTCCGGTATCGCATTTGCAAGTGCCTTTTCTTTTATACGTTCATCTCCCGTCGCTGCATATGCCACTTCAACACCTGCGGAAAAATATAGTTTTTCAAGCTTCTGGGAGCGAATATCATTATAATTTGTACAAAGAGGTAAATCGTTCATCCTGGACAAGTAATCAATCATAGCCAGCAGATACATAGCTTCTCTACACCATCTGCGTTCATAAAGCTTTCTTACTTCATCCGTCTCAAGTGTTTCGATAATAAAATCTATATCACCCATATCCTTTACATGATGGCATGTATTACTTTTAAATGTTTCAAACGAACATCTATAATCTATATTATCTGCACTATTATTTTCCAATATTGAGTCTACCGTTACATTAAGCACCTTGGCGATTTTATGCAGAGTTCCTGCCGTGCATTTATCAAGGTCTGCTTTTCCATTACAGATATCCGTAATTGTTGTCATTGCAACTCCGCTTTCCTTGCTCAAACGATACCTCGACATTTTTTCTTTTTCAAGTAAATCATTAATTATCATCTGCTTCCCTCCTATTTATTAATATATCGGTCAGCCGAACCACTGTCAACAATATTATTTACAATTGATATATCTGAGAATTACTGAATCAAAAGCCGTCTTCATTAAAAACATTTTATTCAAACTGATTTTAATAAAATTCTTCTGAATAAAATTCAACATGAACTCTTATGTTTTGCAATCTTTTTTTCCATTTTTGACAAAATAAAAAAATACGCTTATGCTATGAGATTCCTATGGACTTAATTTAGAGGTTTTAGCAGTAAAAGAAGCCGGTGCATCAGCACCGGCTTCTCTTGTATTACGTTAGTTATGAACCTTTTACAGAGATTACTGTAACAGAGACAGTACGCCCTGATTGGACTGGTTAGACTGAGCCAACATAGCCTGACCTGCCTGAGCCAGGATGTTGTTGTTGGAGTACTTAACCATCTCAGTAGCCATATCGGTATCACGGATCTGGCTCTCTGCGCTGGTGGTATTCTCAACTACGTTGTCGAGGTTGTTGATGGTGTGCTCCAGACGGTTCTGAATAGCACCAAGGGCAGATCTCTGAGTAGATACCATCTGAATTGCTTCCTTGATAGAGTCAACTGCATAGGTACCATTCTGACCATTATCACCGCCAACCTGAATGCCATTGATTCCAAGTCCCTTGGCGCTCATTGCATCAATGTCCATGGAAATCTTGTTGGATGTGTAAGAATCAGCACCTACATGCAAGTCAAGGCTGACTGCCTTATTAACTGCAACAGTTCCTTCGGTAACGGTAAATACATTATTATTATTAGTAACCGCTACAGCCGTATCAGTTCCAATAGAACTAGCTTTTTTAATTTCACTACCAATTGCTGTATATAAATCACCTGCTTGTTTATATCCTTCTACGGTTCCGACAGCATACTCCTTGCCGTTAATGGTATTGATTTTATTCTCAGTCAATTTTGTCTCTATATCGGCTTTAGCAAGTTCATTTTTATCTGCCGCAGTTGCATCAGCGATAGTATATGTAGTTCCATTGATTTCAATCTTCGTACCGTTATTGATTTTAGCTGTATCAATTCCAGCTGCCTTCAATGCACCAGTTTTGTCAGCTGCCGCAACTCCATACTTGGTTCCAGCAACAGTTACTTTATCACCAACGTTTAACTCTTTCATGGTGAAAGTTGCAGTACCGGTACCCTGACCTGACCATGTTCCTTCAAAGCCAGCAGACTTTGCTTTTAAAGTCTTATTAGTAGTTGCTGTGCTGTCGCCCTTGAGCAGATAAGTCTCATTGAATTTTGTGGTTGTAGATACTCTGTCGATTTCCTCTACCAGCTGATCTACTTCGTCCTGAATGTACTGTCTGTCATCGGTGCTGTTGGTTCCGTTAGCAGCCTTTACTGCCAGTTCATTCATTCTCTGCAACATATCATGAACTTCTGTCAGAGCACCTTCAGCGGTCTGCACTGCGGAGATACCGTCCTGTGCGTTGCTAGAAGCCTGTGTCAGTCCTCTGATCTGCTTTCTCATTTTCTCACTGATGGAAAGGCCAGCTGCATCATCTGCTGCTCTGTTGATCTTGTATCCGGAAGAGAGTTTCTCAGTAGACTTTGCCTGAGAAGCAGTGGTCAGACCTAACATTCTGTTAGAGTTCATAGCTGTAAGATTGTGTTGTACTACCATAATATATTCCTCCTTGAATTGACGAGCGCTTCCCTGCGCTCCGTTATTTGCTTTGGCAATGTCAGCTTCAAGTTCGCACATCCTGTCACTTTCATCGCCATTGTCTTCCGTTTCTCAGGCGTGCGAAACCTTTAATTCAGAAGAATGGTTAGTTAAGCAATTGTTTCATTTGCTTTACTTGTTAAGTATATCGGAGAGGATTTTAGAAACTTAACCCCTCTTTGAAAAAATATTTGACTTTTTCATTCCGGAATTTTTCGAAAATACGATATTCTTAAACATTTACATCATGATCTGCTCAAATTTTCCCATGTCACAGAAATCCTGAATTTTCACGTTTTAATGCTGCAACAAACTCATTTTCGGCTATTACATATTCTGCTCATTTTGCCGAAATAGATAGTAACAACATAATGAAGCGGAGGGTAATTATGCAAGTAAAAAATTATTCCTATTTTGTAGGGGAAGATCAAGTACAAAACAGACGTCATTCTGTATCAGATGGCAAAAACGGCAAAGCAAAAAACGGTGGTAAATCCATAGATGCCCGCAGTATGGCTTCCGTCACCGATCCGATCGCTACAAAGAAGGCTCAGGTTCGGAAAAAAGCTATGAAGATCATCGGGGATGCCTTTGCCGGAGAGAGTAAGATTGATGACGATATGGCAAATCGCAGAGAAAAAATACGCTCTCTCACCGGGGAAATCGGTGACAGCACAAAGGCGATCAGTGATATCGAAGCCTCCAGAGCCGCCCTGCAGGATAAATTCGGTGTGTCCTCAGACAGCCAGGAACAAAAAGATCTGGAACTACTGGCAAAAGGCATAGAGACCGGCTTCTCCGGTTCGGATGTCCGCTTAACGAAAGAGGAAGAAGAACAGATTGCCAAAATAAAAGCTGCCGGATTAACAGAATACCAGCAGCAGTCTCTTGCCTTAAAAAAATCAGAAGAATCCTATGTCAACGAACTTGCCGACGCCAGGAATGAGATTCAGACAGAAAATGCCGTGATCCGCCAGACGAAGATTGAACGGTTAAAATCCAATTCCATGGGAGCTGCATTTGAGCAGGCAGATGCAGTAATGGGCGCTGCCAGCGACGAGATCATGGGCATGCTGATTGCGGAAGGCAAAGACCACATCGACGAGAAGCAGGAAGAAGAGAAGAAAACAGCCGAGGAAGCTGCAGACAAAAAGAAGGAACTGGAAGAAAAACTGCAAGCCAGAAAAGACGAAAAGAACGAGCAGGAAGAGCTGACAAAAAATATCGTGGAAGCTGCGAACAAGCAAGCCGGTGGTACAGACAGCGTAGTTCAGGCCCAGCAGGAGATCAAGGATATGATGAACAAATTAAAACTGGTCGAAGATGACGTCAAAGGTGCCGCGGTCGATCAGGGAATCTGACTATTCTGCCATTCATCAACAACGTATGAAAATTTGCTTTCGCTATTGCCAAATTCACTTCTAAAAATCGCGCCCAACATCCGATATCGAATGGTGGGCGCATGATTTCTTCCGTTATTTTTCTTGTATAATAGTCCTATACCAAAGTGAAAAAGGGGAAACGATTCCATGAAAATTGCAATATGCGATGACGATAAGAATGAACTGTTCCGGATACTGTCTGTTCTCGCAGATTACCAGACACAGCGAAACATAGAATTTTCCTACAAACCTTTCGACAACAGTACGGAGCTGGCGTCGAATCTTTTACAGGAGCATTATGATATTTATCTGTTGGATGTGGTGATGCCGGGACTGAACGGCATCGAACTGGCCAAAGAGATCCGAAGCAGTGACAAGTCCGCAGACATTATTTTCCTGACGTCTTCTCCCGAATTTGCGGTAGAGAGTTATACCGTGAAAGCTTCCAATTACCTGGTGAAACCCGTTTCAAGAGACTGGCTGGTTGAAGCTCTGGATGACATCATGCGTACCAGAACCGAAGACCGCGATTCCTGTCTGGTATTGAAGAGCAGCGTCGGCGTACACAAAGTCCATATCTCTGAAATCATTTATATTGAAGCCTTGAACCGAAAAGTCATTTATTACCTGAGAAACAACAGTCAGATCACCTGTGTGGAAAAGTTTGCTTCTGTCTGCGACCAGTTGCTGCAACACCCGGAATTTCTCCTTGCACACCGCTCTTTTCTGGTCAACATGAACTATATTCGCAGGATCTCGGAGATCAAGAGACTCTACCTTGCTTTTCAAATGGAGGAATCCATATGAGTGAATTTGTATCCCTTTTAGGACTTATCAATTACGGCTTTGTCCTTTTCTTTGGTATCGTGATGTCTCTCTACCTGGCAGATATCCATTTTGAGGACAATAAGATCCCTTATATCATCACGATCCTTGCTTTGGGCGCAATACAGCTTCTGTCTTACCTTATGATGGGGAGAATCTGCTCTATAAATGCTATCCGCTGCTCATACATCTGCCGCTGGTCCTCCTGATCCGTTTTGCCTTTCACCGGAATATCTATATCGCGACGATCTCTGTGCTGTCCGCTTACCTGATGTGCACTCCCAGAAAATGGTTCGGCACGCTGGCAGCCTTCTTTTTCGACGGCAGTCCGGTTGTAGCCAATCTCGTCTCTATCTGCGTGACGATTCCGCTGCTGTATCTGGTCATCCGCTATATTGCGCCTTATATCATCCGTCTGCATTATGAGAATAAGAAGACTCTGTTGCTCTTTTTCCTGCTGCCGCTTTCCTATTACATTTTGGAATACACTCTGACCGTTTACACAGATCTCTTGTATACCGGTGGTCCGGTCATTATTGATTTCATGGACAGCTTTCTTGTGCTCTTCTTTTTTATCCTGGCTATGGTGTCGCTGGATTTTTCCAATAAAAAAAGCACGGCGGAACGTGAAAATCTGCTGCTTACCACCGCAGCCGCACAGGCGTAGAAGGAGATTACACAGTTATCCACTTCTCAGAAGCAGGCGTCCATCTATCGTCATGATCTGAGACATCATATGACCTTTTTGCAAAACTGTATTGCAGAAAATGAGTTGGAACAGGCTTTGGAATATATTCACCAGATCTGTGCCGATATCGATAACAGCCGTGTGATCAGATACTGTGAAAACGACGCTCTGAACCTGATTCTCTCTTCCTATGCCGGTCAGGCGTCAGATGCCGGAATCGAATTGCAATTTACCGTGACTGCCACCGATTTTACACGCTTTCAGATCACTGATTTGTGCAGCCTTTTTGCAAATGCTCTGGAAAATGCGATTTACGCCTGCGAAAAGATTCCTGCTCCTGAGAAACGCTATATTACGCTGAAAGTTTATGAAAAAAATAACCGGATCTGTATACAGATAGCAAACAGCTATCTACAGGAGCCGGTATTTGAAAATGAGATTCCCATCTCTCACGAACCCAATCACGGTCTCGGCACCAAAAGCATGATCTCCGTTGTAGAAAAATATCACGGAGTGTATGGATTTTTTGCTGAGGATGGGAAATTCCGGTTTCAGGCATCACTGTAAACAGTCTGGTTTACGTTCCTTTACGTATTTTCTAATATATATACGTAATGAGCATGCCACTTCTTACAGTAACCACAATTTTTCTAATCCGAATGCAATATTTTTTTATTTTTTATTTTTTTCTTATTTAGGGATAAAGACGTATACGCAAAAACATTTTTGAAATTATAGGTCCCTGTCTGATATTCAGGCAGGGACTGTATTTTAGATCATCCAGACCGGTACGATATAATTGTCTCTGTCAATCGCACTAAGTCCCGGTTTCA
>ERZ773110.1941-NODE-1941-length-15023-cov-4.932389_pt1 | contig 15023 bp, 9 predicted proteins | sample MGYA00580568_ERZ773110 | MGnify/ENA primary metagenome ERZ773110 (study PRJEB29015, sample SAMEA2737870) | human gut metagenome | biome: human gut; feature: human-associated habitat; material: faeces | place: China | collected 2012 ... | reverse complement strand
GTACAATCGCCGGTATCGCGATAAAGGTTAATAAAGGTACTGTAAAATACCGCGTCCATGTAAAGGGCAAGGGATGGTTACCTTACGTAACCGGATGTAACTGGTCTGATGCAAACAACGGCTATGCTGGATATCTGGGAGCTGTGATCGATGCCGTAGAGGTATATTACGATACTCCGGCGGACATTGTTGCAAAATACGGTTATCAAAAAGCACAGTACAGAGTTGCTCCGATCGGCGGCGGTTACTATCCGTGGCAGTTCGATAACGAAGTGGGAAAGGGGCAGGACGGATATGCCGGATGTTTCGGCGTTGCGTTTGACAAATTTCAACTATACTAAAAACATTCCCCGGAGGATCAGCTCCGGGGTGAAATATTGCATCATCTTTGTTGTTTTTTTTGTGTTGCATTTCGTGTTGCATAGTTCTACAAAATGTTGTAAAACTGAATAAAACAATATACAAAGCATAGGTAAGGGACACTGAAAAAACCTTATAAAATGGGCATTTGTATAGCCTGTTACTCAAATAGATATCACACTATACAATATCGAATCGGGTTCGATTCCTGTCATCCGCACTACAAAAGCCGTAACCTTTGAGTAATCAGAGGTCACGGCTTTTTTGTTACGGTAATGAGCCAAAATCCGGATTTATCCGAGATCTTGACGGATAAGATGTTTTATCCGAGTTTTCGTTTTTTGTGCATTATATAAAGCAATCCTATGATGCTGCACATTGTGGCAAGAGGAAGCAAAAGAGGTGTGCTGTCTCCTGTTTTTACACTGGTATCCGCATGTGAAGTGTTTGTATTTCCCTGATTTCCGCTATTGGGATTTTGTGGGTTTTGCGGCTCGAGTGGTTCTTGTGGGTCTTTATTTCCGCCCTCATCAGGATCATCTTTGTATGCGAATTCAAATGTATTTAATTGATTCAGTATATCGGATACTTCCGCAGGCGTTGCGTTTGGATCGGTTAAGATCGCATTTGCAAGCTCTCGAAGTCTGGTGAAATCATTCCAGGAAGCATCTGTTGCGTTGCCTTGAGTCATATCTTTTATTTTGTTATATTTTTCCTGAAGCAAAGTTTTATCTGCGCGTAGATCCTTCATACGCTGTATTAAAACGGCGGTTTTTTCATCGACTTCTTTTTGGGTATATGTGCCGTTTAATAAAGCTTCTGCCTCTAAAATGCTTTGTGTTAATGCTTCAAAACTTTCTTCCGTATATCCTTCCCGGGAAATGGATTTTGCGGCTTTTAACGCGTCGTTTAATGCGGACGTATCAACTTTTATCTCCTGAAGACTATTTCTTGCATTCCGAACTTCATTTGCCTTATCATTCATTTCGGAAGTACACGTTTCTTCATCCTTTTTGTTTAGGAGTTCTCTGGCGCTGTTGACTGCCTTTTGTAATTTGTTCCAGCTTTCTTCTGTGTATTTGTCTTTATTCAGCCCGTCGCAGATCGTCAGTTCTTCTTCCAATTGGCTTCGGTCTACGATTTCTTTCTTTTCTGTACGGATCTTCAGTGTTCCGACTTCGACCCATCCTCTTTTTTCCGGTGATCCGTTTGGACTTTTTCCGACACGTTCAAATTGAATTGTGTAGCTGCCCTCCGGAAAGTCTTTCTGTATCAGTTCGGCGCCCTCTATGCGTTTTTCGGCATATGTATCAATTTCTTCTCGGCAGATCTGTTTCTCGTTTTGATCTAGGATCGTCACCCGGATAACGCCGTGATCATCTCCTTTGACCGTGGAAACTTGTATCGAATTTCCGTTGAATTTATAAGTCAGAGGCCCCGCATCATCTGCTTCTGTTGCTTTGAAATCTCCTGCCTGGATCCACTTTCCGGAACCTTGCAGATCTCCTGCCGGGATGGATGTTTCGGAAAAACCGCCTTGTTCGAGACTGTTTAATGCTGCCTGTAGTTTTTCTGTCATTTGATCGACGGCTGGTTGTTTTACGTTTTCGTCATCGGCTGTTTTCTTAGCGTCTGAGAGAACTTTTTTCAGTTGGTATAAAGAATCGTTTGTATAGTTTCCGTTTAGTTCCTGTTCTGCTTTTGTGATCAGCGAGTTTAATTTTGACTTATCTGTCGTTCCGAATCCGAGACGGTGATATCTGTCAGATAAAAATTCGGTACGGGAATCAATAATATCCTGCGATGCTTTCAGTTGTTCTTTCCCGTCTGAAATACTTTCTTCAAACGCGGTTTTTAATGTTTGCGGCGCGTTTACATAATGGTCGGCAGTTCTGTCGGCTTCTTCTGCCGAACGTATCATTTTTTCTAATTCTGACGTATCTCCGGCGCCGTCTGCCTGTACGCCTGTGTAAAGAGGCGCTATTTCATATAGAGACGGTTCGCCTAAGAATCCCGGTTTTAATATTACCTTTACGGATTCTGTCGTTGTTTCGGGAAATTCGGCGAAGTAATAAGCGTGATATCCGCCGCTTCCGCCGTCGATATCGCCGACTTTGTCGTCGATATTTCCCATTTTTGTTCCTTCATACACAGTTCGATATGTTCCGTCAGAAAGCGCCTGAATTTCAAAAGCGCCGATTCCGTTATTTTTGGATACGAACAGATCGAAATTCATTTGATCGAGCGTTTCTTTTTCGGAGAAATTCAATGTGATTTCCAACGGTTTAGAAGCGTCTACGTTTTTGGATGCCCACCGTGTCGAAGTGTTTTGATCGATCATACCGGCTTTTACATAGTTATTGCCCCAGTCCTCTGTATGAGATACGGTTACGTCTTGGATCTTTATGCTTTTTGCTATGTATTTCTTTGTGTATACAGGGCTGACTCTCTGTTCGTTATAAAACAGCGCCGCTCTGACAACGGTATTTTCTTTATTGTCTAATTGCAGAGGGTGTTCATACCGGTCAGATGTATGTCTCGGAATACTTCCGTCTGTTGTATAACGGATCTCAAAGTCTTTGGCGTCTGAACTCTTACTCAAAGTAAGTGTCCGGTCGTTTCCTGTGATGACACCGGAATCTTTGCTGAATGAAATGATCCGGTTTGCCATCGGTTTTTCTAATTGTGCGCTAAGATCTGTAAATTGGTTCTCGGCGTTTTGATAATCCTCTAAATCTCCGGTGTTTTCCAACAGAGTCTTGCGCAGTTTGCGAAGCTGATTGTAAAGCGTGTCGATCTGTGAATAGGTTAAGTTATCTTTGTCGGTCAGATAATATATGTTTTCTGCCTTATTCAGATAGGAGCGATATAACTGATCCATTAGTTTGACTTTTGTCAGAACTGTACCTAATTCTTTTGAAGAAAGATCGATTGCTGTCTGCAGTTCGTTTTTGGCATTGATGAGATCAGGGTGAAGCTGATTTAAAAATGTAGACGCCTGCTCTTTTAGTTCGTTTATATTTGTTTCGGATATATCGATCGTATATGTCTTGCCGGCGTCTGCCTCAAAGGAAATACGATCTTTATCGGTATCTTTTGTCACCTGAACTTCTTTGCCGTCTTCGTAGATCTTTGCAGAAGTAATATTTTTATATGATCCTGTGAAAACAGCGCTGTCTTTATTGCCGTCATAACGTACGGTAAAGGCTTCCGCAATGCCGTTCGCCCATTTTTCGCCGATCGTGAAGTTACCTCTGGCCTTTAGACCTCTGACCTCTCCTTTTTCCCATGCGTCTGGAATTGCGGGGAGGAATTGTGTGTAGCCTGACTGCGATTGAACAAGCATTTCTGCTACGCCGGAAGTAAGACCGAAATTGCCGTCGATCTGCCATACCGGAGTTCCGTTCATCATTGTGTCTCCTCCGCCGGATCCGTGAGAATCGAAGAGATTATGCTGGAGACCGGAAGAATTTCCTCCGATCAGATTGTTCAAAAGCTTATATGCCTTTTCTCCGTTTTCGGCTCTCGCCCAGAGATTGATCTTGTTTGCTTTCGACCAGCCTGTAGAATATTCTCCTCGTTCGGTCAATGATTGAATAGCGGCGTTCATGTAAGTCGGATTCTCTTTGTTGATCAATGTTCCGGGAAAGAGTCCGACCAGATGGGAGGCGTGTCTTTGCTCTCCGTTATGTCCGATATTCCATCCGCTGTTAGGTACTGCGATCTCTGCCAGATCTCCTGCTTTTGCATAAGATTTGTTATGTCCGGTTTCCTGACCTACACGGGTTTCTTCGTACCATTCTTTAATTCCGTTTGTAGCGTTGATTTCAATCGGATCAAGTTTTTGCATCTTTTCTTCCCAAGATTGCAGAACAGCTTCATCTTCTCCGACGATTTTGCCTGCCTGGATACATTCGTTATATAATTCCCATATAAGAGATTGGTCGTAAGTTGTTCCGATTGCGGTCGGTCCTTGTTCCTCTGAAAAACTAGGCGCTGCTACAAGTCTGTTTTCACCGTGATAAGGCGAAGTTTCGTCGTTGATTTTCTGGTATTCTGACGTCCAGAGATAAGAGTCCCAAAATTGTGCCGCCTCTTTCATGATCGGATAAATAGTATTTTTTAAATATGCTTCATCCTGCGTAAACTCGTAATGCCACCAAAGGTTTTGGACAGCCCATGCCGCTCCTGTCGGATTCCAGCCGTATTCCTGCGCGTTAGTAGGAGCGGTCATGCCGAAAGGATTGTTTTCCGTATGTACGGTAAATCCGGTGTGGTTATCGACAGCCCCTTTAATACCGTGAACTCTTTCTGCCGTCAGGCGTCCCGGTTCTCTTAATTTATCCATGTAATCTACAAAAGTTGTTCCGCATTCGGCAAGGTTCGTTGAATATACCGGCCAATAGTTCATCTGTACATTGACGTTAAAATGATAATCTCCCGTCCACGCGGAAGGACCTACTGTCCATAAGCCGACAAGGTTGCTTGGGAGCGTACCTCTGGAACCGGCTATTGTCAGATAACGTCCGTATTGGAATGCAAGAGTTTCCAGGTAGTGCGAGTAGCTGCCGTTTCGATATTCGTCTATCAACTGATCTGTCGGAACGGATGTCTGAAACTCTCCTAAGTCTAAACTTACTCTGTCGAAAAGACTTTGGTGGTCTTCTATATGCGTCTGCTTTAATTCATCGTAAGATTTTTTCGAGCTGTCATTGATCCGGGTGTCGATAACATTCGACAGATTTTTCTCTTTGTCCCGGTAAGTAGGATAATCGTTTTTGTAATCTGTCTCGGCAGCCATTATGATTGTGACCTGATCTGCATTTTTAATCCGGTAAACCTGATTTTTTTCATCTGCCGTTATCTCGCCGCCGGTTAGAAGGAGTTTCATAGTTGTACGGAATTTTAAATCATTATCTTTTACTTTTCCTTCGATAGTGCAAGTTTGATTCCGGACATCGAATGTAAGCTTTCCTTCTAAGTTATCGTTGTTTAGTTCCATTTTTGCGCTGAAATTAAGTTTTCCTTTTTCAGAAGCGGAGAGGTTTGTTACCATTACCTGATCCGGACTGCTTACAAAATGCTCTCTTTTGTAAGAAACATTTTTATAAGAAAATTCTGTTGATGCAATTCCGGTTTGTAAATTCAGTTCTCTCCGATAATTCTGCACATTATCGTCAGTGATTCCCATTGCGGAAAAATCAAGCCAAATATCGCCGAAATCTTGATAACTGCCTTTGTTTAGATTGTCTTCGCCCGGAAATCTGATTTTTGCCCCCATACCGTAACCGCCGAGACTTTGGTCATCGTTAAATACATTAGAAGATTTGTCATCAAGCAGTTTTCGATAATTTTCAATCTCTGTGGCAGTATATGCCGTTGCTTTATTTCCGAACTGGTAGTTGGGACGGCTCGATGAAGGACCGCCTGTCCAAAGTGTTTTTTCGTTGAAATGGATTCTTTCTTTTGAGATTCCGCCGAAAATCAAATTTCCCAGATTCCCGTTTCCGAGAGGCAGAGATTGCTGCATCCATTCGCCGCCGCTGGATTCGGCAGTATTAATTTTGGCAGGAGAACCGTACCATAGTTTTAATGTCTGATTTACCGCTTTTTCTACGGATATCGGGAAGTTTTGTTCCGGCTCTTCGGCAAGAACAGTTTGCGCGGAACCGATGGGAAGTATGAGAACCGCACACATCCCCGCAAGCAATTTTTTCATTCTTGTTTTCATCATTGTCTCCTCTAATTTCTGTAGATTCATAAATAAGTATAAAATTCTATTATGAATATATCGTTTGGAGAGGAGATTGTCAATTTAAAACAGGATATTAAAAGCTGTTTTTTAACACATTCCGGATTGAAATGGACAATTAACAAAAAATTCTGAAAATTCAAAAACTGAGTTTGTGGTCATTGTTTTTTTGAGCATTGATAAATCGAGTTATAACTGTGGAAACCGGTGTCGGTCTGCAGAATTTATTTTTGCTCTTTGTTGACAAACATCATGAAAAATGCAATAAACAAAAGCGCTGAACATACGAGGATCGATTTCTCATGAAAGCGTTTGATGACGAAGTTTCCGAGGACTGCTCCGATTATAAAGCAGAGGATAATGCCGTAGAAAATAAGGGCGTTGTAGAATGCTTTACGGTCATGGGTTCGCAGAAAGCGGTGCAGATTCTCGGTTCCGTTTCTTAAGTTTCCGATACACATAGTTGTAGCCGCTCCTCTGTTGCGGATCTTGCGAAAGCTTTCGACCTGAATGCCGCAGGCAAAAGAGGTGAGTGAGTTTGCGAGGGGATTTAAAGAGTGAGGGAAAAAGGCTACACATATTAAAATAACAGCTTCCAACAGAACGGAAAGCTGACGCCAGTGGAGTCGTATGTTGAGGCAGCGCACAGTATCGGCAAGTAAGATGCCGAGAGTAAACGCGAGAACAGGGAGGAGATAGCTGAGCATGGCAAAATAGTTCCCTTCCGCGAGATTTACACCGAATAGGAGCAGATTTCCGGTTTGGGCGTTTGCGAATACGTTTCCCCGTTCAAGATAAGAGTAGGCGTCCATAAATCCGCCGGATAAGGCGAGGATGATTCCTAAGCGGAGTGTTTCAGACATTTGCAAAGAGTGTTTCATAGGGAAATCTCCTTTCGGTAATTAAAATGGTTTTGCTGAGGATGTCGTATTATATAGAAGGAGCATCCCGTCAAAGAGGCGAGAATGCTCCGTTTTGATATTTTTTTAATAGGCAGAACGCCGCGGCGGAAGCGCAGAGCTCACCTACAGGGAATGAGATCCATACGCCCGTAGGTCCGAAAAAGCGGGTGAGGATGAAACTTAACGGGATTGTTATCACAAATTGGCGGAGCAAAGAGATGATCAGAGAATTCCGCCCGTTTCCTATCGCCTCAAATACGCCGGAATAGATCAGACCGACAGAAGAAACAAGAAATCCGAGGCTGATGATGCGAAGAGCAGTGACTCCGGCGCTCATTAAAGCGGCGTCTGCATCGAACAGAGCGAGAATCTGTTTCGGAAGGGCAAGAGCGAGGATCGTTCCTGTCAACATCAATCCTGCCGCAGTGAGCAGGCTGTATCGTATTGTTGATTTGACGCGGGAACTTTCACCGGCGCCGTAATTGTACCCGATGATCGGACGCATTCCCTGTACGATTCCGTTTGCAGGCATATAGATGAAAGTCTGAAGTTTGAAATAAACGCCTAAAACTGCGACATAAACGTCTGAAAATGCAGTAAGTATACTGTTTAGTACACTGATCAATATAGACGGCAGGAGCATCATAACAGTAGAGGGGATTCCGACACTGTAAATTTGTCTGATGATCGCTTTATCAAAGACAAGATGCTTGAAGCTGATGTGTACCGCGTAAGAGTTTCTTCTATATACGATGATGTATAAGAGTAAGGCGCTGATCTGTCCGATCACGGTGGCGATGGCAGCGCCTGCAACGCCAAGCGCCGGGAAACCGAGCAATCCGAAGATCAGGATCGGATCGAGTATAATATTGACGACACAGCCGGCGATGAGAAGGTACATTGTAATCTTCATTTCACCGATTCCCTGGAAGATCTTTTCAAATGCAATTTGAAAAAGAGAGCCGAAAGAAAGGCAAAGTACGATTTCCGTATATATGGATGCGTCGTTTAATATTTTCGGGTTGTCTGTAAAAAGTTTTAAAAACGGTTCGGAGATCGTCAGACCTGCAATGATAAAAAAGATGCAGTGGATCAATGTAAGGGCGATTCCCAGAGTCGCCGCCCGGTCAGCTTTTTCCCGATTTCCCGCTCCTAAATGAATGGAGATAGCGGAGCTGATCCCGACGCCGATTCCGACCGCTGCGGATAAGATCGCGTTTTGAAGCGGATAGGCAAGCGAAACGGCAGTCAGAGCATCTGTGCCAAGTCTGGAAACGTAGATACTGTCAACGATGTTATAAAGCGATTGAATAAGCATGGACAGCATCATAGGTACAGACATAGAAAGCAGAAGAGAAAAAACAGGTTTCGTCTGCATGAATGAATTTTTCTTTTCCATAATAATAAAAGTCTCCCTGATGTAATACTTTTGCCGATAAAAATATCGGATCAAAAGTTTGTCATTTAAAATATGCCGAGATGTTCGAGCAGGATCTTAACGCCGAGAAGAATCAGGATGATACCTCCGGCAAGCTCTGCTTTCGCTTTGTATCTTGTCCCGAATATGTTTCCGATTTTTACACCTGCGGCAGCGATGATAAACGTTATTACGCCGATAAATGAAACGGCAGGAATAATATGTACATTTAAAAAGGCGAAGGTGATGCCTACGGCCAGAGCGTCAATACTTGTCGCAACAGCCAGAGGGAACATCGTTTTGCAATCTAAAAGGTCGTTTGAAGATTCTTCGTCGCCGGAGAAAGCTTCGCGGATCATATTGATTCCGATGATGGAAAGCAGCATAAACGCAATCCAGTGATCTATAGCGGTAATGCCGTCTTTAAACCGGATGCCGAGAAAGTAGCCTGCTGCAGGCATAAGAGCCTGAAATCCGCCGAACCAAAGACCGACGGCGGTAATCTTTTTCCAGGTGACTTTCGGCATAGCAAGTCCTTTACAGACGGCAACGGCAAAAGCATCCATGGAAAGTCCGACTGCCAGGATGAAAAGTTCTGTAAGTCCCATATAAAAAACTCCTTAGGAATTATAAATCTTAAAAATAATAGCACTAAAAATACTGTTTTTCAAGAGAAAGGAACGGGGGTTTTGGGACGAGAAATAAAACAAATTCACAGGATTGACATATTTGTATGGTAATCTGAAAATAAAAGAGAAATTATCGGAATATTTTTGCCGGTACATTTTTATATGAGAGGTGGATATTGTGGAAAATATAAAAGTGCTTGTTGTAGATGACGAGAGCAGGATGAGAAAACTTGTGAAAGACTTTCTTACCCGGGAAGGATATGCTGTGCTTGAGGCGGGAGACGGCATGGAAGCGATGGACATTTTCTATGAAGATAAGGAGATTGCCCTTGTGATCCTTGATGTGATGATGCCGAAGATGGATGGCTGGCAGGTTTGCCGGGAGATCAGAGAGACGTCCAAAGTACCGATCATCATGCTGACGGCAAGATCGGAAGAACGTGACGAACTTCAAGGGTTTGAACTTGGAGTGGACGAGTATATATCAAAGCCGTTCAGCCCGAAGATTCTTGTGGCGCGGGTAAACGCTATCTTAAGACGAACTCTCGGAAATACGGCCGGAGATGTGATCGAAGCGGGAGATATCAAGATTGATAAGGCGGCGCATATTGTTAAGATCAATGACAAGATGATCGATTTAAGTTATAAGGAGTTTGAACTGTTGTCATATTTTGTGGAAAATCAGGGGATTGCGCTGTCCAGGGAAAAAATATTGAATAATGTGTGGAATTATGATTATTTCGGTGATGCGAGAACAATCGATACTCATGTGAAAAAACTCCGTAGTAAATTAGGCGACAGGGGCGAGTATATCAAAACGATATGGGGTATGGGATATAAATTTGAAGTCAATTAACCGGAGGAAATACAAGGATGATAAAGTATTCGATCAGGCGTCAGATGACGGCGATTTTTATCGGATTGTTCAGTCTTATTTTAGGTCTTGTCCTTATTATAAATAACGCTTTTTTAGGACATTATTATCTGTCTCACAAAGCGGATGATCTGATCCGAACATACAATGACGTCAATGCGAAGCTGGAGTCCGGAAGTCTGTCAGATTCTGATTCGGTGAGGGATATTCTGACACAGCTTGAGCGGGCGAACGTTGACCTTGTCGTGGTGGACGGAGGTGGAAATGCGATCCTTACGACACTTGGAGAAAGCGATCCGCGTTTGAAAGAAATGTTCAGCGGCTTATTCGGAATGGAAGGAGTCGATCATGAAAACATACTGAAGCGGAATGAGGACTACACGATTTACAGAGATAAGAGCAGTCAAGTACAAAGAGATGTAGAGTATTTGAAAATGTGGGGAAGATTTATGGACGGCTCATGGTTTATCATGCAGTGTCCTTATGCGAGTATTACGGAAAGTGCATCTCTTGCAAACCGCTTTTTGATCTATCTCGGATGTATCGGAATGGTTATCGGAGGTCTGTTAGTATGGATGTTTTCCCGAAGTATTACAAGACCGATCATGGAACTTGCCGGATTATCCCAGGAGATGGCAAACTTAAATTTCGATACCAAGTATACGCGCGGCGGCATGGATGAGATCGGTGTGCTCGGGAATAATTTCAATAAAATGTCGGAGAAGCTGGAAAGAACGGTGTCAGAACTAAAGCAGGCGAATAATCAGCTGCAGAAAGATATCGAACAGAAAGAAAAGATCGAGGATATGAGAAATGAATTTCTCGGAAACGTGTCTCATGAACTAAAGACGCCGATCGCCCTTATCCAGGGGTATGCGGAAGGGCTGAAAGAAGGAATCAGCGAAGATCCCGAAAGCCGCGAATTTTACTGTGATGTGATCATAGACGAAGCGGCGAAAATGAATGTGATGGTGAAAAATCTTCTGACGCTGAATCAGTTGGAATTCGGCTCTGATGAAGTACAGTTTGAGCGGTTTGATATCGTGCGCCTTGTAAAGGGGGTAATTGTAAGCTGTGAGATCCTTGTTCAGCAGGCAGGGGCAAAGATCAGTTTTATTTCCGATGAAAGTATCTGTGTGTGGGCGGATGAGTTTAAAACAGAGCAGGTTGTACGAAATTATCTTACGAATGCGATCCACCATGTCGGCAATGAGAAGCGCATAGAAGTCCGTATAGAAAATGGGGACGGAAAAGTGCGGATCACTGTGTTTAACAGCGGAACTCCGATTCCGGAAGAAGATATTCCGAAGTTGTGGGATAAGTTCTATAAAGTGGACAAAGCGCATACAAGAGAATATGGCGGCAACGGAATCGGTCTGTCGATCGTGAAAGCGATCATGGAATCGTTCCACCAGAAATACGGAGTAGAGAACTTTGATAATGGAGTAGCGTTTTGGTTTGAATTGGATGCAAAAGCGTGAAAAACTTATAAGTTCAATGCTTTACGTTAGCGCGTAAATGTGCTAAAATGCAACTAATAATTCAAGGATAGTTGCGTAAGAGGGCATACGGCATGCCGGCTGTCAGCGGTCGGTATATCGTATGCCCTTTTTGCAATAGTAAAAAATGTAAAAAAGAGTGTAAAAGTAAGAAGGAGGGCGGGATAAGTATGTATGATAAAATATACGAGATCATTCAATCGGCAGACGATTTCGTATGGGGCTGGGGGATGATCGCACTTTTGCTGGGAACGCATCTGTTTTTGACAGTTCGCACAGGACTTATCCAGAGAAAGACAATTACAAAAGGGATTCGGCTTTCGGTTGCAAAAGAAGAGGGGGCAGACGGAGAAGTCAGTCAGTTCGGAGCGCTTGCAACAGCGCTTGCCTCCACGATCGGAACGGGAAATATCATCGGTGTCGGAACAGCGATCGCTCTGGGCGGTCCGGGAGCTGTATTCTGGTGCTGGATCACGGGCATTTTCGGAATTGCAACGAAGTATGCCGAATCGCTTATTGCGGTAAAGTACAGAGTAAAAACAGAAGACGGGCGAATGCAGGGCGGTGCGATGTATGCGCTGGAGCGCGGACTGAATATGAGGTGGCTCGGTTTGGCGTTCGCTTTTTTGGCAGGTTTTGCTTCTTTTGGAATCGGATGCGCGACTCAGGTAAACGCGATCGCGGAAGTGTGCAGTAAGAACCTTGGGATCGATCCGTTTGTTGTCGGCGTTGTTGTGGCAGGGATGACGGCGGTTGTGATTTTCGGAGGAATAAAAAGTATTGCGAAAGTATGTGAAAAGCTTGTTCCGTTTATGGCGGCTTTCTATGTGATAGGCTGCGTCGTTATATTGTTTATCAATTATGATTACATCATTCCGGCGGTCACGACGATCTGCCGGCTTGCGTTTACAAAAGGAGCGGCCGCAGGCGGACTTGTAGGCGGAGGTATCCGGTATGCCATTCAGTATGGAGTCGCAAGAGGACTTTTCTCAAATGAATCGGGACTTGGTTCGGCTCCGATCGCGGCTGCGGCGGCAAAGACAAAAAATCCGGTCCGTCAGGCTCTTGTTTCTTCCACGGGAACGTTTTGGGATACGGTTGTCGTCTGTTTGATGACCGGACTTGTGCTTGTGACAACGATTATGAAAAATCCGGCGATCAATATTGACGAGGCGGTAAACGGAGGCGAACTGACAACGATGGCGTTTGGTCAGATTCCCTTTTTCGGTTCTCTTATTCTTGTTGTCGGTATTATCTCATTTGCGTATTCGACGATTTTGGGATGGGCGTATTACGGTGAGCGGTGCGTAGAATATTTTGCGGGAAAAGCGGGACTTCTTCCATATCGGCTTCTCTATGTAGCGGTGCTTCTTGTCGCTCCGGTGCTTGCGCTTGATCTTGTGTGGAAGGTGGCGGATATACTGAACGCGTTGATGGCGATACCGAACCTGACCGCAGTGCTGCTCCTTTCTCCGGTTATCGTAAAAGAGACGAAAAAATATATTAAAAATCTGGATGCGGTAGATCATACGCCGATTCCGGTCGTAAAAACAGGAAGAGGAAAAAGAAGATAGAAACACGAAACGAGAAGCGGAAAACTGCCGTACGGAATAAAGAAACGAAAAAGAGAAATATAGAATGAAAAACAAAAGCAGGGAGAGGAAAATATGATCGCAATTATAGACTATGACGCAGGAAATATTAAAAGTGTGGAAAAAGCGCTCTTAAGTCTCGGACAGGAAGTGACAGTTACGGCGAAACAAGATGAAATACTGGGCGCGGATAAGATTGTTTTACCGGGGGTAGGCGCGTTTGGAGACGCTATGGAGAATCTGAGAAAGCGACAACTCGACGCTGTGATCCGGGAAGCAGTGGAAAAGGAAATTCCGTTTCTGGGGATATGCCTTGGACTTCAGGTGTTGTTTGAACAAAGCGAAGAAGCGCCGGGGGTGGAAGGACTTGGGATTTTAAAAGGAAAGATATGCAGGATCCCGAATGCAGAAGGATTAAAAATTCCGCATATGGGGTGGAATTCTCTGCATTTAGAGAATAACGGAAGGCTGTTCAAAGGGATAGAAGATGATCCGTATGTTTATTTTGTGCATTCTTATTATTTGAAAGCAGAGGATGAGCAAATAGTGAAAGCTTCCGCTGAATATGGTGTACATATCCATGCGTCGGTAGAACAAAAAAATGTTTTTGCGTGTCAGTTTCATCCGGAAAAGAGCAGTACGGCGGGACTTCGGATATTGAAAAATTTCGTGGAATTATAAGAGGTGAATGTGATGTTTACAAAGAGAATTATTCCCTGTCTGGATGTAAAAGACGGACGGGTCGTAAAAGGAGTCAACTTTGTAGGTTTGAAAGATGCCGGAGACCCGGTGGAGATCGCGAAGGCATATGACGCGGCAGGAGCGGATGAACTTATATTTCTTGATATTACGGCGTCTTCCGATCAGCGGAAAACGGTAGTCGATATGGTCAGAGAAGTGGCAAAATGTGTTTTCATTCCATTTACTGTCGGCGGAGGAATCCGGACAGTTGATGATTTCCGTGCATTGTTAAGAGAAGGTGCGGATAAGATTTCAATCAATTCTTCTGCAATCAACCGACCGGAACTGATCCGGGAAGCAGCTGAGAAGTTTGGAAGCCAGTGTGTAGTAGTGGCGATTGACGCGAAGAAAAGAGCAGACGGAACAGGATGGAATATTTATAAGAACGGTGGACGTCTGGATGTCGGAATCGATGCGATTGAGTGGGCGAAGAAAGTAGAGGCCCTTGGCGCAGGTGAGATTCTTCTGACGAGTATGGACGGTGACGGAACGAAGGCCGGATATGATCTGGAATTGACACGGGCAATTGCAGATAGTGTATCCATTCCGGTGATTGCGTCCGGTGGAGCCGGAACGTTGGAACATTTTAAAGAGGCACTGACAGAGGGCGGTGCAGATGCAGCATTGGCAGCATCTTTATTCCATTATAAAGAGCTGGAAATCAAAGAAGTAAAAGAGTATTTAAGAAACGAAGGAATTTCTGTCAGACTGTAGAGAATGGTTGAAGCAGAAAGAAGAGGGAAATAAAAATGAGTGGTTTGAACGGAGAGTTTTCTAAACCTTATTATAGGAAATTATTTGAGACGGTAAACGAAGAATACAGGACAAAACTGATCTTTCCACCGGCACAGGATATTTTCAATGCATTTCATCTGACTCCACTGAAGAATGTGAAGGTTGTGATCCTTGGACAGGATCCTTATCATAATAACGGTCAGGCACATGGATTAAGCTTTTCCGTGCAGAAAGGTGTGGATATTCCACCGTCACTTGTGAACATTTATAAAGAACTTCATGATGATCTTGGATGTACGATTCCAAGTCATGGATGTTTGACAAAATGGGCCGAGCAGGGAGTATTAATGCTAAACACGGTGTTGACTGTGCGCGCGCATCAGGCGAACTCTCACAGAGGAATTGGATGGGAAGAATTCACAGATGCAGCAATTCTGGCTCTGAACAGTCAGGACAGACCGATTGTCTTTATTCTGTGGGGAGCTCCTGCGCAAAGGAAGAAGAGAATGCTTACGAATCCAA
>ERZ773110.1926-NODE-1926-length-15109-cov-7.744520_pt1 | contig 15109 bp, 10 predicted proteins | sample MGYA00580568_ERZ773110 | MGnify/ENA primary metagenome ERZ773110 (study PRJEB29015, sample SAMEA2737870) | human gut metagenome | biome: human gut; feature: human-associated habitat; material: faeces | place: China | collected 2012 ... | reverse complement strand
ATCCTGAATTCCGAAATCAGGAGCCAAAGCCTTCCGATTATCTGCTGTTATTTGATGGAGAAAAAGTATTTCTGCCCTCCCATACAGAAAACGACGCTGCTGTTGCGGGTTCTTCCGCGAATGAAGGTATTGTGAAGCATCCTCAGGTATATCTTCCTACCTTCGAGGAAATTCACAAGCTATTGGGAATCCGTCAGCCTATGGAGCGTTTTTTCCTCGACTGTGAATATCTCTTTTCCATCGATGACAGAGCATTCTTCCGCAAGACCGCAGAGGACGCCGGTGCTCTCATGCTCCCGGAAAATGACCTCTATCCTTCCGGTGTATTCCGTAATTTTGAACCGGAATATCTGGCATTCGCCGGAATCACTGCCACCCAGATCAACCGTTTCCGTCTGGACCGGAAGTTCTGCGGCCGCTGCGGGCATCCCACAATTCACAGCACCACAGAGCGGGCCTGCATCTGCCCGGAGTGCGGACAGATTGAATATCCCAAGATTTCTCCCGCAGTCATTATCGCCATCGTGGATACCATGCGGAACAAGATCCTGCTGACACGCTACGCCGGCGGTTCCTATCGTCACTGGGCACTGGTGGCAGGCTTCGTGGAAGTCGGCGAGACCTTCAAAGGGGCTGCCCGCAGAGAGATCATGGAAGAGGTCGGCCTACGGGTCAGTGATCTGGTCTATTACAAATCCCAGCCCTGGTCCTTCAGTGATTCCGCCATGATCGGCTTCTTTGCAAAGCTGGACGGTGATCCCACGATTACTTTGCAGGAATCCGAACTCGGTGAAGCAAAATGGTTCTCCAGAGAGGATGTACCGGATCTACCCTCCACTATCAGTGTCGGTCAGGAAATGATCACCTTATTCAAGAATGGCGGAGATCCATTATCTCAATAAGCGGCACTTCTTCGCCACCTTTACCAGCAGATATCCCTTCGGGAAGCTGCGAAGCTCCTGCTCCGTGATGCCCCGCATCAATATCAGCATGACAAAATAGACTACCGCAGCGATCATGATCGCCGGAATGACAGAGATCCGCATGGACTTCGTCACCATATACAGACCTTCGTAGATTGCCCAGGCTGCCGCTCCCATAAATGCAGAGGCGAACACCGGAATGACAAAAGTCTTTACGATCTCCTGTCGGTAGCCTACCGCTCTTCTTACCGCCCACTGGTTCAGCACACACATCATACCGGAATACAGCGTATTAGCGATGGCAATGCTGTACAGATCCAGTCTTGTGAACATCAGAAGCAGCACTGCTGCCACCGTCTGCACCACCAGCGAGATCCCCGCATTGATGATCGGGGTATTGACTTTGCCAAGTCCCTGCAAAATCGAACTGTTCAGAGTCGACAGTGCATAAAAGATAACCGACAGTGACAATGTCATTAAAAGAGCTGCCGCAAGATTCAATTCCTCTGCCGTCTTATTCGTGAACAGCAGACTGATCACCGGCTTCGCCAGTACAAAAAGTCCCACAGCGCAGGGAATCGAGATCACCATGGTAGTCTTCACTGCCAGTCCGATCTTCTCTCTGGCTCCCTTCACATCCCGGGCTGCCATCAGCTGTGCTACGGAAGGAATCATAGCAGATGCCATAGCAGATGCAAAGGCTATGGGAATATTGGACATTGTCAGGGACTGTCCGGAGAAAATACCATATTTTTCATAAATAGATACCGTATCCAGATTACGAAGGGACGGATACCATTTGGTGTAGATACTGTTGTTGACCGTACTGCTTAAGTTATATACAGCCGTACTCAAAATAAATGGGGTCACCACCAGTGTGATCGTCTTGAATATCTGTCCGTAGGAATCCACATGTTCATGCCTGTCACGCTGCACTCTGCGCAGGATCATTCCACGATTCAGAGCATAGACTCCCGCCATAAAAAGCAGCGCCACTAATACGCCGACACCTGTTCCCAGTGCACTTCCCACAGCACCGTAGGTTGCTCTCATCACCTGCCCTGCCTGATCCGTCGGAACCTCCATCGTTCCCATAAACATTTGGATCAGAAGATATGCCGCACCTACGCTGACTACCGCATTGGCGATCTGCTCCAGGATCTGTGATACGGAGGTCTGCGCCATGCTCTTATGTGCCTGAAAATATCCACGCAATACTCCCAAAATACCGTAGACGAAGATCGTCGGTGCAAAAGTACGAAGTACCGTAACCGCCGCTCCGGACACGAATAATCCCGCTCCGAAAAACAGAAAAAGGCTGGCTATACCGCCAACCACCAGTACATAGACCATGGCTCCGTGGAACAATCTATGAGCGTTGCGATATTCCTTCTCTCCCAGCTTCTGTGCGATAGCTTTGGAAATTGCCGAGGGAATACTGTAGGAGGAGATCAGCAGAATGATCGTATAATAGTTATACGCAGACTGGTAATACCCCAGTCCCAGATTCCCAATGACACTCTGTAAAGGGCCCCTGTAAAGGAGCCCTATGATTCTGCTGATGATTCCGGCTGCCGCCAGAATACCTGCCTGCATGATAAAATTGTTCTTGGAACTGTTCTTATCTGCCATATGTTATCTTACCTTATTTCAGTTCTTTATCCGATCAGCCAGTCATACATCTCCTGGTATTTTCCGGCGGATACTTTCCAGGAATAATCTGTGGCCATGGCACGATCCACGATCTTATTCCACTCTCTCTTCCTGTCGTAATAAATATGCTCCGCATAACGGATCGTATTCAGCATCTCATGTGCATTGTAATTCGTAAAGCTGAAGCCTGTACCAGTGCTCTCATACTCATTGTAAGGCTGTACGGTATCCTTCAGTCCGCCGGTCTCTCTGACGATAGGTACGGTACCGTAGCGCAGCGCGATCAACTGACTCAGACCGCAGGGCTCGAACAGGGACGGCATCAGATAAGCATCACAAGCCGCATAGATTTTATGGGACAGTGCATCTGAATAATAAATATTGGCAGACACCTTGTCTCCATACTTCCAGTCGAAATGACGGAACATATTCTCATAACGTTCCTCACCGGTGCCCAGTACCACGAACTGGATATCATCCTGACACAGTTCATCCATGACATAAGCGATCAGATCCAGACCCTTCTGGTCTGTCAGTCTGGATACCAGACCGATCATCATCTTCTTATCATCTACGCGAAGTCCAAGCTCTTCCTGCAGGGCACGCTTATTCTTCACCTTTTCCTTGCGGAAATTCACTGCATTATAGGCTTTTACGATATTTTTGTCCGTCTCCGGATTGAACTCTCCATAGTCGATACCGTTGACAATGCCGCGCAGATCATGGCTTCTTGCACGCAGCAATCCGTCCATGCCCTCACCGTAAAACGGAGTCTTGATCTCCTCCGCATAGGTATCACTTACGGTGGTCACTGCATCCGCGAATACGATACCGCCCTTTAACAGATTTGCATCCTTATAAGCCTCCAGCTTGTCAGAGGTAAAATAATACTCCGGCAATCCGGTAATGCTCTGTACCGTCTTCACATCCCATTTTCCCTGGAACTTCAGATTATGTATGGTGATCACAGACTTCATGTTGCGGTAGAAATCTCCGCCATGGAAACGCTCCTTCAGGTATACCGGGATCAGACCGGTCTGCCAGTCATGGCAATGGATCAGATCCGGCTGGAAATTCAAAAGCGGTAATGCCGACAGCACTGCCTTGCAGAAATATGCATACTTTTCGATCTCATATCTGGGATCATCCCCATAAGGCTTGAAACCACCGAAATAACTCTCATTATCAATGAAATAATAATGCACCCCGGCTTCTTCCGCTTCCAGAACACCTACGTACACATTCTGCCAGTTGAAATCCATGTAGAAATGTGTCACATACCTGAGCTTATCCTTCATCTCCTGCTTCATACAGGTATACTTCGGGATAAACACTCTTACATCAAAATACTCCTTGTCAATATACTTCGGCAAAGATCCTACGACATCCGCAAGTCCTCCGGTCTTGATAAAAGGTACTCCTTCCGATGCGGCAAAAAGAATTTTTTTCATGTAAACCCTCCACATATGCTACGGCTTGTATTTCAAAACATAGATTGATTATACCATGTTTACGATTCATAGAAAAGAGTTCAAAGGCAATTTACAAATCTTTAATCTCCCAGTAACCCTTTCGATCCGATCCTACTCTAACTATTTTTCCCTCTTCTTTCAGTGCCTTTATAAGACGAGCTACCTTTCTCGGACTTATGCTCATTTGTTTTGCCATTTGTTTTGCTGTGACAAATGGATTTTCTTTTAGGATCTCCAAAGTTTCCATTTCTTCCGACTTTTCATTGCCAATATCATTGCCAACATCATTGCCATTGGCAATGATATTGGTATCCTCTTTTTGTTCTGTTGAAAATGGAATCTCTACTTTAATAAAATGCTCTGAAATATGAAAGATGCTCTTATCATATACTTTGAGAATTCTGCTCATTCCTGACCCCAGCTGTTCCACAAGTCCTACATCTTTAAATACTCTCATCAATTCACGATTTCTTGGCATGCTGCTACAGCTAAAAAAATCCTCTTCACTCTGTCCCGGTATCAATCCCCCATAGGAAGTAAAAATCATTCTGTCACTAAAAATTTCAAAAACCGGAGGGATCTCTCTCGTAAAATCAGAATGAACAATTGTATTTATTACAGCCTCTCGCATAGGAATAGGTGCAACCAGATTTGTTTCTGTTCTCTGCGCAGTTGTCACTTTTGTTCTCGTAACATTCTCAATCTTTAATTTTTCCAACACTTGATAGGTTGCTTTAATCAAAGAACAATAACCATATTCTTCATTTTCAATCAGATCTACTTTATCTTTTCCTGCATATTTTGCGACCTTTACTGATATGCCGTTTTCATCTGCTAATAAATATGCAACATAATTATATTTTCCATCCGGGGTCAGGAGTTCCAGCGAATTTACAAATTTATCATTTAACTCCATTCCTCTTTCCTGATAATATATTTTTAATTGTGCAAATGTCAGATCCTGTCTGGGGGATGTGATATTTCTTAATGTATTATGAAGCCTTTTACTGTAATAATTGTCTATCAGCGGTGTCGGCATCGGTTGCGTAGATGTTCCTATCCGCATAAAACATCCATTCGGCGACATCCCTTGTTTTTTAATATAATACGGCTTTTCAAGTCCACTGGAAATCAAAATTTTAATGATTGGAATATTATCTATTTCCTCTGTTACAATATCAAATAATCCCATAGTTGATGGAAGAATATTATTTTTTATTCGATCTGCTATTTTCAATTGCGTAGAATCTAATTCCGGCACACCGATAGGGCTCCCTATATCATCTAAACCGATATAGAGTATTCCTCCCTCTTTATTGTTCAGAAATGCTACAACTTCTTTTTCCAGTTTGTCATTTAATTCCGATTTAAATTCTGTTCGACTATTTTCCTGAAGCATATTCCCTCTTTTCCACAATTATCATCAACTATTTACATTGACCCTTTATTTCTTCTATAGTGTCTTTTAATCCACGTATCTTCTTTATAATCTCAAAGTTTTCACTATTTAAATCAAAAACATTAACCGAACCTATTGCACTTACTAATTCTTTTTCCACCTTACTCAAAGTATTGTAAATTTCAGCTTTTAATGTATCCTCTTTAGCATTATTAGAAGATGCTTTCGTATTAACAGATGTACTTTCTATATCTTTAGAATATAAGCCTCTCCCAACTCTTGAAATATCATTTGAGTCAACTAATTGTGCAATAGCTCCGGCAATTTGATTTTTCGTAGGTATTTTCCCACTTTTTTGAATTATGTATTTTTTAAAATCATCATTAGTATACATGCCATATGTTTTTACGCATTCAATAATATAAATCTTAATTTCTGCTGTCGATATCTTCATTTTTTCCTCCACTTCATGTATTTCGTTTAAAGCGTTTGAATCGTTAAATTCGTTAAGCGTTGTTTCTTTAGTCATTTGTGGCATCTTTTTAACAAATTATACCATTTTAAAATTCATTTATCAATATCTTTTATTTTGAATCCCGTTGTTTTTCCATATAGTTAGTTTATATAAAAATAGCAATAATTACTTATTTCACCATACAAATAAAACAAAGTAATTATTGCTATTATTCAGTCATCATTTACTTTTTCATCTAACTTTTCGTTTCAAATTTCTCATGATCTGTAGGACAGCCGGATTCTGTCGGCGATCAGAGCGATGAATTCAGAATTGGTAGGTTTGCCTTTGCCCGTGTCGATCGTGTAACCGAACATGGCATCCAGGGTCTCCATGCGCCCTCTGCTCCAGGCAACCTCAATGGCATGGCGGATAGCGCGCTCTACGCGGCTGGGTGTGGTCTGAAAACGCTTGGCGATGGTGGGATACAGGATCTTCGTGATGGAACTGATCATCGCCGGATCCTCCACCGACATCATGATAGCTTCCCGCAGATACTGATACCCTTTGATATGTGCCGGGACTCCGATCTCATGGATCATATCCGTGACATCCTTTTCCAAGTCATGGATGACTTCCTGGGTCTGCTCCTTTTTTTCTGTCGCTTTTACTGTGCTGTCTTTGGCGTTTTTCGTAGAAGGAACCGTGATCATAATTTGGAATTCCTTGTTGGCATTCATCAGATCCCCCAGGATTTTGTATACTTTTTCATTATCCTTTGTAGTTGTAATGTTTAATTTTTCCATTAAACTACCTCCATGACTACAAAACTACTTTTTTCACGTACCGTTCTATTATAAATAGATATGCGTCATGGCTTCAAGCAGAACCCATCGCAAGATTTTTCCAAATTTCGCAGGCTAAAACGTTAAAAAAGGCGCCCGGAATGACCCGGACGCCAATAAGAGGGAAAATGTATAAGTAGAAAAACTACGAGTAAAGCAAATTAAATTAATGATGCTCTGCCAAAGCGTGAAGTGCTTCCTTGATGGCTGCCTTCACATTCTCATCCTGTTCTGCATTCAGTCTGTGCAGCAGATAGGTCTTGGCATATTCGGTGCCGATGCTACCTAATGCTTTTGCTGCTTCGATACGGATCTTCGTATCCGGATTGTCGATCATGTGGGCAATGCTGTTAACACTGTCTTCATCCTTGATCCGGCTCAGAGCTTCCAGTGCGGCTACCACCACGGTGTCATCGGAAGAGCTCAGATATTTAATGATCTTGTCGGATTTTCCTTTCTCCTGTAATTTCTGAATCTTACTTAAATCATGTTGTTCCATAAACACGCGCCTCTTTCTTTCTGCCAGCGCGGGGGCGGTAAAATCGTCTCCGGATCATCACTGTATGTCGCCTGTGGTGATTGGCTTTTCTTGATAATGTTATGATAACACCTTATCTGTCAGAAAACAATTATAGTAAAATGAAGGATTTCTAAAAATTCTATAACCTGCTACTCTTTTGCTCAAATAAATCACATCTGTATTCTAATGCCCTGTAGTCCAATGCCGATTTCACATATCCCGCAGTCATATCATTCATTGCTTTCTGCTTAGCTCCTTGTATTCACTTTGTTGGAATATACATTCGGAAAATCCTCTCGAAGCCATTCCACATATTCATCCGAAATACTGTACAATTTGAATTCTTCCATTATACTTCCTTTCTTCGGTATAAAACAAAAAGAGAGCAAATATTTTACTATTTGCTCTCCCGAGTTTAAAATCTTCCACTTATATGGCAGGAACTCTCCCGATAATCAATTCCTTATCTATTAATCATTATATGCTTTCTTAATGAAAAAAGCAATGAGTATTTTAGCAGCACTTGTCCCATCACGTTTTTTATACTATACTGATATCATCAAATCGAAAGAAGGTACTCTCATGACAAAACAGGAAATCAGCGAGATCAAAAAGCTGTTCACCCCGAAAAACTGCTCCATCACCCGGATCTGCGGATGCTATGTGGATGGAGAAAAAAATAAAAAGACAGAATTAAAGCAGGCCTTTCTGGCACTGCCGGAGGAAGAGATGTTCAAGTACTTCGAGATTCTGCGGAAGAGTCTGTCCGGCACCATCGGCAAAAATCTGCTGAATCTGGAATTTCCGTTAAAGAGCGAAACAGAAGGTGGCACGCAGGAATTTCTGCTGCGTCTTAGAGACAGCCGTCTGAAAGACGATGCCCTGTTAGAGCAGTTCTATGACCGCATCATTGAGTCTTATGAATATGTGGGCAATTATCTGATCTTGCTGATCCACGATGCCTACGATGTACCGGGTCGTACCAGAGACGGCATCGAAATGGAGGACGCTTCCGACGAAGTCTATGACTATATCCTTACCTGCATCTGCCCCGTGGATCTGTCCAAGCCGGGATTGAGCTATAACGCTGTGGAAAATACCTTCCAGAACCGTATCCGCGACTGGGTGGTAGGTATGCCGGATGCAGCCTTCCTGTTCCCCGCATTCAATGACCGCAGCACGGACCTGCACAGCACTCTGTATTATTCCAAGGATGCGGAAGAATTAAAGGAGAACTTCGTAGACCTGATGCTCGGTTGTCCGCTTCCTCTGTCCGCCGGTGGTCAGAAGGAGACTTTCCAGACACTGGTAGAAGAGACACTGGGCAATACCTGCGATATCGAAACGGTGAAGAACATTCACGAGAAAATGAATGAGATTGCCCAGGAACATAAGGAAGATCCCGAACCCGTGGTCCTGGATAAAAATGAAGTAAAGACCATTTTCGCCAACAGCGGCGTGGCCAATGACCGCATGGAGGTCTTCGACCAGTGCTTTGATGCGACGGCCGGAGAAGATACTTCCCTGATGATGACCAATGTCTACAATCCCCGCAGCTTTGAAGTAAAGACCCCGGATGTGGTCATCAAGGTCAATCCCGAGCGCACCGATCTCGTCAACACGAAACTGATCGACGGCAGACAGTGCCTCGTCATCGAACTGGACGGTAATATCGAAGTCAACGGCATCGCCGTCCGGGCTGCCGGAAGCGGAGACAGCGAAGAATCTGAAGAATAAACCACCTGCCAAACGACAAGAATCGCACAATGAAAGTTTTCAACAGCAGCGTGATAAATAAAAACCAGGAACAGCCTTGCGAATCCAAACATCCGAAAGCTGTCTCTGGGTTTTATTTTACGCGAAATCAACTATTGAATCTTGAAGTACTGCATACTCTCGGCTAGTTAGTCAGCGATCTGCCAAAGCTCCTCCACTTCTTTCCTGACCTGTCCACAGGATTCGGTCAGTCTACCGGTGCTCTCTCTTATCTACAGAATACTCTGCATGAATCACTCTCATACTCCACGCTTTTACACTATTCCCTGCTGCTGTGGCAGGTAAAATAAATCACCTGATACTCTTTTGCGATCTCTGTAAGGAACCGCATTGCTCCCTTGGTCCGGTTCTCATCCAGATTCACAAAAGGGTCATCCAGAATCAAAAACGGCTTCTGTTCCTCATACATGGCTTCCACCAAAGCAAGTCTCATACAGATACCGATCAGGTCACGGTTGCCCAGACTCAGGTATCCGATGTCTCTGGGCATATTTCCTTCAATCACCTGTAATCTGGTATTGGCATCCATCTGATAATTTTCGCATTCCGTTCCCGTGAGAATTCTGTAATATTTCCGGAACCCCTGCATGACAGGTTCTGTATATTTCGCAGTGAACGAACTCTTTGCCTGTTCCAACAGATTTTTTGTCATTCCAAGCAATTCATATTGTTTGAGTCCTTCCTCTGTCTTCTCCTGCAACGCTTCCAGCTCTTCCTGCATATTTTCCACAGTATCCCAGGATTCCTGTAAGTCGGAAAGTTGTTTCTGATAGCTGTCAATGGTCTGAAAACGTTCTTCCATACGCTCCGAAAGGACCTGCATTTCATCTGCCAGACTTTCCAGGGATTCCTCTCCCTCCGGGATCTTCAGTGCCAGAAGTGCCGGAATGTCCTCTTTCTCTTCAAACGCTTTTATCTCCTGATAGATTCTCCGATATTCCTGTAACTCCTTCTCATAATCCTTTCTATGACTTTCCAGTTCGGCCAGCTGTTCTTCCGGGTGCTCCTCCGGAATCAGCTGCAACGACATCAGATAATTTTTTACCTGTTCTGCCAGCGCTTCGTATTTCTGCTTTTGCTGTAAATATTTCTTTTGTTTTTCCAGTAAAAGCTGTCTCTGTCTGCACTTTCCCGCCAGTTCATGCAATGCCGCAAGATAATTTTGTGTTTCCGGTACTTCTCCGTATTCTGCAAAAAACTGCTGCAAATCTTTCTGCAATGCGGCAATTCTCGCAGTCTTTTCATCCGATCCGTCCTGCTTCTGCCGCTCCAAAAGTGCCTCGTAATCTCTTCTCTTATTCTGCAGTTCCACAAGCCAGGAGGTCAGTTCCAGTCCTTCCCGAAGTCCCCAACGAGTGCAGAAATCCTCAATCTGTCCTTCCGCTATGCTGACCTGTGTCTCAAGTTCTTCCATTTCCTGTTCCAAATAGGAAAGCTCTGTATTTTCTCCCGTTTGGACTTTGGATCTGCCTGCTGTAAACAACAGTGCCGCTGCCACAGCTGCAATTCCCAGTACGATCAGGACTCCTCCGATCACTCCCTGTCCCAACAGGATCACAGCAAAACCGCCAATCGATAAAAGAATGCCAAAAAGCAATAGCATTTTTTTCCTTTTACCTGCTTCTTCCTGCTCCCGTAAGCATCTGGCATCTTCCTGTGCCTGTATGGATTGCAGGGTTTTCCTCTGTATTTCTTTCGCCTGCAGAAGACTTTTTCCTTCATTGCGGTTCGTCCAGGCATTTTTTACACTGTCGATCTCCGCCTCCTGCGGCATTCCTTCCGCAAAATATCCGGAAAGCTCCTCTAACCGTCTGCTCTCTTCCCCTGACAGGGCATTTTTTCTTATCGTACTTTCCAGGCTCTCAAGTTCTTGTGCCTCAGCATATTTTTCTTCCAGCCGGGCATTGTCCACCATGGGGAAATTATCTTTTAACTGCGCCTGTTCTTCCACTGTCAGGCAATAGATTTCCATTGCCTTGCGGACAGAAATCCCCTGATTGCAGACGGCTGCTTTTTCGCGTAATTCTTCCCCTTTTGGTATCACGCCGTTAAAATAGCTTTCCGCTTCTTTTAAAGTCTGCTGTCTCTGTGCCATTTTTGCACGCAGATCCAGGTACTTCTCTTTTTTCGCCTGTTGATCCTTATAAATTCCCAGTTCCTTTTGTCTCTCCTGCAGTTCTGTCAGTTCCGCAGAAAGCTTTTCTCTCTCCTCGATCGCCGCCTTTTTCCGGGCATCAATACTTTCCATCGTATTCTGTATCTCCTGCCCGTTACGGATCTGCGTCTTCAGTTCCGTAATGCGGTCCTTGCTCTGACGGAGCGATCCGGTCTTACGAGAGGGTGACATGCTGTTTAACAGATCGTTCAACCGCTTGTCCGCTGTCTCAAAATTATTGATATCGTCCGTATTCTCCGCCAGATTCCCGATTTTGGCATTGATGCCGTCCGTAACAAAGGTCTCGCAGTCATTCTGTGAGATGAAAATCGTCCGTTCAAAGGATCCTGCGTCGATCCGGAACAACTCTTCTCCCAGATTTTGTGTAAAATCTCTGCATGGCAGATTTGTTTTCGTATCTGTCAGCTGAAATTCATCTTCTGCGCTTTTACTTCCGAAGGTTCTGCGGACAGAATATTGCTTTCCTTCACTTTCGAATTGCAGTTCTCCGCCGTAGACGCCCTTTTGCCAGGGACTGTATCTCTTCCTCTCATTTTCCAGCGGGTCTCTCTTCCCTTCATTCCGGAATCCGAACAGCATAACGCGTAAGAATGCTGCCAGTGTGCTTTTTCCCCAGCCGTTTTCCTCACAGACGGTGTTGCAGCCATCTGTAAAATCATATGTAAAGTCACTTAGTTTTCCGAAATTCTCAATGTGACATTTGATCAGTTTCATGCGTCCAGGATCTCCTCTCCGGCCAGTGCCTGCAATCCGTAATGTATCACTGTCGCCTTGTCCTCTTCCGGCAGATCCGCTCTGCCCATGACAGTACGGATAAACTCTCCCTTTAAGGACTTATCCTTTGCAAAAGCAGCATAATCCACCAGATACGCAGAGCTGTCCTTAATCTTCACAAAATAAAAAAGGTGGCTGAACTGATGTAACAGAAAGTCAATATCCTTTTCACTTTCCACATCTATTTTCCCGACCAGTTCATACTTGATCAGACTTTTCTCCGGGTAACCTTTCCCGGCTGTCTCATCTCTCATCCGTTCCAGGATTTCCGTCGTGGATTCACAACCGGTAATATCTACCGGAATGGTATAGAGCTTCCGGGATGCGAAAGGAATAAACGTACTGTCAATTGTACCTGTCAGCTCATCAATGTCAAGCATCACAAAACCATGCTCTCCGCATTCGTCAAACCCTCTGCCCTCCAGACAGCCGGGATAACAATAGACGCCTCTCGCATCCAGACGCTCTTTTTTATAGCTGTGGATGTGTCCCAGGGCAAGATAATCAATTCCCTTATTTTTCAATGCCGTCAGATGAATGATCTCCGCCTTATCTCTCGCACTGTATTCCGATTCCTGCCCATGCAGGACTACAATGTTGCATTGATCCACATCCAGTGACAGCGTATGATATATGCTTCCGCTGTTTTCCGGTGTCAGTTCCACACCCGTAACCGTAACTCCCTTACCGGAGATAGGCTCCGTCCCTGAAAGTTCATAGCTTGTCCAGTTGTTCCCAAATAGATGAAGATTCTCCGGAAGTTCCGAAAGACCGGACGTAAAGCTTCCTTCGTCATGATTCCCCTGTAAGTAATAAAAAGCTATTTGGGGATGTCCCTGAATTAAGTCTTTTACCACATTCCGGGCGGTAGCGGATACGTTTTTCGTATCGAACAGATCCCCTGCAATAATGATCGCCGCCACGCCCTGTTCTGCCCCGTATGCAACCATATTCTGAAAGGTGGTCAACAATTCCGTCTTACGTTCTCTCGCTTTTTCTTTGGTCAGATTTGCACTCATTTTGGAATCCAGATGGATATCCGCACAATGGATGATTTTCATATTGCTGCCTCCCGCATTAACCCTGTAGCACCTGTTGCAAAAGATTGTAACGATGCAGAACCTCATTCGCAAAACTGCATCTTTGATGTTCTCGTTTTGCAGACATATTCATTATATACGAATCTTTGTTCGATTACAACAAAAACGTATCGGTAGTGAGACATTCGGTCTCATTTCCGATACGTTTTATTTACTACCTGTTTCCGTCCAGCTTCAGTAAATCCGAAAAGCTTTGCAAGGGGTATGTTACGAAAGCAAAAGCTGCTGCCTCCCCTAATCCCGCACTGTCGAATCCTCCGGCTTTTGCTGCCAGAATACCGGCTTTTGCATCTTCCACCACCAGGCACTTTTCCGGGGGCAGCCCCAGGTACTGTGCTGCACACAGAAACACTTCCGGGTCCGGTTTTGACCTTGTAATATTGGTTCCGTCGCTGACGGCATCGAAATATCCGGTAAGCCCAAGCCTTTTTAAGATCAGTTTGGTGTTTTTGCTGGAAGATCCTATTGCCAGTTTTCGTCCGCGGCTTCGCAGCGTATCCATAGTCTTCCGGACTTCTTCGGACAAATCCGCCTCGCCCATATTTTGCAGCTGACCTACATATAATTGGTTCTTCTTTTCCGCAAGTGCTGCTTTTTGCGCTGCGTTGAGCGGTTCACCGTGATATCCTTCCAGCAAAATCTCCAGACTGTCCATACGGCTCACCCCACGCATCCGGTCATTGATCCGGTCATCAAAATGAATTCCGAGTTGATCCGCTATCTGTTTCCATGCCAGGAAATGATACCGGTCCGTATAGCAGATGACACCATCCAGATCAAATATGATTCCCTGATAGTTTTTCCTACACATGCAGACTGCCTGCCGTAATCAGTCTGCCTGACTTCCTGTCAAAGAGCAGGATATCCTCTCCGCCAACTTCGAATTTCACTTTCTGTCCGATCTTGTATGCAGTATTGCCGAAGACTACACCGGTCAGCAGGAAATCACCGATACGAAGCTTGATCGTGGATTCCATACCGGTAGGCATGGCACCGTAGATCACGCCGTCCAGTCCTGCGCCATCGTGTAATTGCAGGGCTTCGGGACGTACACCGATGACAAAATCCTCGTTGGTGATCACGGGAGCTTCCTGCAGTGCATAATCATCCTCGTTCACTCTGGCAATATGATACTTGAAGACTTCATCCTTATTGGATTTCTCCACAGCTTTCTTATCCTGCATTTTCTCTTTGTGACGGGCTGCCTCATCGGCTTCGTTCTTATCTCTCTCAGCGAACCATCTCTGCAGATCCAGATGTTCTTTCGGAACAAACTTTGCCTTTCTACCGTCTAAGATCGTCACATCCAGGCTGCCGTTTTCATTCTGCACACCCTTGGCTTCGATAAAATTAATGGAAGGATTTCCTACGAAATCAGCCACAAACAGGTTGTTGGGTCTGCTGTACACAGTCAACGGTGCTTCATACTGCTGCAGCACACCGTTGTTGATCAGACAGATCTTCGTTGCCAGTGTCATAGCTTCCATCTGGTCATGGGTTACATATACGAAGGTGCTTCCGGTCTCTACATGCAGACGCTGCAGTTCATATCTCATTTCCAGACGGAGTTTCGCATCCAGGTTAGACAGTGGCTCATCCATGAACAGTACCTGGGGTTCCGGTGCCAGTGTTCTGGCAATAGCAACTCTCTGCTGCTGTCCACCGGACAGTTCTGCGGGATAACGGTTCATGAACATTCCGATCTTAACGATACGGGATACTCTGCGTACCGCCAGGTCTATCTCTTCCTTGGAATATTTTCTGACCCTGGTTACTACCTTGCCACCGGATACGACTTCGAATTTCTCGTTAAGCTCTTCCCCTTTTTCCTTATGACCTGCCAGGATGCTGTCCAGCTTGGCAGTCAGTTCCTGCTTCTTTTGTTTTGATACACTTTCTTTGTCTGCTGCCTCGTGGAGTTTATAATTATACAGCTCCTTTGCAGTATAGATAGAAATGGTATAATTATCGATCAGCTTCAGGTAGACCATATCCAGGTCTAATTTTCCCTTTTTAT
>ERZ773110.1923-NODE-1923-length-15136-cov-3.367681_pt1 | contig 15136 bp, 8 predicted proteins | sample MGYA00580568_ERZ773110 | MGnify/ENA primary metagenome ERZ773110 (study PRJEB29015, sample SAMEA2737870) | human gut metagenome | biome: human gut; feature: human-associated habitat; material: faeces | place: China | collected 2012 ... | reverse complement strand
GACAAGTACGGCTCGGACAAGCCGGACGTCCGTTTCGGCTTTGAGATCAAGGACATTTCCGATATCGCGAAGGACTGCTCGTTCAAGGTGTTCAAGGACACCGTGGAGAACGGCGGTACGGTTCGCCTCATCAACGTAAACGGCTACGCGGACAAGTTCCCGCGCAAGGAAATCGACAAGCTCGGCGAGTTCGTCAAGACCTACCGCGCAAAGGGCCTCGCGTGGATGAAGCTCGCCGCTGACGGCAGCATGACCTCCTCGTTTGCGAAGTTCCTCTCCGAGGACGAAATCGCAGCCATCAAGGAGCGTGCAGGCGCGAAGGAGAACGACCTGCTGTTCGTCGTTGCGGACGCAGACTGGCAGACCGCCGCTGTCGCTCTGGGCGCACTGCGCTGCGAGCTGGCAAAGCGTCTCGGCCTCGCCAAGAAGGACGACTTCAAGCTCCTGTGGGTCACCGAGTTCCCGCAGTTCGAGTACAGCGAGGAGGAGAACCGCCTCGTAGCCATGCACCATCCGTTTACCGCGCCGATGGACGAGGATATTCCGCTGCTCGACACCGACCCGGCCAAGGTACGCGCCAAGGCTTACGACATTATCCTGAACGGCTGCGAGCTGGGCGGCGGCTCTATTCGTATCCACGACCCCGAGCTTCAGACCAAGATGTTCGAGGCACTCGGCTTCACCGAGGAGAAGGCCAAGGAGCAGTTCGGCCACCTCATCACTGCGTTCTCTTACGGCGCACCTCCGCACGGCGGCCTGGCTTACGGTCTCGACCGTCTGTGCATGCTGCTCGCCGGTCTGGACTCCATCCGCGACGTCATCGCGTTCCCGAAGGTTCAGAACGCATCCGATCTGATGATGAACTGCCCGGATGTCGTAGACGACAAGCAGCTTGACGACCTCTCGATCGCGGTCACCCGCGTCGAGGAAGAGCCGCAGGCTTAACTACTGATAGAAAAAGCCGCTGTGCCCGAAAACACGGCGGCTTTGCTTTTATCCGAGGGAAAGAGGGCAATCTGTGGGTAAACATGAACTGAAAAATAAAAAAGACGAAGGAAAATGGAACTGGGCGCTGCTTGCGGCGAACGTGCTGCTGACGCTGTGCTTCGCGGCGGTTTTCTGGCCCATCCTGCACAAAGGCTCGCTGTCCTTCCTCGACAAGACCTCGAACCTGCTTGCGCTTGCGGCGTTTCTGCCGCTCGTGCTGCGTCCGTGGAAGAAGGCGTCGGCGCCGCTCGCGCTGCTGCATGACCTGCTGCTGCTCGGCAGCGCGTCTGCGGTGAGTGTGGTCACGGTCGAGTACATGGTCAAGGGCGGCAGCGTGGGACTCGAGCAGTCGTTCTGGCAGGGCTGGCTGTGCTATATCGGCCTGTACGCCGCCGCCTACCTGATTACCGCACGCGGCAGGCTCGCGGTCTGCGTCGGCATGGGCATCAGCCTGCTGCACGGCCTCATCGACCACTACGTCATGCTGTTCCGCGGCACGCCGGTCATGCTGAGTGACGTGTTCTCCATCGGAACGGCGGCCAACGTCGCGCAGGGTTACTCTGCACCGGTCGAGCTGTCCGTGCTGCGCAGCGTGAGCACGGCGGTGCTGTACTGCGTGCTCGTCTGCCTGATGCAGCGCCGCTGGAAGCTGTTCGAGCGCTGGTATGTGCGGCGCGGCTGCTCGCTCATCGTCGTTGCGCTCGCGGCGTATGCCGTTCACTACGGGCTCGGCATCACGGGCACGGGCATCAATTTCTGGGCGTCGAGCCGCTCCTACAGCGAGTTCTACTACTTCCTGCGCTGCGCAGGGAGGTCGATTGTGCGCGCGCCGGAGGGGTACAGCGCAGACGGACTGCAAACGCTCGCGGAGGACTATAAGGGTGAGCCGGGGACGAAAACCCCGAACATTATCGTTATCATGAACGAGTCGTTCTCCGACCTCGGCATCGTGGGCGATTTCGAGACGAACGAGGACTATATGCCCTTCGTGCACAGTATGCAGAAGGGGCAGAAGAACACCATCACGGGCAATCTGCTCGTTTCGACCTTCGGCGGCGGCACGGCAAACACCGAATTTGAGTTCCTGGCCGGCGACACCATGGCGTTCCTGCCGTTTGGCTGCTCGCCGTATCAGATGTACGTCAAGAGCAAGATGCCGAGCCTTGTCGGCGCTCTGGAGGCGCAGAATTACCGGACGGTCGCGATGCACCCGTATCTCTCGACCTCGTGGAACCGTCCGCAGGTCTACTCCTCGTTCGGCTTCGACGAGCAGTGCTACGAGGACAGCTTCCCGAGCGATGTCGAGCGCGTCCGCGGCCGCGTGAGCGACAGCGCGAGCTATAAGAAGATCATCGAGCTATACGAAAACAAGCCGGAGGGACAGCCGTTCTTCCTGTTCGACGTTACGATGCAGAACCACGGCGGCTACGAGCGCGAGGGATATCCGGCCTTTGAGGAGAAAATCCACCTGACCGGCGAGTACGAGGGCGGGTATCAGCAGGTCGACACCTACCTGTCTCTCGTGCGCTGCTCGGACGAGGCGGTGCAGGAGCTTGTCAGCTATTTTGCAAACGTTTCCGAGGATACCGCGATCATTTTCTTCGGAGACCATCAGCCGAATGTTCCGTCGGCATTCTACGACGAGCTGTACGGCAATACGGATGCGGAGCGTTCGCGCGAGCAGAAGCAGACCAAGCTGATCACGCCGTTCTTCATCTGGGCGAATTACGACATTGGGTCGCAGACCGGCGTGGAAATCAGCGCAAACTACCTGTCTGCGTTCGCACTCGATGCGCTGGGCTGCTCCACTTCGGGCTTCGACGAGCTGCGCCTCGCGACCCGCGAGAGCGTGCCGCGCATTAACAACTACGGCTATTATCTGGCGGACGGCTCGTGGCACGACAATGAAACACTGTCGGAATGCGAGGCGCTGACCGCTTACCGCGGCGCGCAGTACGCGCAGATTTTTGATGCAAAAAAACGGAAAACCGAGTGGTATCTTCCGTAAAATTACGCACACGTTTGCGTACACGACACCGGGCGTTTCCCATGCGAGGGGAGCGTCCGGTTTTGGTTTTTCCTGTTATGAAAATCTGCCCTTTTTCAGATGAAAGTGCTAAAAAATGAAAACAATCTTTGTGAAAAACATAACAACCAACGTCGAAATACACAAAAACAACACGCGGTTTATGTGCAAATAACCAAAGTATATCGGAAAATGAAAAAAATCTTTGCCTAAATGTAGATATAGTGTTAAAATGATTGACGGAAAACGAGAACGGTATTTCCTGAACGCAGCGATCATCGACAAAAAATCGACGATCCTTTTTTTAAAGCGCTGCGTGCGCGTACACGCAAGGAAATAAAGTTCTGTTTAAGTAAATGCGAAAAAATGGTAAGAGGGAAGCCGCTTTTTCGCGCGAAACAATTTTTACCTGAAGGGGAGAAAAGGATGAACTTCGTAAACTCCATGGCGTTTACCGCGATTACCTTCGTGGCATTCACGGCACTCGTCGCAATCATCTCGTGGTGGAAGACCCGCGGTGACAACCTCGAGACCCAGGACGGCTACTATCTCGGCGGCCGCAGCCTGACCGGCCCGGTCATCGCCGGTTCTCTGCTGATGACCAACCTTTCCGCAGAGCAGCTCGTCGGCAATAACGGCCAGGCTGTCCGCGTAGGCATGTCCACGATGGGCTGGGAGGTAACCTCCGCAATCGCTCTGGTTATCCTAGCATTCGTACTCATGCCGAAGTACCTCAAGACCGGTCTGACCACCGTACCGCAGTTCTTTGAGCAGCGCTACGACGAGGGCACCCGCCGTCTGGTATCCATCATCGTTCTGCTGAGCTATGTCGTTATCATGCTGCCGAACATCCTGTACGCTGGCGCACAGGTATTCGTCAACATCTTCGGCATCGACGAGATCTTCGGCATCTCTCGCTTTGCAGCAATCGCTATCGTCTGTGTTGCAACCGCTATCGTAGGCTCCATCTACGCGATCTTCGGCGGCCTGAAGGCAATCGCACTGTCCGACTCCATCAACGGCCTCGGCCTGATCGTCGGCGGCCTGCTCGTTCCGGTATTCGGCTTCATGTTCCTGTCCGGTCAGCTGGGCGGCGACGGCTCCTTCATGGACGGCTTTGACAAGTTCCTGCACACCGACCCGTCTTACCTCAACGCGATCAACGAGGTCAACACGCCGGAGCCGTGGCTCCCGTGGCCGCTTCTGTTCACCGGCCTGCTGGTCAACAACATGTACTACTGGGCAACCAACCAGTCCATCATCCAGCGTACCTTCGGTGCTAAGAACCTGAAGGAAGCACAGAAGGGCGCCGTATTCGCAGGCTTCCTCAAGATCATGACCCCGCTCATCATCGTTGTTCCGGGCGTTATCTGCGCACTGGCTTACCCGGGCACCGACTGGGGTTCCGGCGACTCCGCTTACCCGATGCTGGTAGCACAGGTTATGCCGAAGCCGATCCTGGGCTTCTTCGCTGCTGTAATGTTCGGCGCGATCCTGTCCTCCTTCAACTCGGTACTGAACTCCGCATCCACCATCTACGCACTCGATATTCATCGTCCGCTCTTCAACCCGACCGCGTCTGACGCGCGTATGGTTAAGATCGGCCAGAACTTCGGTACTGTCGTAGCAGTAGTTTCCACCATCATGTCCCCGTTCATGCTCTACATGGGCGGCATCACGAGCTTCGTAAACTCTGCTTTCGCTGCATTCAACACCCCGATCTTCGTTTGCCTGCTGTGCGGCTTCTTCTGGAAGAAGGTTCCGGCCATCGCTGCAAAGATCGTTATCCCGGTACACGTTGTTCTGTACTTCATTCTCCAGTTCGGTCTGCGTAACGTCATTCCGTTCCTGAACAACATCCACTACCTGTACTTCACCGCGATTCTGTTCGTATTCGACATGATCCTGATGTGGGTCATCGTCAAGAAGTGCCCGCGCGAAAAGGACTTCGAGCTGAAGGACGTAGGCGCTGTAGATCTGACCCCGTGGCACAACGGCAAGATCTGGGCTACCGTAACCCTGATCATCATGTGCCTGGCTTACGTAATCTTCTCTCCCCTTGGCTTCGGCAAGAGCGAGAAGACCACCTACCAGACCTACCTCGAGAACCAGTCCAGTGCTTCGGTCGTTACCACCGTACAGGACTGATAAGTCAATATCGATCGACCTTCAAAGGGACCGCTTCGGCGGTCTCTTTTTTTATCCTGCCGTAAAACTGACGTTTCACCGGCAGGCGAAGCTCTGAGAAAAATGCGATTTTCTCCGGTTTCCTCTGTACAAACGGGACGCGAAATGCTATGCTTTACATAGAGGCGCGTACAGCCTCACAGCAAGGAGGATTAACCATGAAGGAACATTACAAGGGCCTGGGCCATATCGCCATTTATACAGCGGATATGGAGCAGAGCATCGCATTCTACAAGAACATCGGCGGCAGCGTTTTCAAGCGCGACGGCGTGAAGACCCCGGACGGCGAGAAGAAGCTGGCGCTCGTTGAGTTCGGCGGCTTCCTGCTCGAGCTGATCGAGCCGCCCGCAGGCACGCTCGTGCCGTCCGGCGAGGGCAGCATCCCGCACTTTGCCGTTTACGTTGACGACCTCGACAAGACCGCTGCCGACCTCAAGGCGGCCGGAATCATCAGCTTCACCGCACCGGAAAAGAAGGTTCTGCCGAACACCTTCGGCGGCCTGCAGAACTGGTTCTTCACCGGCCCGTCCGGCGAGCAGATCGAGCTGCTTCAGATGCTGTAAAAATGAGAAAACCTCCTGTCTATAATCGATAGGAGGTTTTTTTATACCATTATCGCAGGGCGGGCTGCCCTTACAAATGAAACCACCACACTAATTCTCCATTATTCAGCCCGCAGACGACAAAAAAGCTCCCAACCTCACGGTTGGGAGCTTTCGTAAACCTAAAGCGAGTTTATCGCGCGCTATTAATAGTGGCGAGCCTCGAACAGGTGATCCTCGATCGCCTTGCGTGCAGCCTGAACCTCCGGCTTGGTGGAGACCTCAGCTACACCTACACGCCACCAGTTCTCGTAGCCTGCGGACATGGTCTTCGGCAGAACCTTCATGTCGATCAGGGTGGAAACGGTCTGCTTCTTGGCGTCCTCGATTGCAGCCTTCAGCTCGTCAAGGGTCTTGACGGTGTAGGTCTTGCAGCCGTAAGCAGCGCCGATTGCAGCGTAATCTACCTGGATTACCTTGCCCTTGTGGATACCGTTGGTAACGCCCGGCTCGAGCATATTCTTCTCGGTGCAGATGGACGCATTGCCCTGACCTACCTCGAGGTTGTTGATGCAGCCGAAGGAAGCGTTGTCGAACAGCATGACGTTGATCTTGTGGCCCGTCTGAACGGAAGTGATCAGCTCAGAGTGCAGCATGTCGAAGGAACCGTCGCCGCACATAGCGTAAACTTCCTGATCCAGGCAAGCGATCTTAGCGCCCAGAGCGGATGCAACCTCGTAGCCCATGCAGGAGTAGCCGTACTCCATGTGGTAGGTGTTCTCCTTGCGTGCGCGCCACAGACCCTGCATGTCGCCCGGCAGAGAGCCTGCTGCTGCACATACGATCGCGTTGTCGTCGATCATGTGGTTAATGGTGCCCAGAACAGTGGTCTGGCACAGCTTGCAGCCGGTATCCTTGATGTACTTCTCAACGCACTCGCGGTTAGCGTCGTTGATCTCCGGGGTGAAGTGCTCCTTGTCGGTGTACTCAACAGCGTCCAGACGCTCAACCTCAGTCCACCACTCCTTGCGCAGAGCAGCAACTTCCTCAGCGTAAGCCTTGTCGGTGTGGTAGCCGATCTTAGCCAGCTCCTCGCCGATCGCGGTCAGAGCCTCGTTCGCGTCAGCAACGACCGGAGTAGCGTCCATCTTGTAAGCCTGGAACTCAGACGGGTTGATGTTGACGAACTTTGCGTCGGTGCGGTACAGCCACTTGGAAGCGGTGGTGAAGTCGGTGTAACGGGTGCCGACACCGATTACAACGTCAGCCTCGTGAGCCAGCTTGTTGGCAGCGATGCCGCCGGTGATGCCCAGACCGCCGAGGTTCAGTTCGTGATCCCAGACAACAGCGGACTTGCCCGCCTGGGTCTCGCCGAATGCGATGCCGAAGTCCTCAGCGAACTTCTTGAATACCTTGTGTGCCTCAGCGTAGCGAACGCCGCCGCCGCAGATCAGGAGCGGCTTCTTTGCGTTCTTGATGACCTCAACAGCCTTGTCGAGAGCATACTTGGTGATCGGACGGCGGTCAACGCGCCATACGCGCTTCTTGAAGAAGTCAACCGGGTAATCGTATGCTTCAGCCTGAACGTCCTGCGGCAGAGAAATTGCAACAGCACCGGTGTTAGCGGTATCGGTCAGAACGCGCATAGCGGAGATCATGTCGGTCATAACCTGCTCCGGACGGTTGATGCGGCCCCAGTACTTGGTAACAGCCTGGAAAGCATCATGAGCGGAGATAGACAGGTTCTGCGGCTGCTCCATCTGCTGGAGAACCGGGTCCGGCTGACGGGAAGCGTAGATGTCGCCCGGCAGGATCAGGACCGGAATGTTGTTAGCGGTTGCGGTTGCAGCAGCGGTAACCATGTTGCATGCGCCGGGGCCTACGGAAGAGGTGCAGGCGAAGATGGACTTGCGGCGCATCTGCTTTGCGTAGCCGACAGCAGCCAGAGCCATACCCTGCTCGTTCTTGCCCTGGTAAACGATCATGTCCTTGAGCTCCTGCTCAACGCCGTTGGCGAAGCCTACAACGTTGCCGTGGCCCGGCAGCATGAAGATGCCCTTAACGAACTTGTGCTCCTGCTCGTTGCCATCCATATCAATGTAGCTGATATACTGGTTCTCGAGGAAGCGAACGAGTGCCTGAGACGCAGTCAGACGAACGGTTTCCATATGAATCATCGTGGAAATCCTCCTAAATAGAATACAAATAATAATGAATCAAAGCCAGTCTCCAACAAGCCCTGACTTAGCACCCTCCCTCTCCAAAAGGAGGGGCAAGGGAACCATAGGTTCCCAAACGCACGAGACAGGTCTCGTGCCTGCCGCGCGCACGCGGCAGATGCAGTTCCTTATCAAAGTCCAGCTCCGCCGGACTTTGATACCACTGCCTCGGGACGTGGTGTCCCGAGCCTCGTTCGCTGTGCGAACGAGAGGGGGGTATCCGAACAAGTTTCCATGGGAACTTGTTCGGTATATAGGGGGGACAGCGTCCCCCCTATACTCTGGGAACGTTAGTTACCAGAGGGGCAGTGCCAGATATGATCGTTGGCATCGTCCTCGAGCAGCCACAGATGCTCCTCGTCGTCGATGCGGGTCTTGTCCCACGGGTCGCCCGGCAGATGACGGATGCCCCATGCGTAGCAGCAGGAGTAGCCCGGAGCGGTTACCTGAGAGTGCATCTTGTCGGTGATGATCGCAAGGCCGTTGTGATGGGTCTCGTAGATCTCGCCGTTGCCCCAGCCTGCGCCGAAGCCCATCGGCTTGTCGAAGCGGTAGAAGTAGCACTCCGGCTGCGGATGATGATGCGGCGGGTAAGAGGACCACTTGCCCGGCAGGTTGACGACCTCGCCCAGTACCATGTTGGAGTACGGTGCGTTGTCAAGGTCGAAGCAGGTGCGAACGTCGCGCTTGATGCAGCCCATCAGCTCGCCCTTGTTGCCGCGTGCCCAGGTATCGGTGTCTTCCGGCTTGTACATCTTGCTCGGGAAGGTCTTTTCGTTCAGCGTCTTCTGAATGTAGATGTTGCACGGACCGTGTGCGATGATCTCGAACTTGACGCCCTTGCATACGTGCAGGCAGGACGGATTGTAGTCGAACGGGTTCGGACGGTCAACGTCGTAGGACTGATCCTCCCACTTGATCGTGCACTTGCCGTCGAATACGAGCGCTGCAACTTCCTTTTCCGGCTCCTCGCAGCTCCAGGTGTCGCCATCCTCCATAACGAGGAGAGCAACGTCCATCATGGCATCCTTGCCGATGCCCTCGTCAAGACGGATATACTCGTTGTATCCGCGCTTGACCTGCTTATCCATGTACATAGTAAATCTCCCTCCAAAAAAATATTTTTTTGGTTCGGTGCGCGGAGCATTCCTGCCCTGCGCCCGGCAGACCGGCCGTAATCAGACCTGTCCACCTTCTATTATAGCACGAGAGCACGCTCCTGCGCAACCTCTTGCGTGCTGTCGGAACCACTTCGTCATTTGTCACAAAAAGTCAGAAGCTTCTTTTGACATATGATACAACAAAAATACGATTTTATTTTGCCGCACTCTTGCGCGTAGTTCCTTTTACGATTATAATTATAGCAGATTGACGCGAAAACGCTTGCAATAAATTCAGAACGAATAACACAATTTTAAGGAGTTCTGCGGCGGGAAAACTGCCCCGGAACAAGAGGAGGAGACGCGATGGATGCGGCAAGGCGCGAAAAGAAGGAGCACGGCACGCTTTCCTTTCCGTTTCAGATCTATCCGGCGCTCGACGGGAGCGAGGCGGATGACAGCGATTTCATCCCGTATCACTGGCATCCCGAGCTGGAGATCATCACGGTGGACTGCGGCATCACCGCCCTGGACGAGGCCGACTATGCCCGGGAGCTGGGCGTGAGCGACGAAACGCTTCTGCGGGCGCTGACCCTCTCCAACCTGACCACCATCCACGAAAAGACCCCCATTGGCCGCCTGTCTGCCTACTGCGGCGCTATCAGCGCGGGTGCTGGTGCGGGTGCCGGTATCGCCTATCTCTGCGGCGGTGACTATGATGCCGTCATCCATACGGTCGTCAATGCACTGGCAGTGGTTTCCGGCGTCATCTGCGATGGCGCCAAGGCCTCCTGCGCAGCAAAGATCGCAACTGCGGTGGAGGCCGGTCTGCTGGGCTACAATATGTACATCCGCGGCAATCAGTTCCGCGCTGGTGACGGCATTGTGGCCAAGGGCGTAGAAAACTCCCTCAAGAATGTGGGCCGTCTTGGCAAGCAGGGCATGAAGGAGACCAACAACGAGATCATTGCTATCATGGTGGGCTGCTGAACAGCCTGCCGTGGTCACATCCCAGCGAGATCATCGAAAAAGGGCTTCCACCCGGTCTGAAAATGCAGAATGCCCACCCATCTGTGGAAAAACCACAATGGGTGGGCATTGTTTGTCGTTAATGAGAACGTCTCCTTTACTGCTTGTTTTGTACAGCCTCCCGGATGCTCTTTGCCAGCTTTTTGGCGTCCAGAGGCTTGACGAGACGGCCATTCATACCGACCTGATGGCAGGACTGGGCGCACTCGTCGGAGGCCTGTGCCGTCATGGCGAGGATGGGAACGGTGGCGGCGTCGGGCCGGTCGAGGGCGCGGATGGCCCGGGACGCCTCGAGGCCGTCCATCACCGGCATCATCACATCCATGAGGATGGCCTGATACCCGCCCGGCGCACTGGCGGCAAAGCGCTCCACGGCTTCCCTGCCGTCCCATGCCTTATCCACCGTTGCGCCTTGACTGGTGAGTTGGAACTCGGCCACTTCCATGTTGATGTCGTTGTCCTCCACCAGCAGGATGTGCATCCCGTCCAGCCGCCCGTTGTCGGTGGGCTTGGGCTGGGGCTTTGCGGCGGCGTTCTTGTCCAGCAGGAAGGGCAGCTGGAAGGTGAAGGCAGTCCCCTCTCCCAGCTGGCTCTCGGCAGAGATGCTGCCGCCCATCTGGCTGACCAGATCCTTGACGATGGACATCCCGAGGCCGGTACCCCTGTACTGGGTGCGGGCGTCGGCGGACTCTTGGGTAAAGGGCTTGAACAGCTGGTTCTCCACGAAATCCCGGCTCATGCCGATGCCGGTGTCCGTGATGCGGAACTCGTACCACGCGGTGGTGCCGTCGCAGGATAGCTCTTTGGCATAGGTGTCGATGGACCCGCCGGGCTTATTGTACTTGATGGCGTTGCTGAACAGGTTCACCATGATCTGCCGCAGCTTGAGGGAGCTGCCCACGAGGGCGGTGTGCTGGATATTTTCCCGGTGGCGGTGGTGGGTCAGGCCGTCCTTTTCTATCTGTGCCTCCACCAGCGACGAGACGCCGTGCATCAGCACTTCGATGTCAAAGGGCTCCTGTTCCATCACCATCTGCCCGGCTTCCAGTTTGCTCATGTCCAGCACGTCGTTGACCAGTGCCAGAAGATGGTGGGCTGAGAGGTCTATTTTATCAAGGCAGCTGTCCACCTTCCGGGCATCGTCCCGGTTGGAGCGGAGGATGTCCAGCATACCGAGAATGCCGTTGATGGGGGTGCGGATGTCGTGGCTCATCCGGTTCATGAAGGCGGTCTTGGCCCTGCTGGCCGAGTCGGCTTCTTCAAAAGCTTCTTGCAGGCGCTGATTCTCGGCCTGCTCCTGTGCATGGAAGATGGAGGTATCCCGGAAGAGGATGATACCGTGGATGACCGGCATCTCCCCCCCGGAGGCTGCATCAAAGACGGTATCCTGCGCCATGAGGACGGTCTTCTGGAGCCAGACCGGCTCGCCGCAGGGGGTCTGCTCCCGGTACTCTACCGTCACGTACTTGAAGCCCGAGTGGAAGCGCTCCAGCAGTTTTGACGCCGTGTCCACGATGCGGTAGTTTTCCAGCGTCTCAGGAGTGACGAAGTGACGGCGCTGGGCGCAGTAGTCGTCGTAGGAGCAGGGCAGCGTCATCTGCAGATCGAACTGCCGCAGCGCGGTAGTCCGGTAGAAGATCTGCTCGAGCTGGCCGTGGGTCAGGTCCACAGTGAACAGGGCGTCGTTTGCGTCGATGAGGGCCTCCACATAGTTGTCGTTTTCCAGCAGGGAGTGCTTCATCTGCTCGTAATACTGGGTCAGGGGCTGGCGCTCGTCGAAGGCGGTGCTCTTGTCCCGGAAATACTCGAAGCCCACGAGGAAGTGGTGCAGCCGCCCATGGAGGTCGGCGTCGCAGAACAGGAGGGTCAGCCGCCCGCGCTGGGCCACGCCGTCGGTCTCAAAATCCAGCTCAAGCTCCTGCTTGGGGTACTCAGCACTGAGGGTAGCAGACAGCGTGCTCAGCTGCAAAGCTTCCCGCATCGTCTTGCGGGTGGCGGAGACGGCGTACTCGTTCACGATCTGCTCCACTGCACCCGAATAGCTGCCGTCGTCAGCAAGGAAGAAGCCCGACGAGGTGCGCGGGGCGCGATACTGGTCCAGCAGGGCGTCGCAGTAGAGGCAATCCGAGAACTGATACCCATGGGCATTGACCCCCTGCAGAAGCTGCTGGTCCTGCAGCTTCTGGGCCTCGGCCTCCTCGCGCTTTGCGCGGTTTTTGTCCACATACATATTCTTGTCGGCGTGGCGGAACAGCTCCCGCAGGGTGCTGCCCTCGAAGTCGCTGGCGATGGCGCAGCCTGCCGCATAGCTCAGGGGCATCTCGGGGTGCTGGCGGGAATACTCTGCCGTCTGCGCCCGGATGCTGCGCAGCACATCCTGTGCGCCGTCCCAGTCCACGCCGTAGAGGATAGCGATGAACTCGTCGCCACCGTTGCGGCCCACGAAGTGCTGAGATGGCACGGCCAGACGCAGCTGTTCGGCAAAGGCGCGGATGTACTCGTCGCCCTTGTCGTGGCCGAGGTTATTGTTGATGGTGCGCAGGTTGTTGAGGTCAAAGACGCAGAGCGCCGTGTTCCCGTCCGGCGGGTCGGGTGCGTCCAGGAGCTCTTCGCACTTGTTCTTGTTGGGCAGGCCGGTGGCCTCATCGAGGTAGACTTTGCGCTGCAGAATGCGGTTCATGGCCGCGTACCGCAGGGCCTTGAAGATCTGATAACCGAACAAAAGCAGCAGCCCCACGATGTCCGCGAGGACGACTTTTTCCAGAAAGTCGAGGGCCGTGGCCCGCTTCTGGGAGTAGACCTCGGCCAGGTTGGTGGCCTCGTCGCAGGTCTGGAAGAAATGCTCGCTCTTGGCGATGATGGCCGTCTCGGCGTAGCCGTGCTGACGGACAAGGATGAGCTCGTTTTTCAGGTCGTCGAATTCGCCGGAAAGAGCGGTCATCTTGGTCTGAAAATCCGCGTCGTCCAGCCGCGCCAGGTTCAGCTCGCTGCTGCCGAAGCGGAGGCCTTCGATGTAGGAGGCTACATCGCCGAGGAGATCATCTTCCGGCGTGCCGGAAATTTCGAGCTTGACGATGCGCTGGGTCTTGCCGCGCACGAGGCCGGCGTAGTTGACGACGCGGGCCGTACCCTGTATCTTGCCCACCAGCATGAGGACACCGAAAAACAGGCTGATAAGGATGGCTGTGAGAAGGACGGTGAAAAGCTGGATGATATGCCCGAATCGGGAAGGAGCATTCTTCATGATGCAAACTCCATTCATAGCGCAGGAAATCAGTTGTTTCCCCACTATTATAATGTATTTCAGAGAGCGCTTCAAGTTTGGAAACGGCTGTGGGAGCAAGCCGGGCCATGACGGAATCCATTGATATTTGTCAGATGATATGTTGAAATTTCATAAGTGGTGCGGGTCTGCTGCGGCTCATAGTTCTCCGCATTCGAGCTTTCTGCGCACCTCGTGGAGCGAGGCACACTCGCAGGTATAGATCCTGCGCATCTCGTCGGTGGCAGGCGAGAGGTCGGGGACCATCACGGTGACAAAGCCCCCTGCCGCGCCGGCCCGGACGCCGTTGTAGCTGTCCTCGAGCACCATCGTCTTTGCAGGCTCAGTGCCGAGTTTCTGCGCCGCCAGCAGGAAGATGTCCGGCGCGGGCTTGGAGCGGGTCAGGTGCTCGCCCGAGATGACGGCCTTGAAGTAATGGCCGAGGCCCCAGTGTTCCAGATGTCCCTCGATGACGGTCATGGGGCTGGAAGACGCCACCGCCATGGGGATGTGATGTTCGTCCAGCCAGGCCAGAAGCTCGTCGAGGCCGGGCATTTTGGGGACGGGCTTGTTGAAGGCTTCATAGGCCAGCCGGTACAGCTCCTCCACGATGCCCATGGCGGGGCAGTCCTCGCCGTAGAAGCGCCGCAGCACATCGCAGCTGCCGGCCTTGGTGGTGCCGCGGGCAGCCTGCGAGAGGCCATCCTTGCAGGGCAGGCCGAATTTTGCCAGTGCCGGCTCCCAGCAGATGTTCCAGATGCGCTCGGTGTCGAACATCAGCCCGTCCATATCAAAAATAACACCCTGTATCATAACGCAAGCTCCTTTTGGCGAAAAATCTACATACATACTCTATTGTACCATGTTTTTCCGCTTTTGAACACCGATAAGGTCATAATTTGTGGCAACTTGACTGCCCCAAAGATGAAACATTTTTCGGTTGCTTGCAAATCCGTTTCACGGCATTATAATAGAAAACAACATTCGGCATATTTGGCGCAGGGCGTGCAGCCCGCGCGGCGCTGTGTGAGATCAGAAAAGAGGGAAATTTATCATGTTGGACATCAAGATCACTCGTACTACCTGCCCGAAGGAAAAGCCGCAGGACGAGTCTAAGCTGGGTTTTGGCAAGAAGTTCACCGACCATATGTTCGTTATGGACTACACCGAGGGCGAGGGCTGGCATGACGCCCGCATCGTCCCCTACGCACCCTTCCAGCTGGACCCCGCTACGGTCGTGTTCCACTATGCACAGGAGATCTTCGAGGGCATGAAGGCTTACCGCACTGCGGATGACACCATCCAGCTGTTCCGCCCCGAGTGCAACGCAAAGCGTATGCAGGACTCTGCTGACCGTCTGTGCATCCCCAAGATCCCTGTTGAGGATTACATCCAGGCCGTCGAGGCTCTGGTGGATGTGGACCGTGACTGGGTGCCTCACTCTGACGGCGCTTCCCTGTATATCCGTCCCTTCGTGTTCGCAAACGATGTGGGTCTGGGCGTCCACGCTTCCAAGCACTACATCTTCTGCATCATCTGTGCTCCGTCGGGCGCTTACTACGCCGAGGGCATCAACCCCGTGCGCATCTACGTCGAAGACGAGTACATCCGTGCCGCTCCCGGTCTGACCGGCTTCACCAAGTGCGGCGGCAACTACGCTGCTTCCATCAAGGCCGGCGAGCTGGCTGAGGAGCAGGGCTACGCTCAGGTGCTGTGGCTGGACGGCGTCGAGAAGAAGTACGTTGAGGAAGTCGGCAGCATGAACATCATGTTCAAGATCGACG
>ERZ773110.1915-NODE-1915-length-15178-cov-2.776764_pt1 | contig 15178 bp, 13 predicted proteins | sample MGYA00580568_ERZ773110 | MGnify/ENA primary metagenome ERZ773110 (study PRJEB29015, sample SAMEA2737870) | human gut metagenome | biome: human gut; feature: human-associated habitat; material: faeces | place: China | collected 2012 ... | reverse complement strand
CTGCTCGGTACTGTCGTAACCGCTATCATTCAGTCATCCTCTGCAACGACAGTTATGGTAGTCGGATTTGTAAACTCTGGTATGATGAAGGTCGCACAGGCAATTGGTATCATCATGGGTGCCAACATCGGAACCAGTATCACCGGATGGATCTTATGTCTCTCCTACATTGATGGTTCCAGCGGAATCGCGCAGCTTTTATCAACCGCTACAATTTCTGCAATCGTAGCAATCATCGGAATTATTTTCCGTACATTCATCAAGAAAAAACCGTATTCTGATATCGGTGACATCATGCTTGGCTTTGCGATCCTGATGATCGGGATGCAGACCATGAGCGGTGCCGTCTCTCCTCTGAAAGAGAATCCGCATTTCGTCAGACTTCTGACCATGTTCACGAATCCATTTATGGGAATCCTTGTCGGGATCGTATTTACAGCAGTTTTGCAGAGTGCTTCTGCTTCTGTAGGTATCCTCCAGGCACTGTCCATTACCGGATCGATCACCTTTGCAGCTGCACTTCCGATCACAATGGGTATCGGCGTTGGTGCCGCATGTCCGGTTCTTCTTTCCTCAATCGGAACGAACAAGAACGGAAAGCGTACTGCTCTGATCTATCTGCTGAACGATTTATTTGGTATGATTTTCTGGTCCATCGTATTCTATTCTGCAAATGCCATCGTGCATTTCCCATTTATGGGTGAAATTATGTCGCCTTTCCGTGTGGCACTTTTGAATACGGTATTCCGGCTTCTGACAATCCTTGTTCTTGCTCCATTTATCGGCAAGATTGAAAAGTTTGTCTTCTTCCTTATTAAAGATACCGATGAAGACAACGAAGAGCAGGCAGATTTCGATCTTCTTGAGGAACGTTTCCTCAATTATCCGCCACTGGCAATCACACAGAGCCAGCTTGCAGTCAACGGAATGGCAAAGAAAGCATACAAAAATATCCGTCGCGCCCTTGCACTGCTGAAAGATTTTTCAGATAATAAGTTCAACAAAATTCAGGAAAAGGAAAATCTGATCGACAAATACGAAGACAAACTGGGAACCTATCTGATGCAGCTCAATATGCATGACCTGACACCGGAGCAGTCCAAACAGACCGCCAAGTTCCTTCATACGATCAGTGATTTTGAACGTCTGGGTGACCATGCAGTCAATATTTCCCGTGTTGCACAGGAACTTCATGAAAAATCACGTATTTTTTCAGATGCAGCCAAATACGAGCTTCATGTTCTTGAATCCGCATTAAAAGAGCTCCTTGATCTCACGATCAATTCATTTGTAGATGAAGACCTTGTAAATGCTGCCAAAGTAGAACCGCTTCGCGAACTGATCGGTATTTTATGCAACGATTTGAAAATGCGTCATATTAAAAGGCTCCGTAACGGGCAGTGTGATCTGAACACCGGATTTGCATTTAACGATCTGCTCACCAACTATGATCGTATTGCAGCCCACTGTTCTAACATTGCCGTTGCAATCCTGGAACTGGATTCTTCCAATTTCGATATGCACGAATACACTAAGAGTGTACGGAAATTGAAAGACAACAATTATGTATCCACCTTTGATTATTACGAGCAGAAATATAATATCAATGGTTATCAGCCGGAAGCGGAACAGGATACAAAAGCAGCCGCCAAAACCCCGGTCAAAGCTGTTGAAGCCAAAAAATAATCTTACAACGAGAAAGGAATCTGCTGTAATGTCTTCTTTAAATATTTCATCACAGGCGCACATTGCCAGTCAGTCCGTCATCCTAGGTGATGTCACCATCGGTGCAGACTCAAGTGTGTTCTATTATGCCGTTGTCCGCGGTGATGAATCGTCTATCACGATTGGCAAGCGAAGTAATATCCAGGATAACAGTACCGTCCATGTAGATTACGGTTTTCCGACCGTTATCGGTGATGATGTCACTGTTGGTCACAACTGTGTGATCCACGGCTGTACAATTGGTGACGCATCTCTAATCGGGATGGGAAGTACGATTTTAAACGGTGCAAAGATTGGAAAGCATTGCCTGATCGGTGCCGGAAGTCTGGTTACTCAGAACACAGTTATTCCGGATGGAATGCTGGTTATCGGAAGCCCGGCAAAAGTAAAAAGACCTCTTACTGAGGAAGAGATCCAGTCAATTTATAAAAATGCTGCAGATTATGTTGCATTATCAGCTGCGCAGTTTGAATAGAATATCAAATCTGAAATATGTACACTATTAAAAAAAGTATCGAAAATCATTTATGTTTGATTTTCGATACCTTTTTTATCTACTACAACACTTTATTTTTCATCCACGATCTGGAACACATAGAATTTAAGATAATACGATTCTTCTGCAGACCACAGAATCGGATGATCCGGTGCTTGTGTCCGGTATTCTACCTGTCTGATCCTCTTATGCACATTCTGCGCTGCCTGATGGATCGTCTTCGTAAAAAGCTCATAATCCATAAAATGTGAGCAGGAACAGGTTGCCAGATATCCGCCTGGTTTTACCAGCTTCATTCCGCGCATATTGATCTCACGATATCCCTTTGTCGCATTCTTGATCGTCTTACGGGATTTGGTAAATGCAGGTGGATCCAAGATTACCACATCATACTGCTTTCCTTCTTCTTCCAGCTTTGGAAGCAGGTCAAATACATCTGCACAGACAAATTCAACTCTATCCTCTAATCCATTGAGTCTTGCGTTCTCTCTTGCCTGTTCTATGCCAAGTTCTGAAGCATCTACCCCTGTCACATGCTTTGCCCCTGCAATCCCTGCATTCAGCGCAAAAGAACCTGTGTGCGTGAAGCAGTCCAGCACCTCTGCATCCTTGCAAAGTCTCTGGATTGCCAGACGATTGTATTTCTGATCCAGGAAAAATCCTGTCTTCTGTCCGTCTTTGACATCAACCATATATCTGACACCATTTTCCACAATCTCAACTTTGGTATCAAATTCTTCACCGATAAAGCCTTTGACTCTCTCCATGCCTTCATTCTGACGAACCTTTGCATCGCTTCGTTCATACACGCCACGGATCGTAATTCCATCTTCTGAAAGTACCGCTTTCAAAATGTCCACGATTTCTTCTTTCATCCGGTCAATTCCGAGTGCAAGAGACTCTACAACCAACACATCCGAAAATTTATCAATCACCAGTCCGGGAAGAAAATCCGCTTCCCCGAAAATCACACGGCAGCTTGATGTATCTACTGTCTTTTTCCGGTATTCCCACGCATCTCTCACCCGCATTTCCAGAAATGCATGATCGATCTCCTGATCCTGCTTTCTTGTCATCATACGGATCCGGATCTTAGAATTCATATTGATAAATCCTCTTCCCATTCCGTACCCGTCAAAATCATGGACGATCACAATATCACCATTCTCAAATTCTCCCATAATCGAATCAATTTCATTATCGAATATCCAGGCGCCGCCTGATTTCAGCAGACGTCCCTCGCCCTTTTTCAATGTCACTATAGCCTGACGCATCTTTTCTCCTTCCACATACTCTTACGTATTCTTCTGCAAATATTATCCACGGAGTCCTGCAATGATCCGACCTGGATAGAGCAGAAGATCCAGTCCATCCTGCATAGATCTGACACAGAGATCCGCATTTTTCAATAATTTCCCATAGACCCCTTCCCGGTCCATAACAGCGATGGAAAGCGCCGCCTCTTTCAGCATCCACTCATCGTTTCTGCCATTACCGATTGCCACACAGCGTTTTGCACCGGTTGCTTTTACCAATTCCCTTTTATACTCCTTTGCATTACCTGTCGGAAATGTCTCCAGGATCACCGGAAGCCCTTCGCACTGCGCTTTCGCATTTCCATGCGTATCTGCAGTCAGTACATAAATTCGGAACTGCTCTGAAAGTGCGATAAGACGTTCCTTCACACTCGGCGGGATCACGCCGTCCACAGCGATCGTCCCGTTCATATCTAAAAATATCGTATCAAGTTCTAATGTTTTATATTCCGGAATAACCAGTTTCATAGAAACTCCTTTCCTGCCATCTGGCATGTTGCTTTTTTTATTATAATACATATTTCATACAGACTCCACATATTTTGTAACAACTGATTTATCTGATAAAGAGGAGGATTGTAAATATGAAACCAGTTGTTGGAATCTTATGCTGTGGCTTCGACGGCAAAAACCAGTTTGTAACCGATACCTATGTGCGGGCAGTCCGCATTTCCGGAGGAATCCCCCTACTGATACCGATTCTTCCTCAGGACTTCCCGATCAATTCTTATCTTGACATATGCGATGGATTTCTGCTCCCCGGAGGAGGTGATTTTACACCGTTTCTCTTCAATGAAGATCCACTTCCAGGTGTAGGACAGACCAATCTTTCTGTAGATCTTTTCCAGATTCATTTTGCAGAGGAAATCTTAAAACGTCATCTTCCGGTAATCGGCATCTGCCGGGGTATGCAGGTACTCAACGCCGCCTGTGGCGGAAGTATCTACCAGGATCTTTCCTGTCAGCCCGGAGATCCTTTTCTGCATATGCAGACCTCACAGAACCGCAGCGATATGTGGCACCAGATTTTCATCACCAAAGACAGCCATCTTCATGAACTGACCGGAGACACTCTGTATACCAATAGTTTTCACCATCAGTCCGTTCATCTGCTCGGGAAAAATGTCCATGCATGTGCACACACTTCTGATGGCACAGTTGAGGCAATTGAAATCGAAGGACAGCCTTTTGCACTTGGCGTTCAGTGGCATCCGGAATCCATGTTTTTTACTTCTCCATGTATGCGGGAATTGTTTTCGCTTTTCGTCCGGTCGATGCTTCCCGGAACAGACTAAATCCCTTTTGTCGGGCTGCAGACTCTGCTGTCTGCGGTCCCTTCAGAATATATGTATAATATGTTCACAAACGTTCATAATTCTTTCAAATTATAAACACACTTTTTTCACAAGATACGAGTATACTAATAATTGTCAAAAGGAAATAAACCTTTTCACATAATAAAATTTTTCTTTTTCATAAACGCCGATATTCGGGAAACCGGATATCGGCTCTCCTCATTTTCAGGGGTTATTTCAGATATTCCAGAAGTCCTCGCAGGTCTGGAACGACATGATCTGCCATCTTTTTGACCTCTTCGTCTGCAGGTGTCAGATCCGGAACCATCGTCACATGGCAGCCCGCCTGGTAAGCCGCATTTACCCCGTTTGGTGAATCTTCGACCGCCATGCACTCTTCAGGCTTCCGCTCGATCTTCTCACAGGCATAGAGATACACATCCGGTCTCGGTTTTCCCAATTTCACCATAGATGCACTGATGATCTCATCAAACAGCTCTTTAAATCCGACCATTTCCAGATAACGCACAGCCCTGTCTTCCGCTGTAGCCGTCACGACTGCCGTCTGATAACCACGTCTTTTCAGCTCCTTGATCGTCTCTTCCACATACGGTTTCTTCTCAATTCCGAAACGCGCAATATGATCCCTCATCAGTTCCTGTCTGCGCCGTCTGAGCTCATCGTATGGGAAATCCTCTCCAAAAATTCCCTTCATCTGCTCTCTTGCAAATACGGATGCACAGCTGCGGAATTTGTATGCCGTTTCCAGATCCAACCGGTATCCCGCCTCCCGCATTGCCTTTTGTTTGTATACTGTCAGATATTTCTCTGTATCGATCAGGATGCCATCCATATCAAAAAGTACTGCTTTCATCTTGTCCTCCTGTAGTATATTTCATTTTGTAAAAACAATTACTTTCTATATCATACCATTCCCTTCAGGAAGAAAAAAGACGGAGATTTTATTCTCCGCCTTTTGAATGTTTGCTTATATCTATTTTGTACTTTCTGTGCTGCCGGTACTTCCTGTACTGTTTGAACCGCTTTTGCTGCTGTCAGATGAAGTACTTTTCACCTGCTTGCAGTTGTCTGCTACCCAGTCTTCTACGATATCCAGTCTTGCTGTCTTCTCCAGATTCTCCAGGTTTCCGGCATCTTCCAGTGCTTTTTTGAGTGCATCTACATCTTCGTATCCGTAAGCCTTTGCATACTCCTTATACTTCTTCTCAAGTGTCTTATCTGACACATTGATCTTTGCTTTCTCAATGATCAGATCTGCCGCAAGGTTGGCCTTTACCTGATCCTTTGCAGCCTGGGTTGCCTTTGAATTAAAAGTTTCCTCATCCATATTCATATACTGTTTAAGGAAATCTGCAAAATCAACGTTATAATAAGATGCCATATTCTTATACTGTGTCTTGATCGAACTGATCATATTCTTCAGATCCTTCTTCGGATACTTGTTCACAGTTGTGTTCTCAAGTACTGCTTTCCATGCATTTTCCTTGATTGTATTCTGCTGGTTTTCTTTGCTGGTTTTTTTCAGAGATTTTTTGATTTCCTTTTTGTACTCTTCCACCGTCTTGGAAGTATCAGAAACACTCTGTACAAATTCATCGGTAAGTTCCGGTACATCGGTCTGGCTGATTCCCTTCAGTGTAACGGTAAATACAACTGCCTGACCTGCAAGATCTTCATTTCCATAGTTCTCCGGGAAAGTCAGATTCAGATCAAAAGTATCGCCAATATTGTGTCCGACAACGCCATCCTCAAATCCATCAATAAACTGACCACTTCCTAATGTAAGCTGTGCATCTGTCGCTGTTCCGCCTTTAAATGCCTCACCATCTTTCTTTCCTTCGTAGTCGATCGTTACTGTATCTCCAGTTTGTGCTGCACGGTCTGTAACTTCTGTTGTAGTTGACTTAGACTGAAGCACACTGTTGATCTGTGTTTCTACATCATTATCCGATATCGCATCCGCATCTACTTTATCAATCTCCACACCTTTATATTTTGTAATCGTAACATAATCATTGGAAATCTCACTGGAGCATCCGGTAAGAAGTAATGACAATGCACAGATACCTGCTGCCAGTACTGTTAATTTCTTTTTCATTTTCTTTTACACCTCTTATATCTTCATTCTCTCTGACTGTCTGAATCACCCACATCAGAGCGCTACATATGATTATAACACATAATCTGTCATTGAAAAGGGATTTCCCAAAATTCACATTTATTTCAGATTTTCCATTACTTTCAAAAAGCCGCCAAAAACTTCAAATTACTTGCACTTGTCTACAAACAATGCTACAATAAGCTATGTGTAAATATGATTTGAGGAGGAAAACCCGTGAGTAAGATAACGATCGTATTACTGGTAATTCTTGCCGTACTGCTTATCGCCCTGGTTGTTCTGTATTTCCTCGGTAAGAAAGCGCAGAAAAAGCAGGCAGAACAGGAAGAGATGATTGCAGCTGCTGCACAGCAGGTCAACATCCTGATTATCGACAAAGGCAAGATGAAGCTTAAAGATGCCGGTTTCCCATCAGTTGTTCTTGAGAATACACCTAAGTATCTTCGTCGTTCAAAGGTACCGGTTGTCAAGGCAAAAGTCGGACCAAAGATTATGACTCTGATGTGTGATGCAAGCATCTATGATCTTATTCCAGTCAAAAAAGAAGTAAAAGCAACCGTAAGCGGTATTTACATCACTGCAGTAAAAGGAGTCAGAGGTTCTCTTGAGGCTCCACCTAAGAAAAAAGGATTCTGGGCAAGACTGCGGAACAAGTAACAATAAAAAGGGTAAATGATTCTGAGCCGATTGAATCATTTACCCTTTTTGTTTATTTTCCTGAAATTGCTTCCTCCGCCTGTGCTTTCGGTCTTATGCTCATTGCGATCCGGCAGTCTGCCGTCGCTTCATGATTCACATCAAGCCCGTACTCCACAGCAATATCAATTCGCTCATCATCCACATTCACATCCAGCTTCCGTGTATGAATTCCAACATGAAGCTGCCCATACGGTGTATCATAATATGTGACATTCATCTGATTCTTCTCAAATACCATATGTGCATTCGTAATTCCGCTCTTCATGATCTCCATCGAATCTTCACCGGTGATCTTGATCTTATTCTTAACCACCCCCGGAATCCCTTCCATTACTTCATCATAAAGAATATAATGCTTTCCGTTCTTCCAGTAATAGCTCGCCGGAGTGATCACCTCAATCGGCTCATTCTCTTCATTTTCTTCCGGATCTGCAAATGCCATATCATGTAGTCCGGAAATCGTCAATAATACATCCTGTGTCATACACGTCATCCAATCTGTCTGTTATTAGATGGCAAGCTGTTTTGCGATATCGTACTGGTACTCCGGAATTCCTTTCTGCATTGCCAGTGCTTCGTTGATATCAAAGTCAATATACTCGCCATGTTTGTATCCTACTACACGGTTTGTCTTTCCTTCAAGAAGAAGATCTACAGCAAGAGATCCCATGATAGATGCATAAACTCTGTCTTTTGCTGTCGGGCTTCCTCCACGCTGCATATGACCAAGAATAGTAGCACGTGTCTCCATACCCGTCTCTTTTTCGATTCTCTTTGCCATATTCATAGAATCACCGATACCTTCGGCATTGATGATAATGTAATGCTTTTTACCGCGTTTTCTGCTTTCTTTGATGTCTGCAATGATCTTTGCTTCATCGTAGTCATGTTCCTCAGGAAGAAGAATCTTCTCTGCTCCATTGGCAATACCGCACCACAGTGCAAGGTATCCCGCATCACGTCCCATAACTTCGATAACACTACATCTTTCATGTGATGTAGATGTATCACGTACTTTGTCAATTGCTTCCATCGCTGTATTAACCGCTGTATCGAATCCGATTGTGTATTCTGTACATGCGATATCAAGATCGATCGTTCCCGGAAGTCCGATTGTATTTACTCCAAAATCAGATAATTTCTGTGCTCCTTTGAAGGAACCGTCTCCTCCGATAACTACCAGACCGTCAATTCCATATTTCTTACAGATTGCTGCTGCTTTCTGCTGTCCTTCTGGTGTACGCATTTCCTCGCAACGGGCTGTCAAAAGAATCGTTCCACCTCTCTGGATCGTGTCTGATACATCTCTGGCACTTAAATCAATAATTTCCTCGTTAAGAAGTCCTGAATAACCTCTTCTGATTCCTCTTACCTTCAGTCCTTTTCCCAATGCGGTTCTTACAACTGCACGGATTGCAGCGTTCATTCCCGGTGCGTCTCCACCACTGGTCAATACGCCGATAGTTCTGATTACTTTTTCTGCCATGATATGTCTCCTCCGTCTCTTCTACTTTGTAACTTTACTATCCTTTTGCTTAATTTATCTCAATTCACACGTTATTGTATAATATTCACCCCTTCATTTCAATGGGTTTTTCTATTACTTTTACACAATCTTCTCCAAAATAATTCGTCAATCTGCTCAAAATTCCAGGTTCTACCTGGATATTTACGTTTTTAGGCAGTCTTTTTACCGCTCTCTCCGCTTTGCAGAAGATTACAACCTGGTCCTCACCCTCACTTTCCGCGAGCATCCGGAACAGATTCTGCTCATCTTGAAGGTAACTCTGTTTGTCGGTATACTGGATCCACAGTTCTTTTTTCATCATCTCAAACGGAATCACCTCTTCACAGATCAGCTTACTTGCATTATCATCTTCTTCCGATACACGTCCCCGCACAAATACTTTGCTGTCCTCCTGCAGATACTGCTGGCTTTTCTCATAGCTCTGCGGGAAAATGACAACCTCTACCGTTCCAAGAAGATCCTCTACGGTAATAAATGCCATCGTTTGATTCTTCTTTGTATATTTGATCGTCTTCGATGTGATCATACCACCGATGATCTCCCTTGACCCGTCACGCACTTTTGTCCGTCCGGTCTCTTCATCAAGCTGAAAATCCAATGTCGTTGCGGAAATACTCTTGCGCCATTTCTCTTCATATTCTTCCAATGGATGTCCGCTGATATACACGCCGAGTACTTCTTTTTCAAATGCAAGCATCGTTTCCTTCTGGTATTCTCCCACATCCGGAAGCGTGACCTCAAATTCTTTTTTCTGTTCGTCATCTACAATATCAAAGAGCGACATCTGTCCGGCAAGCGAATTTTTCTTGTTCTGTGCTACCTGATCCATGATCTGTACATAAATGATCATAAACTGCTTTCTGGTCCCTTTCAGGCTGTCAAATGCGCCGGATTTGATAAAGTTTTCTACCGCACGTTTATTGACTTCCTTACCGGAAAGCCGTTCCAGAAAATCCTTCAGATCACGAAACGTGCCATGCTCTTCTCTGTCCCGGATGATCTGCTCGATCACCGGTCTTCCAACCCCCTTGATCGCCGCAAGTCCGTAACGGATATTACCGTTATCTACAGAAAAATCACCAACCCCACGATTGATATCCGGCGGCAGGATAGAAATTCCCATCTGTCGGCAAGTGTAAATGTATTCGGCAACTTTTCCCGGATTGTCGATGACAGAAGTCATAAGCGCTGCCATATATTCTACCGGATAATAATATTTCAGATACGCTGTCTGGTATGAGACAACCGCATACGCTGCCGCATGTGATTTGTTGAACGCATACTTTGCAAAATCGATCATTTCATCATAGATCTTATTCGCAACCTTTTCATCGATTCCATTTTTGACACAGCCCGGAATGCCTTCTTCTTCATTACCATATACAAAATTCTGACGCTCTCTCTGCATCACGTCGCCCTTTTTCTTACTCATGGCACGGCGTACAAGGTCGCTTCGCCCAAGTGAATATCCGGCAAGGTCACGCACGATCTGCATAACCTGCTCCTGATAGACAATACACCCATAAGTAGGCTTCAGGATTGGCTCCAGCTGAGGGCAGTCGTAACGGATGGTATCCGGACGGTTTTTGCCCCGGATATACTGGGGGATAAAATCCATGGGGCCCGGGCGGTAAAGAGAAATTCCTGCGATCACATCTTCCAGACTCTGAGGCTTCAGTTCCTTCATGAAGTTTTTCATTCCCGCACTTTCAAGCTGAAATACACCATCAGAACGACCGGTGCCAAGGGAATCCAAAACCTTTTTATCATCATAATTAATCTTCTGCATATCCAGAGTCACTCCTGCATCCTTCTGGATCAGCTTTACTGCATTCTGGATCACAGTCAGAGTACGAAGTCCCAGGAAGTCCATTTTTAAAAGTCCCAATTCTTCCAGTGTTGTCATGGTAAACTGAGTGACAATAGACCCGTCTGATGCTCTGGAAAGCGGTACATATTCTGATACGTCCTTCTGGCTGATAACAACACCTGCCGCATGCATGGAGGTATGTCTGGGAAGTCCCTCCAGACGTCTTGCCATATCAATCAGATAATGAATTTCATCCTGTTCTTCATATGCTTTTTTCAGCTCAGGGTTCATAGTAAGGGCTTTATCTATAGTAATATTTAATTCCTGCGGGATCATTTTCGCAATGGAATCCACCTGTGCATAAGGCATATCCAGTACACGGCCCACATCCCGGATCACACCACGGGCTGCCAGCGTACCAAAAGTAACGATCTGAACCACACAATCATCCCCATATTTACGGCGGACATATTCAATAACCTCCTGTCTTCTTTCGAAGCAGAAATCAACGTCAATATCAGGCATAGATACTCGTTCCGGATTCAGAAATCGCTCAAAGAGCAGATCATAGCGAATAGGATCAAGCTGTGTGATGCCCAAGGTATAAGCAACCAGACTTCCCGCTGCAGAGCCACGTCCCGGTCCTACCATAATGTCATGATCGCGGGCATATTTAATAAAATCCCATACTATAAGGAAGTAATCCACGTAGCCCATATTTTTTATAGTAGATAATTCGTAATTCAGACGAGCTTTTAATTCCTCTGTAACCGGCTGATAACGTTCCTCCAGTCCCTCGAAGCATAGCTTGTTCAGATATTCCCAGGATGTAAGACCATCCGGCACATCGAATCTTGGAAGCTTGGTCACGCCAAATTCAATCTCAACATGACATCTCTGTGCAATCTTATGAGTATTCTCCAGGGCCTCCAACGCATATGGGAAAAGTTCTGCCATTTCTTCCGGGGATTTCACATAATACTGGCCGCCCTCATAACGCATTCTGTCCTCGTCTGCCAGTTTCTTGTTTGTCTGCAGACAGAGAAGAATATCATGAGGATCAGCATCCTCCGCCCTTGTATAATGCACATCATTGGTTGCCACAAGGTCAATCCCTGTTTCTTCGTGCATACGGAGAAGTTCCTGATTTACCAGTCTCTGCGCAGGAATTCCATGATCCTGTAATTCCAGGAAGAAATTGCCTTTTCCAAAAATATCCTGATAACGAAGAGCTGCTGCCTTTGCATCCTCATACATGCCTCTCTGAAGATATCTGGCAACCTCACCTGCAAGGCAGGCACTTAAGGCAATAATCCCTTCATGGTACTCTTTTAATACCGCAAGATCTACTCGCGGTTTATAATAGAATCCTTCTGTAAAACCCTTGGACACAATTTTCATCAGATTTGCATAACCCTGATTATTCTCTGCCAGAAGAACCAGGTGGTAATATCTGTCTTCGCCGCTTCCTGCTTCACGGTCAAATCTGGAACCGGGAGCTACATATACCTCACATCCCAGAATCGGATTGATTCCCTCGGCCCTTGCTGCACGATAAAAATCAATCACACCGTACATGACTCCATGATCTGTGATCGCCGCACTGTCCATGCCAAGTTCTTTGACACGGGCTACATATTCTTTTATCTTATTGGAACCATCCAGCAGACTGTATTCTGTATGGACGTGAAGATGTGTAAACTCCAACTCTATTTCTCTCCTGTTCTAATATCTGCAATTTTATCGCAGCATATTTTTATAAATTTAACTGAATCAGGTAAGTCCCATGCTTCAATTGCGAAAAGCAATAATCATTGGGTGGGGACTTGCTTGTCTGTTACTATTTCGCGTAGATTCTCTTGTCCTTAATCTCTACTTTGCCTTCTTTCATCAGATGACCAATAGCACGTTTAAACGCTCCCTTACTCAGGCCGAATTCTCTCTGGATTACTTCCGGTGATGCCTTGTCATCAAATGGAAGAACACCTGCAAATTCATTGATCACTTCAAGGACATTCTCCGCATCCTCATTGATCTGCAGGTATGCCTTCTGGCGGTCTGTGACATTCATTTTTCCGTCTTCTTTTACTTCGCTGACACGCAGCTCCAGAATCTTGCCCGGACGGTATTTTCCCTTGGCTTCTCTTGCAGGGATCAGTGCAGAATATTTATCATCAACTGCCACAAATACACCGAATCTGTCGCTGATCTCATAAACACGGCCCTTCACCATATCTCCCACTACATAAGGAGTTCTGGTGGAAAGATAATGATAAACCTTCATAGTTGCGCAGAGACGACTGCTCTTGTCAATATAGAGTGCTACCAGCACATCTTCTCCCTCTCTTACTTTCAGAGTCTGTTCATGATATGGAAGCAGAAGGTCTTTCTCCAGTCCCCAGTCAAGGAATGCACCGATTCTTCCTGTGTCTGCAACCTTCAGTACAGCCAGTTCATCCAGCGTGATCTTCGGTTCCTGTGTGGTTGCGATCAGACGGTCGGAGGAATCTTTGTATAAGAATACTTCTACCGGATCTCCGACTTCTACATCTTTCGGCACCTGTTTTTTCGGAAGCAGAACTTTGTCATCTTTGTTTCCCAGATATACTCCGAACTCCACTTCTTTGACGATCATCAATCTTCTTTTCTTTCCCAAATAATCTGTTAATCCCATATATTTCCTCTCTGTTTCCTTCTCTTTTTAATGTATCTGTTACCTGCTTACGCAAATCTGAATTCGATCACTGCATACGGCTTTGCATTTTCATCACATAATTCAACGACTGTTCTGTCATCTTCTGCTGCAATCCGCGGATAGATCATATCACCATATACTGCAGATTTCTTATATTCCACTCGCATCTGGTGTACTTCTTTGTCTTTCGGAAGCGACTCCAGTGCCATCTGTACATACTGGCAGTTATTAACATGCTCATTCGTGTCGATATGATATCTGCGCACCGGAAAGCTTTCCAGTTCTTCCGATTCTGTTGGAAGAGGAATCTTTCTGGATTCGTATGTCATCTCATATGGCTCTCCGGTTCCATATGGGGCAATCTCTGATTCATCCGGTCTTGCCGGACGTCCTCTCTCTATATCCATGTATACCCACAGGGAATTGGCATATGCGACATCGTTTCCATTCTCATCTGTCATGCAGAAATTACGCTCCCCGAACAATCCCTTGAAATCTGTCGCCCAGGTACTGGTCTGTATCTTCTCTCCTATCTCCGGATCCCGTTCTACGACTACCTGCCACGACGACAGGATCCAGGCTCTTTTCCGCTCGCTGCAATGCATGATTCCCAGTCCGAGATCTTCCGACTGAAATGTGCTGCAGTCCTGAAAATAATTCACGATCCCCGGCAGTGTGATTCTTCTGGTATGATCCACTTCACTGAACCGGATTCTTCCCTCTGTAGTATATTGATTGTCTCTCATAGTTAGTCTGACTCCTTTGTATGCTCTTCTTCCGTATTCTTATCGGAATTCCCGAAGAAAAACCATTTTATCTTGAATTCCGAAGCAGCAGTTACCATCTCATATTCTTCTGCACTGAGTGCTTCTTTCAGTTCTTTTTTTCCGTCTTCATCAACCACCGCACAGGTCGCATTGGTAAAGCACAGGCTCGGGTACAGCACGCACCACCAGTTATGTCCTTTTCCGCTTCCGAGAGTGATCCTCAGCGCCTCATACTCTCCTTCCGGAAATATGATATCACCATACCGTTTATCCGGGAAATAGCAGCTCGTCACCTTTGCCTGTGCCCGGTATGACACGCCTTCTTTTTTTAACACTTCATCAGCAGTCTTCACCAGTTCCTTCTGATGCTTTTTCACCCAGTCTTTCGTTAACTGTGCGCTTTTACGCTCCGTTTCCGGCATCTGTGATTTCATATAGCTAAGTACCGTATCCCGGACGTGCAATTTAATCCGCTGATCCTTCACACTGTTGCTTTCTGCGATCACATGAAAGCGGAACACTTCCTCTGCCAGCGTCTTCTGCGTCTGTGCAATCTCCGCATGAACAACTTCCATACGCCGTTCCATAATCCCGGTTGTCAGCGCAAATGACAGCAGACATGCTATAATCAGGCAAATTCTTTCCCGTTTCATCTATGTATCTCCTTCCTGCCTCTTACCGTTCACGGATACTGCATGAACGGTAAT
>ERZ773110.1901-NODE-1901-length-15254-cov-7.017764_pt1 | contig 15254 bp, 10 predicted proteins | sample MGYA00580568_ERZ773110 | MGnify/ENA primary metagenome ERZ773110 (study PRJEB29015, sample SAMEA2737870) | human gut metagenome | biome: human gut; feature: human-associated habitat; material: faeces | place: China | collected 2012 ... | reverse complement strand
GAATGTGTGCTGGTCATCGAGGGCAAAAGCCGTCAGGAACTGAAAGAAGAAGCAGTGGCCTCGTGGGAAGAGATTTCCATAGAAGAGCATATGGAAATCTATGAAAAACAGGGAATGTCCCGTAAAGATGCCATGAAACAGGTCGCGAAAGACCGCGGTGTATCAAAAAGAGACATATATAGCTATTTGATGAAATAGAGATGCAATAAAGATGCCCACCAGCGAATTTTAGAAGAAAATTCACCGGTGGGCATCTTTGATTTGTTGTTTTGGGAGCTACAGATGCCTGGTCAGGGTCGGAATCATCTGCAACTTGCTGGAATTGGATTTGCAGATGCCTGGCCAGGGTTGGAAGCATCTGCAACTTGCTGGATATGAATTTGCAGATACATATCCTGGGGTCGGAAGCATCTGCAACTTGCTGGAATTGGATTTGCAGATGCCTGGTTGGGGTTGGAAGCATCTGCAACTTGCTGGAATTGGATTTGCAGATGCCTGGTCGGGGTTGGAAGCATCTGCAACTTGCTGGAATTGGATTTGCAGATGCCTGGTCAGGATCGGAAGCATCTGCAATTTGCTAGTATTGGAGCTGCAGATGCCTGGTCGGGGTTGGAAGCATCCACAACTTGCTGGATATGAATTTGCAGATGCCTATCACCAAGTTGATATTAAGAATCCTACAACAATTGCGGTGGGATTGTTTTTTATGTCGAAAAAAGAGCAAAATGTTCTCGTGGACTTGCGGAGCATATTGTGCTAAAATATAACAAAGCATCACATTTCTTTTTGTTCTTTACAGGAAACTGTATCTTATTATCTTCGGCCGTTCGGTCGTAACAGAGAAATCAACCGTTTTCACACAGATCTGCGGGAAGTACTGTTGTATATCAAATATTCGAAGGAAAAAGAAAAACTGGTTGACCTGATCCAAACCGATGACGGATTTCAGAACATGAAGACAGAAACGGTAGTCATGCTGAATACACTTACTAACTCAAAACTGAAATTCAATGAAGAAAAGGAGGAAACAAGTATGTGTCTTGCAATTGATGAATTACGGGAGGAAGCAAAACAGGAGGGAATTGAATTTGGACGAAGAGAGCTGATTGAGAAAATGCTTATGAATCATGAAACTATGGACAAGATAAAAGAGTATACCGGTTATACTCAGGAAAAAATAGATGAGATAGCAAAGGAATTATCTGCTAGATAGAGCTTAAAAGACTGTTGTTATTAGAGGATTGAATAATAATAACAGTCTTTTTTTGTGTATTTTGGTGGTAGAACTTTAACATATTGAGTGATATGCTAAATAAGGATAAGTCTAATCAAAATGAAAAGACAAGAAACAGAACACGATATCTGTTGAAGGAGAAAAGTATGAAAAATATACTGAAAGTTCGAATGTTAGGTGGATTTACACTGGAATATAAAGGAAAAGAACTGGTCCTGGACCGTAACAATGTATCAAAGACCACACAGCTGTTTCAATTATTACTTCTACATACACAGGATGGAGGAATCTCCAAAGCAGCACTCATCGATGCCCTGTATGGCCGAAGCGATGTCGAAAATAAAAACGGCAGCCTCAACAACACAATATTCAGGCTCCGAAAGCAGCTCACCGCAGCGGGGCTTCCGGAAAGCAGTTACATCAATATAAATGGTGGAATGTGTACCTGGGACCCGGATATCGAAACTTCAGTAGACGTATGCGACTTCAAGCAGACAATCGAATCAGCACGTCACGAAAAATCCCAAAAGACCAAAATGGAAATCTACGCCAAAGCATGGAAACTCTACACCGGAGAATTCCTCCCGGATATGATGGGCGAGGACTGGGCGGCAGTAGAAAACATCGCATGTCGAGATATGTATTTCGACTGTGTCGAAGAACTGTGCCACTACCTGAAAACCGAAGAAAAATTCGAAGAACTCTACCGTGTTGCACACAGCGCAGCCGAAATCTATCCATTCTACGACTGGCAGATATGGGAAATCGACAGCCTCATCGGAATGTCCCGCTACAAAGACGGCCTCGATGTTTACAAAAGAACAACCAAGCTGATGTTCGACGAACTCGGCCTGTCACCATCTGCCGGAATGCTCGAGCGATTCAAACTTATGGGAGAGCGAACCTCTCAGGCAGCAGGCGCGATCGAAGACATCAAGTACCGCCTCCGCGAAAAAGAATCCATCGAAGGCGCTTACTACTGCACCTATCCAAGCTTCGTGGACGTTTACCACGTGTTCGGCCGCATGATGGAACGAACCGGCATGTCCGTATTCCTGATGCTCTGCACCCTGGACTTTATAAATATCGAGACAGACAACGAAAATCAGAAATACTATTCAGAACTTCTCCGCGAGTCCATTCAGAAAGCAGTCCGTAAAGGCGATTTTTACACCCGATACAACATCCAGCAGTATCTCGTAATGCTGATAGGGATAACCCAGGAAAACTGCACACTCGTATCAAAACGAATCAACAAAGAATTCAACAAAAGCCCCCCCCGCCGCAAGAACGTATCAATCGACTACTACGTTGCTTCACTCGGTGAGGTCTGCAACGACTAAAACAAACAACATTAATAATTAATATAGAAGTAAAACTATTCAGCCCGGAGATCCCCTCCGGGTTTTTTTGCGCCCGGAAATCTCCCGTCCCCCCAAAATCTCAGCCCCCCTCGCAAATTATCAGAAACATTGTCGAAAAAATATGAAAAAATGTTCAAAAAGCAGAATCACGAAACAGTTGAAGAAATACCCCCGATGCTATAATAAAAATACTCTGAAATAAGTGAGTGTTATCGTGTGATTAAAAATAAAAATACAGTGATCGGATCTTGACGGAGGAAGCAGAGCAGATGGAAAAAGGCAAAAAAAAACATACAGGGACATTTGTAGTACATGTGAGTCACTGTGACAATGCCACATGGCAGGGCGAAGTGACCTGGGCGGAAGCCAATAAAAAGAAAAGTTTCAGGAGTGCACTTGAACTGATCAGATTGATTGATGGAGCACTGGAGGTGGATGAATGATGAAAGAAAAGCTCAACATTTCTGCTTCCAATATCGTAAATGTCTGCATAGACAACATAGACGGAGTAGAAAGGTCCGGAAGATTTTACTGTTATTACAGTAAAGATCCTATATTCTTCCGAAGTATTCATGAACTCTTCCGCTATATGGAGCGATTCATGAACGAGCTGAACTTTCCTCAGTCATCAACAGAGCTGCGGACATACGAAGACAAACAGCAGAAACCAGCAAATGCAAAAAGAATCTCTTTTACAGAGGTCAGCAACCGTGAACAGATCCTTGAACAGAGAGGAAGCATAGACACCCTGGCTGTATATGTCAGATACCGTCAGAGCGCTACATGGCAGGGAAGTGTCTATCATATGAAAAACAACGAGCGGGAAGATTTCAACAGCGAGCTCGATTTACTCAAAATAATCGAAAATTGTCAAAATAGTACTAAAAATGTTGCTGAAAGCGGCTGACGAAATAGGTGACGAAACAGTTCACCTGTTATAATGTCGTTAAATCTTAAATAAGTTGTACGTGAAGCAGTTAACGATAATTTTTTTATTATCATCATGCATATAATAGGGGATGTTAATATGAAAAGAGAAAATAATAAAAAATTCAAAAAAAGGAAACGGAATCAGAACAGAAGCCTGACATGTCGGGTGCTCAGTATGATGTTTGCAATCGTGCTGTTCTGCTCGACTGTATTAATAAATACAGACTATGTATCTCAGGCGAGTTCCTTCGATGACATGGTAGACATGGTCGAAGTTGAGGAGGATTCCGCAGCAGCTGATACATCCGAAGATACAGGAGACGATCTCGGCACAGATGTGAATTTCGAATCGGAAGAGAGTACGGACGAAACATACAGCGAATCCGATGACCTTGGTTCCTGCGATGTTGACTTCTCATCAGGCGAGAACATGTTCACAGATGGAACGTCCGAGAGCAGCGGCAGCGCTCCAGCCGAAGAAACAGCACAGCCTGTAAGCTGTATCGTAAATCTTAAAAACGAAACAATCGAGATCAAAGCCGAAGCTCCGGCAGGTGTCCTTCCAAACGGAACACAGATGATCGTCAAGGCAGTCGAGAACAACACCGAAGATGCTGAGATGACAGACCAGTACAACAAACTGGCAGCCAAGATCACAGAGCAGCTTCAGAGCCAGGGCAAAAACCTCGACGGTTTCCTCGCTTACAACGTATCTTTTACAGATGCAGATGGCAACCCGGTTGAACCGGCAGGCAAAGTTAATTACAGCTTTACTTATAAAGAAGCTTCTTCACCGGAACTGACAGATCCGGCAGCATCCACAGTGACAGCAGCCATGATCAGAACCAACAAAGAAACTTCCGAACTGGAACTGACAGAACTCAAAGCCGAAGAAGATCAGCTTACAGTTGAAACAAATGAAAGCAGACAGCTCACAAAAGCAGCTTTCCAGTCAGCAGCTACCGCAGCATTCACATTTGTATGGAGCAGCACACCGGCAGCAGATGATAATGAAAACAATGAGAATAAAGAAGAAAACGGTGAAGTAAATAACGAAGAAGTAAATGCAGACACCAACACCGAAAATACCGAAGAGAACGGAGAAGAAACCAACACAGAGAATAATGTAGAAAACTCTGAGGAAGAACAGAATCCGGAAGAAGCACCAGATCAGGAACAGATCAAAATGATCTGCATCACCGCAGACGAAGTTAACCTTCGCGAAGCTCCTTCCACAGAAGCAGAAGCAATCGCAACAGTAGATACAGACACACAGCTTCCACTTATTGAAACAGTAACCGGTGAAGACGAATTCACCTGGTACAAAGTTTCCTACGAAGAAGCAGAAGCTTATGTAAGAAGTGATATGGCGGAAGTTGTTGAGACTGAAGAGCAGGGTACAGAAAACGAAGATGCAAATGAAGAAGAAGCAGACGTTCAGGTCGAAGACGAAGTAACCTACTCTCAGACAATCGGCAATGTGGTTGTAACTGCAACAGCTGCAAAAGATGTTCTTCCAGGAAATGCAGAGTTTGTTGTAACTCCTATCGTACAGGAAACAGACCCTGACCAGTACGCAGAAACAGAAACAAAGCTTAATGAAAAAGCTGAGGAAGATGGATACGAAATCGCAGGTTTCCTGGCATACGATATTTACTTCCAGGACAGTGAAGGAAATAAAATAGAACCAGTTGATGGTTCCGTAAAAGTTTCCATGCACTACACAGAACCATCCGTACCGGCAACCGTATCAGAAATCAGTGTCGTATCTGTTGATGAAGAAGTTAATGAAGAAAAAAATACAAATATTGATGTCATGCATTTTGTTGAAGATCAGAATGGTAAAGTTCAAGACGTTGTTAATATGACAGAACAGGGGCAGGCAAACGTTGAAACTACTACAGATGGTGAAATTCAAAAAGCAGAATTCAATACAGAGAGTTTTTCAGTATTTACAATCACATGGAGAAGAAAAAGCGGAAATACAGTTGAATTTAGTTTTGACAAAAAAATACATTTGGTAAGACAGAATGATAGTACATATACTGATTTAAATAGTTCAGTAAATGCAACAAAGAGACTGGTTCTGGAAACAGAAGATACTAACCCGGTTCTATACATGAGCACTATTACATCAAGTGGAATAAATAAAGAAATGTATCAACTTGATGAAAGTGGAACAACATATCGCTTTATAGGCGCATACATTGCAACAACATCAAGAGATGAATATAGTCTGGTAGATAGCAATAAAGTAACGAAACTTATGGGAAGAAAAGAAAAAGATTCCAATAGTGAAGTTATGAAGTATCAGTATAAAGGAGATACAACTTATAGAAACCTGAAAGCTGATCAGACTGTTATATTTGTTTATTCAAATGCAGAACTAACACAAGAGGCAAAACTTTATTCAGAAAACGGAATAATGTTATATGCATCAGGACAATCAACAGTAAATTTGACAAATATAGATATCTTATATACAACAAGTGCAAATGATATAATTCCGACAAGTGTAAAAGACAGTGAGAGCGGAAATAACTATACATATGAACGTACAGTTGTAGGAATCGGAGAAGAATCAGTTGAAGTCAAAGCCCTAAGACGGGAATCAAGTTCAAGTAATTCACCAATACAGTATAGTGAAGATGGTGAAAACTGGATGGATGTTGGAAGTAATCCTGTGAAATTTATTTATACAGCAGATGCTAAAGGAGAGGTTCCAAAAACAATAAAGACAGCTGATACTAGAAATCTTATCAATATCAGTATGGCAAATTATTCTGAAAACCAGAAGTATCAAGATTCTTTTCAATTTGGTAGCGCAGATTATACAGGAAGTGAAGCGGTAAAACAGAATTTAGTAGAAGGATATCTTAAGGATGGATATCCGGTATTAAAAAATGGTACATCATTAAACGGCCTTTTTGATGGTACCTGGGATAAGGTTATACCACATACATATGTTACAGGATTGAATCATCTGTTTTCATATGATTCAAGGACAGGAACATATAGCTATGATAGCGATAAGAATTATGCATATTATGATATTGATAGTAGTAGGAATACGGAAAAGAATTTTATAGTATATGAGAGAAGTAAAGACAAAGGTGAGGGAAATCGTCACGTTGCTTCATTCATGCCATATTCTTCTTGGGATGATGGTGCATCTCAGAATAAATTTGCTTTTGGTATGATGATATCTTTTGAGTTCTTACAACCGAAAAATGGTAAAATTAATGGACAGGATATGGTATTTAGTTTCTCTGGTGATGATGATGTCTGGGTATTTATAGATAACAAATTGGTGCTTGATCTTGGAGGTGTCCATGAGAGGGCAACAGGAAGTATCAATTTTGCAAATGGTGAAGTATACGTAAATAACCAGTCAAATCCAACATTAAGGAGTGTATTTAATAGTGATAGTGATACATTTGCAGATTATACCAGTCATTCATTGAAACTCTTCTATATGGAGCGTGGACGAGGTGATTCAAACTGTTCAATTAAATTTAATCTTCCACCAAGACCAACGAATTCTATTGAAATAGTAAAAAGTCTTGAAAATTCAGATAAAGAAAAGTATACAAGTACTGATTTTCAGTTCAAAGCATATCTTGAAGATGAAGAAGACAGAAATCAGGAGCTGGTTCAGTATAATGCAATTCCAGAAGGAACACCATACAGAGTTAAGAAAAATGATTCTCTTACAGATGAAGTAAGATATGTGGGAGCAAATAATATATTTACTTTAAAGGCAGGAGAATCAGCGGTATTCGAGGGGATTGATTCAGGACTCTGGTTCTATGCGGAAGAAGTTGGTATTCTTTCGGATCAATTTGATAGGGTTGACATTACAGACTGGAAAGTAACATATCACGATTTGAATGAAAAGCTAGTTGAAACATCCAACGGTAAGGTACCAGAGCAAACTGAAACTTACTTGGCACGAAGTGAAGAGAAAACTGCTGGTAATGCAGCAAGGGTAGAATTTAAAAATACCTGTAATGTAAAGAATTTGAGAAAACTAAGGATTACCAAGAAGATGAATGGGTTATCTACTACAGATAAATTCAGCTTTCAAGTATATCTTACAGGACAGAATGGGCAGTTTATCCCTTATGATGGAGGATATGAAGTCATACATAAAGATGGCACGAGTGCAAGTAGAGAGGGTAATCCTCAGGGAATAATAAGTGACATAGCACCGGATGAGACGATTGTAATTGATAAAATTCTTTCAGGAACTGAGTTCAGGGTAAACGAAATTGAAGCAGTTAATTTTAATTCAAGATATGAGAAGCCAATAAAAGAAGTTAAAGAGGGTTCATGTGATGTTGGTACAGTAACAGGTTCTGACGGAATGATTGCTTTGGAAAAGGATGCTCATGTAATAATAACAAACACATTAAAAGTAGATCTGACAGTTAATAAAGAATGGTCAGATAAAAATATAAAGCACAGTTCTATATATGCAGGACTTTATAAAGCGGATGGAACACCATTAAAATGTGTTGAACTGAATGAATATAATCAATACAGATATGTTTTTGGAAATGTGAGTTCATCTGATTTGGTTTATGAGCTTAGACCGGTAACAGTAAATGAAAATGCAGAATTTACAATCAATAATAAAGGATATGTCAAAGTAAAAGAAAATGACATTATTGTGGCAAAAGCAAATAATACCGATACAAAATATAAAGTGTCTTATGGTAAAAAAGCAGAAGATGGAACAATGATTACTCAGACAATTACAAATACAAAGATTGTTACAAAATTGAATCTGATAAAAGTTGAAAAAAATAATAAAAAAAATCTTCTGAATAATGCAGAATTTGCACTTTATACAGCAAATGATAACTACACATATGAGGAAAGTAACCTGGTAACTAACAAGATCAAGACTGGTTCGGATGGAAGAGCAACAGTGAATGGATTAGTTCCTGGAAAATATGTTCTGAAAGAAACAAAAGCACCAGATGGATATTCACTTTCTGCCAATGTATGGCAGGTTCTAGTAAAGGATGATCAGTCAGTTGAAGTAAAATTAAATGGAGATGATGTTGCTGAAAGCGATGATGGAGCATTTTTTATCGAAAACATTAAGCTCTACTCACTCCCATCAACCGGTGGCAGCGGAATTTACTGGTATATGATCGGCGGCATGGTACTTATGTCTGCAGCCGCATGGATCTTATATAAAAACAAATGCAGGGAGGTGCTGGGAAAATAATTGTAACGATTGATTTTTTCAGTGGCTCCTTGCCACAAAAGAAAGTAATTATCCCGAATGAGGGAACAATAAAATGGGCAAAGCCCGATAATGAAAAGGAGACAAGATTATGAAGAAGATGAGAAAAATCTTTGCAGTGTTATTAACACTGGCCATGGTACTCGCAATGAGTATTACAGCATTTGCAGATGGAAATGCACCAAGTGATGCCGACACAGCAACTATTACAGTAACAGGAATTGAAGATGGTGCAACTGTTAAGGCATATCGTATTGTAGAACCACAATACAATGGTAATGGATTATATGGATACAAGGTTGTAGCTCCGTATAGTATTGCAGATACTACCAATTTCGTTCCAACATTTGCCGAAATTACAACAATTGCTAAGCAGGTTAGCGGAAAAGCCATTGACTTAACTAGAAATGAAACAAATGGTTATTCAGCAACAGTGGGTGCTGGTGAATATATCGTAATTATTGAAAGTACAAACTATACATACAACCCTGTTGTTGTAAGTGCTGCTTATGCAAATGCAAATAATAAAGAATCTCTTGCTAATGGAACAATAGACGCAACAGGAAACTGGACTCTTAAAGATGGAAAAGCCGCAGCTAAATCATCTAAAGTTGAAATCAATAAAACAGTTTCACAGCCAGATGCAGCAGTAGGCGATGAAGTAGATTATACAATTACAGGTACAATTCCATCCTATGGTGCACAGTTTGAAAATCCTGTTTATAAGATTACAGATACAATTAAAAATGCAAAATATGCAAGTGATATTAATGTAACAATTGGTGGAAAGAAAGCTGTAGCAGATACAGATTATACCATTACTGGTGGAACAGCAAGTGACAATGGTTTTGAAATTACATTTACCAATGTTGGCAAATACTACGATAAGTCTGAATCTGATAGAGCTGTTGTGGTTACTTATAAAGCAGAAATCTTAGCATCTGCAATTTCTACAGATCCAGCAACAAATACAGCTAAATTAACTTATAGCAATAAACCAAATGAAACAAAAGATGCTACTGAGAAGAAAACATACACATACACATTTGAATTAGACGATGAGTTTACAAAAGTAGATGAAAATGGAGATGCTCTGGATAATTGTACCTTTACATTAACAAATACAGTTACAAAGAAGGTATATACATGTACAACAGAGAAAGATAAAAATGGAAAAGCAAAAATCCATTTTGAAGGATTAGATGCTGGTACATATGAATTAGTAGAGACAGTCGCAAAAGAAGGATATAGCATCAATAATACAAAATATACAGTAATAATTACTCCGGAATATAACAACGATGGAACACTGAAGAATAAAACTATTACAATTGATGGTAAAGAGCAAAAAGTAGAAGTAAAAAATACCAAACTTTCCTCTCTTCCATCCACAGGTGGTATCGGTACTACAATCTTCACAATCGCTGGATGCCTGATTATGGTTACAGCAGCTGGCTTATTCTTTGCAAGCCGCAAAAAAGCAAACAAATAATCATTCATGATTGTTTATAACCAAATATCGAATCCGGGGCATTTGCCCCGGATTCATAAAAAACAATACAACAGCAAGGAGAGCTCGGATGAAAAAAAAAGCAGGCAATTTAGTAATTGGCATCATATTTTTAGCTGGTTTGTCCTTGCTGCTGTATCCCTTTGTAGCCAATCAATGGAATAACTACAGACAGAAACAGTTGATCAGTGGTTATGAACAGGTGGTTTCTGATAAGGAAGCAGCAGAAGGAATTGACTATGATGCAGAGCGTAAGAAAGCAGAAGACTATAACGAAGCCTTACTTCCATGTGTTCTTCCTGACTCTTTTGCACTTGCAGAGTCAAGTGGAGTAGACCCGGTCTATATGAACACACTGAACATCGCTGGCGATGAGATGATGGGAAGTGTAGAGATTCCTAAGATCAATATCAAAATCCCGATCTACCACACAACGGAAGAAGAGGTTTTGAATAAGGGTGCAGGTCATCTGGAGGGAAGTTCTCTTCCGGTTGGCGGAGCAAACACACATGCTGTTATTTCTGCACACCGTGGACTTCCGAGTGCATCACTTTTTACAGATCTGGATCAGATGAAAGTAGGAGATCATTTTCTGCTCCATGTGTTAGATGAAACCTTATGTTATGAAGTAGACAAGATTTCGGTTGTTAAGCCGGAAGACACTTCTGCTCTTGCAGTAGAAGATGGGCAGGACTTAGTAACTCTTTTAACCTGTACTCCTTATGGAGTAAATACAGAACGACTTCTGGTTCGTGGTCACAGAGTACCTTATGTAGAAGAGGAAGTCAAAGAAGAGAAGACAGTGCTCAGTGGAAGCAGTCTTCACACAAATTATCTTCTTTGGGTATTTGTTGGTCTATCCGTTACCGCACTCTTTATTTTTGTGTTATACTTAAAGGAAACAAAGCTGAAGAGGCGAGCAAATAAAGGCGGTAAAAAATAGATTATGGCAAAAGAAAAGAAGAAAAAAGGTTCTATAGTTATCAACATATTTATTATATTACTTTTTCTCGTCGGTGCGGGTATCTTTACTTACCCAACAATCAGTAATTACTGGAACGAGTACCGAAACGCGCAGCTTGTAACCAAGTACAACGAATCCGTCAGTGATCTGTCGGATGACCAGTACGAAAAGCTCTGGCAGGAGGCTGAGGAATACAACGCGGAGCATAAGGTCAATACGATCGTAGATGCTTTTAACGAAGAGGATTATGTTCTCAGTCATCCTTACGATGAGGTCCTTGATCCAAATGGTGACGGGCTGATGGGAAGTATCGAGATCCCCAAGCTGAATCTGATACTTGCTATTTACCATGGCCTCAGTACAGAGGTTCTGGAAAAGGGTGTCGGGCATGTTGAGGGAACAAGTCTTCCAATAGGTGGAGCGAGTACACATGCGGTGCTGGCGGGACACAGGGGACTTCCGAGTGCAAAGATTTTTACGGATCTTGACCAGATGAAGAATGGAGATATTTTTCTGATCCATGTTCTGGGAAAGACTCTTGCATACAAAGTAGATCAGATAAAAACGGTTCTTCCGGAGGAATCCAGTGAGCTGGATATCATCGAGGGAGAGGATCATGTGACGCTGGTAACCTGTACTCCTTATGGAGTCAATACGCACAGGCTTCTTATCAGGGGAATCCGGACAGAGTATGTTGAACCGGAGGAAGCTGAGGAGACACCGATCCAGCAGATCGCAAAGGTTGATCCGGTGAAGATTATGATCATTGGTCTTGTAGCTATGGTCATAATGATCATCATTGTTTATATAGTTATTCGGCGCAAAAACCGAAAAACAGAGGAGAGTAGCCGCAAAGACGAATAGTGATCACAGAAAATAACAAGGAGGCCGATCGTGGTGAAACAGAAGAAAAAGAAATTTAAAATGTGGAATAAGCTTTTGGCTTTCCTGGGAATGTTTGTCATGTTGACATGCTGCCTGGCAGGAACGGTTCAGGCAGGTTCTTACGAAGCCGGAAAAAAGGGAAGTCTGAATCTGACGGTGCAGCAGACGGATAAGGACGGCAAGACAACACCGCTGACAGGTGTCAAGTTAGAGCTTTACAGGGTTGCGGATGTTTCATTTGATGGAAATGTGCATTTTGTACTGACCAGCTCCATGTCATCTGCAGGATACGATTTTGATTCCTTCAAGAATGCAAGTGAATGGTATTCAGCAGCCGAAAAGCTTGCCGAGGTTGCAGCTGCTTCTTCAGTAAAGCCGGTTGAGGCTGTTTCGGATGAGCAGGGCAAGGTTGTTTACAGCGATATGGAAGAGGGCATGTACCTGGTAATCGGTGCAGCGAAGAGTTCCGTTAAGGTTACTCCAATGCTCTTAACAGTTCCTTTTGCAAGCACAGAGGAAGGCTGGATCTACGATGTACAGGCTTATCCAAAGGCAGAGAAGAGCAACACTGCAGGTATTACAGTTGAGAAGAGACTGTATCGTATTAACCCGAATACGTTTGAACTGGATGAAATAACTGCTGACGATGCAACTTACAAGGTTGGTCTTTTCCTTGATAAGGATGGTACGATCCCATATGGTGATGATTACATCAGAACGATCCATATCCAGAATGCACAGTCAGGCAAAGCTTCTTACAGTAATGTTCTTAGAGGTACCTATTATGTATTCGAGCTTGATGAGAATAACAAGGCGATCAAGCTGAATGATGAGGTGCAGATTGATAAAGAAAACAGCTTCCATTACAATGTTACGAATGCAGCAGACAAGGAAGACAACAGTGTTGTAGTGGATGACAATACGGTTGCTACAGATATTGCAGCTTATGTAAATAACATTTTTTCAACTCTTCCGGAAGGCTTCTTTGTAAATGGAAAGATCGAGATTACAAAGAACGTTGTAGTGGACGGTGTGAAAAAGACTGTAGACGACAAGTTCTATGCAACTGTATTTGATGATTCTGGTAAGGCGGTAAGCACCGTTGAACTGAAGCAGAATGATAAAGTTACTGTTACGGTTCCATTCTCAGAAAATATAAAAGATACTGTTACTTATGCAGTTAAGGAAACCGATAAGGATGGTAATGTACTCGATAAAGATTCTTTCGCATATGTAGTAAGTGGTGAAGGCAGTGTTAAGCTGAATGAGTCTGATCAGTATCATGGAAGCATCGAGATTACCAATACCAAGAAGGATGCTACTGTAACACCTGGCGGAAGCAATGGTGGTTCTGGTACATCTAACGGTGGAAGTGATGCATCCAGCCATGGCGGAAGTGCAACAAGTCGTCCGGTTAAGACTGGTGACCCGATGAATCCGGCATTCTGGGGTCTGGTTCTTCTGGTATCTGTGATCGTGATCGCAGGTGGAGTAGTTGTTTACAAAAAGAGAAAACAGAAATAAAGTGTAAGACGTTTGACGGGAGTCTGGTGTAAACCGGGCTCTCGTTTTTTTCTTCTTATTTAAAGGGATTTTGTTGGAATGAGGGCTGTTTTGTGCTATAATAAATTAGTATTATTATGCCTATCTGGAAACAGGTGACTGCGAAAAATGTCGATATGTCGGTTTCCATTATAATATAGAATGACAGGAGGAAGCAAATGGGCGGAGAGAATACAGAGTACGGCGCGGATCAGATTCAGATTCTGGAAGGACTGGAAGCTGTCCGTAAAAGACCTGGTATGTATATCGGAAGTACATCCAGCCGGGGTCTGCATCATCTTGTATATGAAATCGTGGATAATGCGGTAGATGAAGCGTTAGCAGGATTTTGTACTGAAATCCAGGTAACGATCAATCCGGATAATTCCATTACAGTAGTTGATAACGGACGAGGTATTCCGGTAGGAATCAATCACAAGGCGGGAATACCGGCAGTAGAAGTTGTATTTACCATCCTTCATGCAGGTGGTAAATTTGGCGGTGGAGGATACAAAGTATCCGGTGGACTTCATGGCGTAGGTGCATCTGTTGTAAATGCACTGTCTGAGTGGCTGGAGGTTACGATCTGCCGTGAAGGAAAGAAATACCAGCAGCGTTATGAAAGAGGACATACCATGTATCCTCTGAAAGAGATTGGTGTCTGTGATCCTGAAGAGACAGGAACAAAAGTAACCTTCCTGCCGGATAAAGAAATCTTCGAAGAGACAGTTTATGATTACGATATTCTGAAACAGCGCCTCCGTGAGATGGCTTTCCTGACCAAAGGTCTTCGCATTGTACTGAAAGACACCAGAGAAGATCAGGAAAAAGAAAAAGCCTTTCATTATGAAGGTGGTATCAGGGAATTTGTTACCTATCTGAACAGAAGCAAGGAAGCACTGTATCCGGAAGTTATTTACTGCGAAGGTGAAAAAGATGGCGTTATGGTTGAAGTAGCCATGCAGCACAATGATTCCTACACAGAGAACAGCTATGGCTTTGTAAATAATATCAATACACCGGAAGGTGGTACACATATCGTTGGTTTCCGTAATGCACTGACAAAGACATTCAACGATTATGCAAGAAAGAATAAGCTGCTCAAAGACAGTGAACCGAATTTAAGTGGTGATGATATTCGAGAAGGTCTGACTGCAATCGTAAGTGTTAAGATCGAGGAGCCACAGTTCGAAGGGCAGACGAAACAGAAACTCGGCAACAGTGAGGCTCGTGGAGCAGTTGATTTTGTAGTGAGCAAACAGCTGGAGATCTTTCTGGAGCAGAATCCGACGGTTGCGAAGGCAACAGTTGAGAAATCAGTACTTGCACAGAGAGCAAGAGAGGCAGCACGTAAGGCAAGAGATCTTACAAGAAGAAAATCCGCACTTGACGGAATGTCTCTTCCGGGCAAACTTGCAGACTGCTCAGACAAGAATCCGGAAAACTGTGAGATCTACATCGTAGAGGGAGATTCTGCGGGTGGTTCAGCAAAAACTGCCAGAAACCGTGCAACACAGGCAATCCTTCCACTTCGTGGTAAGATCCTCAATGTAGAAAAGGCGCGTCTG
>ERZ773110.1889-NODE-1889-length-15324-cov-28.880542_pt1 | contig 15324 bp, 14 predicted proteins | sample MGYA00580568_ERZ773110 | MGnify/ENA primary metagenome ERZ773110 (study PRJEB29015, sample SAMEA2737870) | human gut metagenome | biome: human gut; feature: human-associated habitat; material: faeces | place: China | collected 2012 ... | reverse complement strand
TGTTCTTCTCTGCGCTGCCCTACACTCCCCATGAAATGGAGAGTGCCAAGCATCCCTACGAGCTGCCCCCGGTCCATTACACGGTGATTCGTGCCATGGGTGAGCAGATGGGCGTTGGCGGCGATGACAGCTGGGGTGCCAATGTCCACCCGGAGTATATTCCTGATGTGACTAAGCCTGTGGAGTTCACCTTTACGTTCCGTGGCATCTGACCCTCGTTATTAAGACACCTTCGCGTTGAGATAAGGACATCCCTGCATGAGATTCCTATCAAAAGCGAGGGTGTCTTTTTTGGTATCACAAAATCTCAATTCCTGACACCACTATTTATAAGTAGTGCTTCGCTCTATATAAGCAGCGTTGCTATGTCAAAATAGCTGTATTCCGCTTTTGTTTGGAGCATTTCTTTGAATGGTTCTCCAAACTTTCTTTATGGCATTGTGGTCAAAATTGTGGTCAAAACCAAATGAGGTCGGCCCACAAACAAAAAAATCCAACGATTTCTAACGTGAAATCGTTGGATTTGTGGTCCGAGTGGCGAGAATCGAACTCACGGCCTCTTGAACCCCATTGTGCTTCTATCGAGAACACAATGTACGATCCGATACTGTCTGGACTCAGCATCGTTAAATTTCAAATGCATTATACCATTCTGTTTCATTGGATGTCAAGAAGTTTCATTCCTTTTGTGGTCAAATTGTGGTCAAACGACCCTAACAAATGACCTTTCTCCCCCGGTTAAGTTACATCGCGCAATTTCGATTTTCATCAATCGAAGTTGCGCTTTTTGTTTGCACGAATTATCTATAAGGAGGATTTGTCAACCATGTCAATGAACCATCGTTGTTTTTTCATCCTTGACAGAATTGTATGACCCTTGACTACTTTTACGGACAGGCCGGAGAACTCTTTTCGTTTTTCCGCATTCCAAAGGCTCTTTTTCAGGAGCAGCGGTTTCAGAACTTATCAACCGATGCCAAAATCTTGTACGGTATCCTGCTGGACCGCATGAGCCTGTCGGCGAAAAACGGTTGGCGGGACGAGCAAGGCCGAGTGTATATCATCTACACCGTTCGGGAAGTGCAGGAATCCCTCTGCTGCGCCGAACACAAGGCGGTCAGGCTGTTCCGGGAACTAGAGGACATCGGCCTCGTCAAGCGCAAACGCCGTGGTCTGGACAGGCCCAGCCTGATCTATGTCAAGGATTTTTCGTCTGGACTGCCAAAAGCGCAAGTACAGAATCGCCCAAACAGCAGTTCTGGTGCTGCCGAAAGCGCAATTCTGGAACAGCCAAAACCGCAAGCAAATAAGACTAATAAGAATAATACTGAAATGAGTGAGACTGATCCTTTCTATTCTGAAGAAGCAGATGGGATGAGCAAACACACCCAACTGGAAGAATATTTTTCGCAGTCCTTGGAGGTAGACCTCCTGCTCCGGCTCTGCCCGGATGATGAGGACACTATCTACCAAATCGTGGATTTGCTGGTGGACACCTGCGCTACCAACCGCAAGCTACTGCACATTGCCGGAGACGATAAGCCCGCTGAGGTGGTACGCAGCCGCTTTATGAAGCTGAACGCCGACCATATCCGTTTTGTGCTGAAGTGCCTTGCAGAGAACAGCAGCCCGATCCGAAACATGAAACAATATCTGCTTGCTTCTCTGTACAACGCACCCACCACCATGCAACTTTCCTACCAGAACCAAACCAATCACAACTTAGCGCACAGTTCCCAAAGGAGGTGATTTTATCGCAAAGAAATCCACCACAATTACCGTCATCAACCAGAAAGGCAGAAGCGAAAAGACTATTTTCCTTTCCGTACGCTTCGCGAAAATCAGTACCGTAGGCAAAAGCCTACCAGTCTTTGATAGAGGAGGTGTTGGCGAATGACAAAGAGCGGCTTAAACGTGTCGCTAAAAGGTGCAGATGACATTTTTTCTACCGAGGAATCCCGGCAGGAGCAGCGGTGGGAACAGGTGCAGCAGATCCCCATTGCGGAACTGCACCCGTTCACGAATCATCCATTCAAAGTGTTGGATGATGAATCCATGCAGCGTACGGTGGAGAGTGTGGAGCAGTACGGTGTGCTGTCCCCATTGATTGCCCGCCCGTGCCCGGAAAGCGGCTATGAGATCATCTCCGGGCACCGCCGGAAACACGCCGCAGAACTTGCCCATCTGGACACCGTGCCTGTCATTGTGCGCAACATGGAGGATGATGCCGCCACGATATTGATGGTCGATTCCAATTTGCAGAGAGAACACATCCTGCCCAGTGAGCGGGCGTTTGCGTACAAAATGAAACTGGATGCCATGAAACATCAAGCAGGGCGACCACCACAAGATAATTATTCCCAACTTGGGAATAATTTTGGAAAGCTGTCAAGTAAAGAAATGGCCGAGGAACTTGGCACCAGTAAAAATCAGATATTCCGTTTTATCCGCCTGACAAACCTTGTTCCTGAACTGCTGGACATGGTGGACGAAAAGAAAATTTCGTTTAACCCTGCGGTGGAATTGTCTTATCTTGATGCAAAACAGCAGCAGGATTTTTTAGAAGCAATGGATGCTTCCCAGAACGCACCATCTCTTTCGCAAGCCATTCGGATAAAAAAGCTGGCGCAGCAGGGTGAGTTTGACTATGATGCAGTCTACAACATTATGAATGAGGAAAAGAAAAGCGAACTGGACACCGTGACCATCAAAAACGAAACCCTGCGGAAATACTTTCCGCGCAGTTACACGCCCCGGCAGATGGAAAGCATCATCATCAAGCTGCTCGACCAGTGGCAGCTTAAAAAGCAGCAGGCAAAACAGAAAAAGCAGGAAGAAACGCGCTGAGCATAGACTAAACCGTAAGACCCAGTTCCGGGTCTTTTATTTTTGCAAAAATTTTGGAGGAAACATCTATGAACTTTACTACCACTCACATTCGTTCCGAGAAAGTCACCATTGATACTCGCATCTACACGATTCTGAACGGCAGAAAAAAGCCTGGTGAGGTCTATCTCGCTGCCATTGCCCCGGATATGGAGCTGACGGTCATCACGCTGGACGAGGTTTCTGATATCCTGCCCTGTTTTGATGAGAGCGATGTCTCCATCAACGTTGCAGACACCTCGCTGCTGCTCAGCTATCACCCGGCGCAGGTTCTCAAGTTTGCTGGCAAGCGGTATCTGACCGGCCCGGTGCTTCTGTATCGTGCCAATATGGACGGTGACATCATTTCACTGTCCGTTGACCAGATCTACCTTTTCCAGAAATACCTGTCGCAGCACAGCGTTACCCTGATGATTGACGAGCAAAAACTGACCTGCATCTGCATCGTCGTTCTACGGACGCATATCATCAACTACGCCAAGACCCGTGATGTGTATGCAGCTTATCGCAAGTCCGGGTACAGCAAAAAATTTCTGGACGATCACCGAGATGAAATCACGCTACACAAGGCAGCAAAAGCGGCTTTTGATGCAGCCAATCTCAAAAAATTGCCCAAGGTGAAAGACCTAAACGCAGAATACTCCACCTTGATGACGAAGAAGAAATCAGCCTACCCGGAATATCGCAAAGCGCGTGATGAAATGCAGGAACTGCTTCGTGCGCAGAAAAACATCGAGCTTTTCTTTGAAGAAGAAAAGAACCACAGAGAGAACGAACAGACCCGATAAACGCAAGACCTCCCGGAACCACGACCATTGACGGTCGGTTCCGGGAGGTCTTTTTTGTTAGTTGCGGTAGCAGCGGTCTTGCGTCACGAGCCAATCTTCACAAAGCCGCTGGGCTTCGTCGATGGATCTGCAAGTGCAGTTGAACAGCTTGCCATGCAGAGAACAATAGGTATACCGAATCCTTGGCACTCCGTCCTCATCCCGAAATTTTGTGCAGCGTTTTTCACCAGGCATCAAAAAGAGCTGTTCCATTTCTGCATCCGTCCTTTCCGTTTTCATGTGTCAGGCACACAACACGCTCATTTTATCACGAACGGATGCGCTGCGCCATTGACGCTTGCACCAAAAAGCGCAGCGGATTTTCGGAGAGAGTGTGCATTGACACATGACAGAAGCGTTCCGCAGGAACGCGCAGCCTGCATCGGGCACGATGCAGAACACAAGGGGTTTGGGCACAGCCCAACAAGCATTTTGCAAAATCAAAATTAAAATTTGATTTGCAAAAACAGCCGTTGTGCGCACAACGGCATTGCTTGCAGGTGCTATAAAATCATTCACTGACTGATTTCAATTTGATTCGCACTTTTCATCAAGGTAGCTTTTTTCTAATTTTAATGTCTTTTTATAATATGTTTCAAGCAGATTCTTATGTGCCTTATTTGAGCCAATCAATACTAGTGCGAATCCTACGGCAAATAGTATAGCAATCTTCGCACTTTCATAATACTTCCAAGCCGCAATTGGCCCAAAGACAACCAGAAGCATTGAATTTAATACCGTTGATCTCATTAACCGAATTCTTGACAACGTAAAGGTCGCAAATGTATCTTGTTTATAATGCTCCCAAACGATAATACTCGTTTGAGCAGCTGTTCTATATTTTTCTTTGATTAGGTTTTTTCTTTTTTCAAAAAAAATATCTGCCATTCGGTCAACTATCAGCCCTAAAATATAGCACACTCCAGTCATAATGATTGATGGAACAATATTTTCTGTGATGTATATTATATCTTGTAAGAAATCGTCTCCGATTGCAATAAACAATATAAGCATGATCACAGCAAGTGTTTCCATCCCCACAATAATATACTCAACATACAATTTCGTTGTCTCCATAAGTAGTTCCTCACTATTCTTTTTCTGGTGACTGTTCTATCTTCTTCCTATACTGCGCTGGGCTGACTCCGTACTCTTTCTTGAACACACGGCTAAAGTAGAGCTGATTCTCATAGCCCACGATCTCTGCAATCTCACCTATATTATAATCGGTATTTTCCAACAGGCTCTGCGCATTGACCATCCACAAGGAAAGGATGTACTGCGCAGGGCTTATTTTCATATACTGCTTGAAATTGCGGATGAACCAGTTCGTGCTGATGTGCAGAGACTCTGCGTACTGCTCCACACTGATTTTAGTATTGTAGTGCTCGTTGAAGTAGGCTGCGGCCGCTTCGATTTCCTCCGGGATATTGGTCGCTGCATTTTCGCCCTCCTGCTGCTGGCGGCTGACAAGAAGCAGGATGTTGTTGAACAGGGACGCGATGTAGTCCTCATACCCGTACTTGCACTGCTGCAACTCCTGAATGATCTTCCGAAACAGCATCTTATACTCCGGGAGCGTTCCGCTGTAAAAAACGTGCTGCTCCAGCGAGATGCCGTGATACTCCAGAATGTTCTTGACATCATAGCCCGTAAAGTGAATCCAGAATACCTCCGGGTGATCTTCCACATAATAAACATATTTCTGGATCTCTTTGGGCTGGTAGAGAACCATGTGTCCTGAAGTCACAACCTCTTCCACACCGTTGAACCAAAAGTGTGCCTTGCCGGATGCAACATACAGAATCTGGTAGTCTCTGCGGCCTTTCTGCCAGAAAGTCGGCAGCTTCGGACGCTTTTTCAGGCGGTAAGTTCCGCAGCTTCCCACCACAAGCGGTTTTGAGTAGTCTTTGAAGTCCAGACGGGAGTTGTTCAGATAACCAGAGTTAAAGTACATCCCGGATCCCTCCTCTTTTTCAGAGATTTTACAATCTATCAACGAATGTTCTGGTGGAAATTTACAAAGTCTGTGATTTTGTGCATATTTTGTTCCATCTTGTCTATATCTTTTCCTCGCCATAAATTCTACAATATTTTCAGACGTAACGCAAGAGATTTGGGCAACTTGCAGAAAAAAGCAGACGGAACAGGAGTAATCACAATGACAGAGAAGCGTTATCTGAAGTGGTACAACAAGGTTGGATATGGTTCAGGCGACATCGCAGGCAACGTGGTGTATGCGTTCCTTTCCTCTTTTGTTATGATTTACCTGACCAACACAGTTGGTCTGAACCCCGGCATTGTCGGCACCCTGATTGCAGTTTCTAAGCTGCTGGACGGTGTCACAGACATCTTCTTCGGCTCACTGATCGATAAGACCCATTCCAAAATGGGCAAGGCTCGTCCCTGGATGCTGTATGGTTACATCGGATGCGCCATCACTCTGGTTGCAATTTTTGCGATTCCCACCAGCCTTGGGCAGTTTGCGCAGTACGCATGGTTCCTGATCGCATACACGCTGCTGAACGCAGTGTTCTACACTGCCAACAACACCGCATACTCTGCGCTGACTGCGCTTGTCACGAAGAACAGTGCCGAGCAGGTCGAAATGGGTTCCTATCGTTTCATGTTTGCCTTTGCCACCAGCCTGCTGATCCAGTCCATCACGCTGGGAGCTGTTTCCGCTCTGGGCGGCGGTGCTGCCGGCTGGCGCACCGTGGCCATCATCTATGCCATCATCGGTCTGGCAGTCAACACTCTGTCCGTTTTCTCCGTCAAGGAGCTGCCGGAAAGTGAACTGGTTGACACAAACGACAAAAAGGAAATCGAGCAGGACGAAAAATACAATCTGGTGCAGGCTGCAAAACTTCTCGCCGGCAACAAATACTATATGATGATCTGCGGCACTTACATCCTCCAGCAGATCTACGGTGCCATGATCAGCATGGGCACCTACTACGCCACCTACATTCTGGGCAATCAGAACTTGTTCGGTGTATTCTCTTGGGCAGTCAACATCCCTCTGATTATTGCACTGGTGTTCACTCCGACGCTGGTCGCAAAGTGGAGCGGTATGTACAAGCTGAATGTGATGAGCTACACTCTGGCAACGGTTGCCCGTGCATTGGTCGCCGTGGCTGGTTACATGGGAAGCGGCAATGTTCCGCTGATGCTGCTCTTTACCGCAATCGCTGCTCTCGGTCAGGGGCCGTGGCAGGGCGATATGAACGCCGTGATCGCAGCCTGCTCCGAATATACCTGGCTCACGAAGCATAAGCGCGTGGACGGAACCATGTACTCCTGCACCTCTCTGGGTGTAAAGCTCGGTGGTGGTCTGGGTACGGCTATTACCGGTTGGCTGCTGGCTGCAAGCCACTTTGACAGTGCGCTGACGGTTCAGCCGGATTCCTGCATCAGTATGCTGAAGATCATGTATTTGGTGATTCCTTTCGTGCTGGATGCAATCATCACCTTCATCCTCTCTCGGATGAAAGTCGAGGAAGCCAATGCAAAACTTCGTGCAACCGCATAAAATCTGATATCTTCACACCTTGCTTTTCTCCTTTCTGCCAAAACCCGCACGAACCCCATCCGTGCGGGTTTTGACATATCAAGGATTCTATAACATCAACAAAATCATATAAGGGGGCGTTTTCATGTTTGAATGGCTTGCCAAATCCCATGTTGCAACTGCTGCCAATATAAATAGCAAAACCAAAATCATCTATGCACTGAACGCTACGAACATCCGCTACTACCTCAAGTGCCGGGACATCAATCGGTACAGCACCACAAAGCGTGGCAGAATCGAGAAAATCAGTATCAAGCCCAAGTATGTTACAGAAATTTTCGTGGACAGAGAAAACGCAGATATGGCAAAAACGATTGTCCGCGCCTTATAATTTTGACATTCACTCTCCTCATTGTCGTATACAGCAAAGCACACCGGGCGGTTCTGGAAACGGAGCCGCCCGGTGTGCTTTTTCAATTCATGGACAGATCATCGGACTTTGCCACAGTTTTTGCAAGACCGCTCGGAAGAAGCATTGAGTGTCCCGCAGTCCGGGCAGTACCATCGACCATCCGGCATCGGGTCAACAGGAGATGTGGGCTGGTGGTTTTTTGCAGCAGTTTCAGTATCAGGTGCCGTAAATAGCGGTGCGATATTTACATCCCTACGACCTAAACCTGCAAGGCTCCTGAAGTCCCAAGACTTGATTTCTTGTGCCAATGTAGCTTTTGGCTTTATGTATTGTCCGCATCGTTGACAATACCGGACACCCGATTGGTTTTCATAACCACAATTTTTACAAGTCATGTCAGTGCCTGCCTTTCATATGGAACGAATCATGAATCTCCTTATATCCAGCTATTTGCGCCCTCGTATGGTTTTGAACACAACAACGAGTAGGTGTTATACACCTCTTCAAAAAGTTCCTCATCGCTTTGGGCATCCAACACTGAATCAATTCGACAACAATCCATGATAATTATACAAACTAGGGTCGAATCGTGCAAGGGCAAATCAACATATGTCCATATCGTTTATTGAAATCGACAGTTCAAAGCGTTTTTTGTGCATATTTAACATTTAATTCGCTTTATTAAATCGGTTTATAGTGCTATAATGATTATTAGCCTATTTTCCTACGAAAATAACACTTTTGGGAGGCAAAGATGAGAAAGATTGATTTACATATTCATACCTGCCCTACTATAAGCGATCACCCTTTTGTTTTTTCGTTAGAAGCATTGCAGCAATATGTATCTAACTACCATTTGGATGCAATTGCTATAACAAATCACAACGTCTTTAATGAGTCTCAATTTCAAGAAATTCGGACTACTCTTTCAATTCCCGTCTTCCCTGGCATTGAGGTAGATATAGAAAGCGGACATCTTTTGGTAATCTCCGATCTAGCTGACATCGATGATTTTGTTGTTCACTGCAACCAAATTTGGCACTATAACAATGCAAGTCGGACTTCCCGTATAACGGAGGATCAGTTTATTTCCGCTTTCCCTGACTATAAGAAATACATCTTAATCCCTCACTATGATAAGTCGCCAACCTTGGATCTTGAACGAGTTCCGCATTTGCGAAGCTACATCACTTGTGGAGAAGTTTCGAGCGTCAAAAAATTTATTACACAGAAAAAACGAACGGATGATCTGGTTCCGATTCTTTTTAGTGACTGGCGTTCTTGTGCCCCTCTTGAAAACCTTGATAATCGCCAAACCTATATTGATATAGAAGACATTTCGCTATCCGCTTTTAAATACGCGCTTACTGATCGTGAAAAAGTTTCAATTGACCCCAACGAAGGACACACTATTTTTCAAGTGCTGGACAATGGTTTGCGAATTTCTACAGGATTGACCGTTGTACTTGGAAAACGATCTTCCGGAAAAAGTTATACACTTCAGCAGATTGCAAATCAGTTTGAAAATAAAAAACACATTCAACAATTTGCATTGCTTTCAAAAGACATTGAAACAGACCAGACAAAATTCAATGAGTCTCTCCAGCAAAAAGGTAGTGCTGTCGCCGAACGATTTCTAATACCTTTTAAGGCGGTAGTCGATGATGTACAGCAAATTGATTTGGAACAGGACGATAAAAGTATTGATGAATATTTATCGTCTTTGAAGAAAGTTGCCAGTGAAGCCTCAAGACAGGATATATATTCAAAAGCATCTCTTTATCAAGAATCATTGTATGGCATCAAGGAGCTTAAAACATTGATCGAACTGATTGATGCGGTGGATCTCCTGCTTCATAATGTGGAGTATCGCCCACTTATTCAACGGCATATTGATTTTGCATCGCTCCGCGCACTTTCTGTTGAACTGAAAAAACAGTATATTTCTGAACAGACATTGAATGCTCAGATGAATTACGCTAATGCAATTATTACAACAGTAAAAAAAGAACTTCGGGTACATTCCTCGGCGACTTCTATCCCTGATATTGACTTCTATGCTATAAGTATGAACAAGTATAAGATAGAGCGATTCAAGGAAGTCGCACAACTTGTGAAGCAAGAGCGAATCATCCAACAACGACTCTTGTATTCTTATCAAATCGTCGTTGATGCAGGCCCCTTTAACAGTGTGCGTGACTTGCAAAAAATCAAGCACAGCAAAGCGGCAATGTCTGAATCATTTGCATTGTATGATGACCCATATTCTTTCTTAAAAAACTTGCGTTCACGGGGAGATATTGCTAGTTCTGAATTCTACAAGTATTTTGCTCAAATACGGTATAAAGTTCTAAATCGATACGGTTCAGCCGCATCTGGAGGTGAACGTTCTGAATTCAATCTTCTTCAGGAACTCAATGAAGTTACTTCCTCGGAAATCCTTATCCTAGATGAGCCGGAGTCATCTTTTGACAATCTATTCTTGAAAGATGGCGTTGATGCTCTGCTTAAGGATATTTCGAGACAAATCCCAGTTGTAATTGCTACGCACAATAACACGATTGGGCTTTCTGTTCACCCGGATTATATCATTTATACAGAAAAGGAAATTCTCGAAGATGGGACACAAAAATTTCATACATACGCCGGAAGCTCTTCGAGTCCAGAACTAATTGATTTGGATGGAAATCGGATAAGCAAGCAGCAAATTTTACTCGATTGCCTCGAAGCAGGAAAAGATGCGTATATGGATCGGAGGAGTTCTTATGAAATATTTAGTAATTGAACATGGCCAGGTGTTTTTCACATTTGATGAGTCCGGAAATAATAAGAAAGGAATTGATCTCATTACAAAAGAAGATCTTTTGAAATTGATACAGTGTGCGCTTGAAGATGAGCACTTTGAAATGGACTCCTATGATGATTCTCTCGTACATAATGCTGCACATAAGGTCATCTATAAGAATATATATCAAAAACTAGACGACCTTTTAAAGCATCGTATTGCTTTTAACGATGAACGAACCAACCTATATCGGACGGCTATCAATGCCTATACCATTGAGCCTCGGAAATCCGTTTAATTGCAATGCGTTTGAAGTTGAGGAACATTCAAATGAATATATTGATTATTGGAAACGGCTTTGATTTAGCTCATGGACTTCCCACGTCCTATGTAGATTTCTTAAAATTCTTCCATAGCATTGATGCAATGCCACTTTTTTTAGGAGATCAATCTTCTTATAAAAAGCATCTTGCTCAAGTATACCCAAAATCTCCTAGCATACAGAATACTTTGAGCAATATCTTTAGAAGCATAAATCCAATTTCCTCTATCGATTCATCCAAACCAGTTTTTGAAGATATTACTGCTCAAAAGATTTATGAAAACTTAAAACAAAATATTTGGTATCACTATTTCTATACTCTCTACAAAAATGGTCAAATGAAAGGAATCAATTGGATTGATTTTGAAAGTGAACTCAGTCATATTATAGAAATCTTTGATCGTACCGAAGAAAAACTTTATAAAGAGTTTGTTAAGGATGCCGTCCGTAATACATATCCCAATGATGAGAAAATCGGAATCTTTCTAAGTATTGTGGACAAATTCAAATTTCTTAATGATAGTTCAACATTTACATATCGTGATTTTCTAAACAATTCCTACAGTCAACTGCGCAGTTTCATTTACTGTATGGAACTCTATCTTCAAATTTGCATTGAAAACTGCCCTATAACACTTCTTTCACCGGACATTCGCAATACCAACCCGAACGCTGTTCTTTGTTTCAATTATACGCACACATTTGTCATGAAATATGGTTCTCTTTTTCCAAATGTTAAAGTTCACTATATTCACGGAGAAACAAAAGTTGCGGATACAGTTGATACCTCCAACATGGTTCTTGGAATCAATGAATATTATAAAGACACATCTGACCGCAATTCACATACCAACTACAACATTTATAAGAAGTTCACGCAACGTGTTATAAACGAAACCGGTTTTCAGTCCAGAGAATGGCTTCACACCATGAATGTTTTTGAGGCCGCATACAAAAAGACAAACAATCAGTTTCCAAGTAATGTTTATGTATTTGGTCATTCTCTCGATATAACAGATAAAGATATTTTGAAAGACTTTATCGACCGTGACGGAGTAAAAACAACGATATTCTACTATGACAAGCAACAACAGACTCAACAAATTGCGAATCTTGTAAAAATGCTTGGCCAAGAACATTTTATTAAAATGATCAACAACGTACCTCAGCAAATCACCTTTATTAAACAGCAAGGCATGATTGATGCCAGTTGAGTCATATGCCTTGGGGCTGTTGCAAAAAGCAGCGCCCGGATTTTTGACGATAATACGTGGTAACTTTTTAAAAATACTGTAAAAGCAAAGCGAGTACAGCACTTCACATCAAAAGCAAAAATTTTTGATGGAGTCGTGTTGCACTCGTTTTTTTTAATTGTTCGATTCTACGCTTGATTTTGAAAATTTTGCTATCGAAGTTGCTGCGCCATTTTGCAACAGCCCCATTTTTATTTTTTCCGCTCTTGTAGATACTTCAGCAATGTCTGGCTCACCACCGAGCTTGCCGTTTTGGAGAACGCCAGCCCCAGCGTCCGGCAGCAGGCAGGCTCCAATGGGCGGGACACCACGCCGGGGTAGCCGAATGCCTTAACCAACTCCTGCGAGATGGTCACGCCCAGCCCGCTGCGGACAAATGCCATGATGAGAGTATCGTCCCGGAAACTATATACAATGTCTGGCTTTACCGAACATTTGAACATCAGGTGCTGGATATCGTTGTCACAGCCGGGTGTTTCGATGATTAGCGGATATTGGAACAGCTGGGGCAGAGTCACACTCTGCTGTGCTGCCAACAGATGATCTGCCGGAAACACGGCACACAGCGGGTCATCCCAGAGCGGATAGAACTTCAGGTCATCTGCCACGATGGAGGACAAAAAGCCGCAGTCCACCTGCCCGTGGATAATCCAGTCCCGGATCTCATCATAGTTGCCGTCCAGAATCTCTACATCCACCTTGGGATAGTTCTCCTTAAAATAGTGGATGATCTGCGGCATCCACTGGGTCGTGATGCTGGAAAAACTGCCCACTCGCAGGGTGCCCTCCACTTTGTGGTTGATATTGAACGCTGCCTGCCGTAACCGGGCTTTCTGGTTAGCCATCTCCCGGATGTAAGGCAGCAGTCGGGTGCCGTTGTCGGTAAGTGTTACACCTCGGTTGACACGGGCAAACAACTGCACCTCAAGTTCTTCTTCCAGAGCAGCCATCATCTGGCTGATGCCGGACTGTGTATAGTTCAACGCTTCCGCCGCTTTTGAGAAGTTGCCTGTCTCGCACACTTTCAGGAAAATCTCATATCGGTCTTTTTGCTCACGCATGGTTCTTCTCCCATTACAAAAATTTATAGGCAGCAGTAAAATCATTCGGTTTACTGATATACTATCATGTGCTATCCTAACTTACAAAATGTTTTTTGGATAGGAGTTTGAAGAATCATGGAAAAGAAAACGAACAATTTTTCAGGGCAGCTTGGCTTTGTCCTCGCTGCCGCCGGAAGCGCAGTAGGTGTCGGCAACCTCTGGCGGTTCCCGTATCTTGCCGCAAAGGATGGCGGCGGTCTGTTCCTGCTTGTCTATCTGGTGCTGGTGCTGACCTTTGGATTTACGCTGCTTACATCGGATATTGCCATCGGGCGGCGCACGAAAAAGAGTGCCATCGCTGCCTATGCTGAAATGCAGCCCAAGTGGAAATTTCTCGGCATCCTGACTTTTCTGGTGCCCGTTCTCATTATGACCTACTACGCTGTCATCGGCGGCTGGATCACCAAATATGCCGTGGTCTATCTGACGGGCAACGCATCTGCGGCCGCAGAGGATGGCTACTTTACCAGCTTCATCACTTCGCCCGTTTCTCCGGTGGTGTTCGCACTGTTGTTCATGGGCGTGACCGCGTTCATCGTATACAACGGCGTTCAGGACGGTATCGAACGTGTGTCCCGTTATATGATGCCGATTCTGCTGGTCCTGGTCGTTATCATTGCGGGCTATTCTCTGACCTTGCGGCATGAGGATGCTTCCGGCCAGCTGCGTATCGGTCTGGAGGGGCTGCGCTACTACCTGACTCCGCACATGGAAGGGCTGACCGTCAGCCGCTTCTTGCAGATTCTGCTGGATGCCATGAGCCAGCTGTTCTTCTCCCTCAGCGTTTCGATGGGAATTATGATCACCTACGGCTCCTACGTCAAGCCGGAAGTTGACCTGAACAAAGCCGTCAATCAGATTGAGATCTTCGACACGGGCGTGGCTCTGCTGGCAGGTGCCATGATCATCCCGGCGGTCTATGTCTTTTCCGGCACAGAGGGCATGAGCGCCGGCCCCAGCCTGATGTTCGTTTCGCTGCCGAAAGTGTTTGCCGCCATGGGCAAAGCGGGCGTTTTTGTGGGCATCCTGTTCTTTGTCACGGCTATCTTCGCCACCCTGACCTCCTGCATCTCGGTGCTGGAATCCATCACCGCAAACTGTATGGAGATTTTCCACACCAGCCGCAAAAAGACTGTGCTGGTGCTTGCAGTCATCTATCTGACCGCATCTGCTGTGATTGCATTGGGGTACAGCATCTTCTACTTTGAAGTGTAGCTGCCAAATGGCTCCGTGGGTCAGCTGTTGGACATCATGGACTACATCAGCAACAGCGTGATGATGCCCTTTATTGCTCTGCTGTCTACCATCCTGATCGGCTGGGTGATGACCCCGGATTATGTCATTGATGAGATGCAGTGGAACGGCGAGAACTTCCGCCGCAAAAAGCTCTACCGTGTGATGATGCGGTATGTTGCTTCGGTGATGATGCTGGTACTGTTCCTGCAATCCACAGGAATTTTGGCATAAAGTCGTTTTATATTGGGAGGAAAGCTGTATGAAGATTATTGTGATCGGCGCAGGTGCTATGGGATGCCTGTATGGTGCTTACCTGAGCAAGCACAACGATGTGACCATGCTGGATGTGTATGAGCCGCAGGTGGAGAGCATCAACCAGAATGGTATTACCGTGCTGGAAGAAGATGGAACGGAGCAGCATTTTTCCAACATCCGTGCCATGAAGTCCGGCACCTGCAAAGAGGTGGCCGACCTCGTTATTGTATTCGTCAAATCCACCCACACCGAAAGCTCCCTTGAAGAAAACAAGGAACTGTTTGGCGAAAATACGTTGGTGATGACCTTGCAGAACGGCGCAGGCAGCGACCGCAAAATTGCAAAGTACGTCAAAACCGAAAATATTATCATCGGTACCAGCAAACACAACTCGGTAAATCTGGGCGGCGGCAAGATCCGGCACAGCGGCAACGGTGTGACCACCATTCGTACCATTTCGTCCGTCAGTCCAAGCGATTCCGCAATTTCTCGGTTGGTGTAACCCATTGCCAAAAGGCGCAGTGGATCACGGTACATCGGCTTCATCTGCCCAATCAGTTCTGTCAGATGTTGGATGTTATCGGCACTGACTGCTGCATCATCTGGCACTGGGGCATTATCTGGTGCGTCCGGGACTTCTTCCAGTGGTTCTTCTCGCTGCTTGCGAAGCATATCGTAAGCACGGCTTCTACTACAACTAACGAGATAAGCAGCGAGTTCGTGACAGTTTTCTC
>ERZ773110.1880-NODE-1880-length-15374-cov-30.484953_pt1 | contig 15374 bp, 14 predicted proteins | sample MGYA00580568_ERZ773110 | MGnify/ENA primary metagenome ERZ773110 (study PRJEB29015, sample SAMEA2737870) | human gut metagenome | biome: human gut; feature: human-associated habitat; material: faeces | place: China | collected 2012 ... | reverse complement strand
TCGTGGGTAGCCAGCAGCACTGGCTTGCCCGCGCAGCGTTGCCGCAGCAGCGCCGCCGCCCGCTGCAAGGTGTCCGGGTCCATGCCGGTAAAGGGCTCGTCCAACAGCAGGGTATCGCTGGTTGCCCACAGCGCCCGCAGCAGCGCCACCCGCCGCTTTTGCCCGCCGGAAAGCCTGCGGGCAGGCAGCTGCAAGGCGGCAGTATTCATTCCAAACTGTTGAAAATCGCTTGTGATTTGCTCTTTGTACTGGCTTTCCGCCCCCGGAAGCACCAAGGTGACGTTCTGCACCGCGTTCAGCTGGGGGCAAAGGCGGTCCTCCTGAAAGACCGCCGCCACCCGGCCTACGCCCTCCACGCTGCCGGTGGTGGGACGTTCCAGCCCCATCAGGATGCGCAGTAGGGTGGTCTTGCCCCAGCCGCTGGGCGCCCACAGCACCGCGGGAGCGTCCACCTCCATGCACAGGCCGGTGAAGAGCGGTACCGCGCCGAACTGCTTTGTCAGGTGTTGGATCTTCAGCATTTTGCCCCCTCCTCTCCCAGCACTGCGCCCACGGCCTTATCCAGTGCAAACAGGAACAGCTTTTCAAAGCCTGCGCTCAGCAGGATGATGACAAAGGTCCACGCAAACAGCTCTCCGGTGGAAAGGGTGATCTTGGCGCGGTACAGCGCATCGCCGATGCTCCCGTTGGGCAGGCCGATAACCTCGGCCGCCACACCGCTTTTCCAGCAGATGCCCAGCGCCACGCTGCACCCCTGCCGGAAGGCCGGCAGTACCGCAGGCAGCCAGATTGCCCGCAGGCGGCGGCCTGCAGGCAGACGGAACACCGCTGCCATTTCCAGCAGCTGCACGTCTGCCCCGGCAATGCCGGTGCGCACCGCGCCGTACAGCACCGGCAGCACCATCAGAAAGCTGATAAGCACCGAAAGGGCGCTGCCCCGCACCCAGACCAGCGCCAGAATGATAAAGCTTGCCACCGGCGTAGCCTTGACCAGCTGCATCACCGGAGCCAGCAGCGCATCGGCGGCGCTCCACCGGGCGGCACATATCGCCAGCGCTACACTGACCACTGCGCCCAGCAAAAAGCCCAGCAAAATGCGCCCGGAGCTGAAGCACACCCGCTGCCAGAAATCTGCCCTTGGCAACAGCTGTACCAAGGTGCGCAGTGCCTGCACCGGCGATACCAAAAACACCTCCTGCCCGATGGCCATAGCTGCGGCCTGCCAAACCGCCAGCCAGAACGCCACCGCCAGCAGACGGCGAAAAAATTGCTTGTTCTGCTTCATAAACTGCCCTCTTCCCCTGCCTATTATAAGGTATAGTATACCATACCGCCCCGCAAAGGGGAATGACCTGTGCACCATCTGCGGCGGGTCGGCTCACGCTGTATATACTTTTATTCAATCATCGTATGCTTGACATGAATTTGTATCCAGTGTAAACTGGAAACAATATGCGGTGCAACTTTGGCACCGGCGTAGGAAAGAGGGGACAGTTTTGACGCAAGCGCTCAAGGGCCGCAAGCTGTTGCTTGTCGGTTTTACGTTGTTTTCCATGTTTTTCGGGGCAGGCAACCTGATCTTCCCGCCCGATTTAGGCGCAAAGGCAGGGGCAAACCTCTGGCCCGCCTTTCTGGGGCTTGCTATCAGCGCCGTAGGTCTGCCAGTCGCGGGAGTTATCGCGGTGGCGCGGGCAGACGGTCTGGATAAACTGGCCGGGCGGGTGCATCCGGTGTTCGCGCAGGTGTTCATGATTTTGATCTACCTGTCCATCGGGCCGTGTCTGGCTATTCCGCGCACCGCAAGCACCTCCTTTGCCATGCTCACCCCGCTGCTGGGCAGCAGTGCCGGGCTTCAACTGGGGTACTCCGTGCTGTTCTTCGGGGCAGCCTTTCTGGTAGCGTTGCACCCGGACAGGCTCACCCGCTGGCTGGGCAGGCTGCTCTGCCCCTGCCTGCTGGTTCTGATTCTGATCCTGTTCGGCGGCTGTCTGCTGCACCCGTTGGCGGCGCAGTACGCTGCGCCCACCGAGACGTATCGTTCCGCAGTCGTGTTACAGGGCGTATTGTACGGCTACCAGACCATGGACGCCCTTGCGGCGCTGAACTTTGGTGCGGTCATCGCCATGAACATCCGGGCGCAAGGCGTTGCCCGGGAGCAGGACGTGCAGCGCAGTGCCATCCGTGCAGGGCTTGTGGCGGGCGGGCTGCTGCTGGCGGTCTATGCCATGCTGGGACACGCCGGAGCACTGACCGGTGCCGCCGCGCCCGGCCTTGCCACCGGTGCCGAGGTACTGACCGTGCTGGCCGAGCGGCTGTTCGGAAAAGCGGGACTGGTGCTCCTTGCTGCCATCTTTATGCTGGCCTGTTTCAACACCTGTGTGGGGCTGATCGCCTGTGTGGGAGAGTATTTCCACACCCTGCTGCCCCGCATCCCCTACCCTGTTCTTGCCGCCTTTTTTGCCGTTGCCAGTATGCTGATCGCAAATCTGGGGCTGGCAGATATCCTACGGTTATCCGTCCCGGTGCTCAACGCCCTGTACCCGGTAGCCATTGTGCTGATTACGCTTTCCTTCGTGCCCGGGTTGGAACAGCGCCGCCGGGTCTATCCGCTGTGCATCGGCTGCACTGCCGTGCAGAGCATTGCCGCCGCGCTGCCGCTTGGCCCGCTTTCTGCTCTTGCCAACGCCCTGCCGCTGGCGGCGTTGGGCTTTGGCTGGGTGCTCCCGGCGGTCATCGGGCTGCTGGCAGGCATCTTTTTAAGCTGCACTGAAGAATAAAGGAGATATTACTATGATCCAGCCTATCATGCACGACCCGCTGTTTCTGGCGCAGAAGTCCGCCCCTGCCACCCCGAAGGATGCCCCTGTTGCCCGGGACTTATTGGAGACCCTGACCGCCCACGCCGACGGCTGTGTAGGCATGGCGGCCAACATGATCGGCGTGCTCAAGCGCATCATTGCAGTGGAAGCTGAGGACGGGTATCTGGTGCTGTTCAACCCGGTCATCCTGAAAAAATCCGGCCAGTACGAAGCCGAGGAGGGCTGTCTTTCGCTGGAGGGTGTGCGAAAAACAAAGCGCTACCAGAGCATCAAGGTGCAGTATCAGACCATGGACGGCAAACCGCGCATCAAGACCTTTACCGGCTGGACGGCGCAGATCATCCAGCACGAGATCGACCATTGCGATGGAATATTGGTTTAAGCTTTTATCATGCACAAAGCCCCCGAGGGTGTGACCCTCGGGGGCTTTGCTATGCTGTAACAGAGAAATGAAGGTATTATTGTGAGGTCATTAGCCTTTCACGCCACCCAAAGCAACGCCGCGGACGATGAACTTGGACAGCAGCAGGTAGACGACGATGACCGGCAGAATGGCGATGGCCACCATCATGTACACCTTGCCCATATCGAACTTCAGGAAGTCCGCGCTGCGCAGCTGAGCGATCAGGATCGGCAGGGTCTTTTTGTCGGCAGTGTCCAACACCAGAGCCGGGATGAAGTAGTTGTTCCAGCTGGCCACGAAGGAGAAGATGGCCTGCACAGCCAGAGCCGGCTTCATGATGGGCAACACGATCTTATTAAAGGTATAAAACTCGCCTGCGCCGTCAATGCGGGCGGCCTCCACGATCTCCATGGGAAGGGAGGCGTCCAGATACTGCTTCATGAAGAAGAACACGGTGGGTGCTGCAATGCTGGGGATGATCAGCGGGATGAAGCTGTTTTTCAGCCCCATCTTGGAGATCAGCTGCAAAAAGCCCAGTGCGGACACCTGTGTAGGCATGGTCATGATGAGCAAAATCAGGGCAAAGGCAGCCTTTTTGAATTTGAAGTTATAGGCGTAGATGCCGTAGGCCGTCAGTGCCGAGAAGTAGACGCTGAGCGCTGCCGAGCAGGCAGACACCAGCAGGCTGTTGCGGATGCCGCTCATCACGGGGATGTTGGCATCCGTAAGCACGTTGCGGAAGTTTGTGATGATGGACTTGCCCGGCATCAGCGAGAAGCCCTTCTGAATCTCGAAGTGGGTGCGGGTGGAGTTGATGATCAGCACATAGAAGAAGAACAGGCACAGAAAGCTGATCAGCACCAGCACCAGATAGCACCACGCACGGCGGGCGGTCAGGATCGCCTTTTCGGACTGGTTTTTAGGCGTATGTGCCATACTTATTTCCCTCCTTTGGCAGCAGCCTTCTTGGCTGCTTTCAGTTCCTTGCGCTGGGCCTTGGTCAGGCCGTCATCTTCCTTGGTCAGCGAGAAGTACACGACGACGCACAGCACTGCACACACAAGGAACAGCACCACAGATACTGCACCGGCCATGCCGTAGTTCTTGCTGAACAAGTGGTTGTTCAGGTACATGATCATGGTGGTGGAGGTACGGTCGGGGCCGCCCTTGCCGTTGGTCAGGATCTGCGGCACATCGAACATCTGCAGGCCGCCGATCATGGAGGTGATCATCACATAGACCAGAATGGGGCGGATCAGGGGCAGGGTGATCTTCCAGAACATCTGGTTCGGGGTGCAGCCGTCCAGCTCTGCAGCCTCGTACAGGGTGGGATCCACGCCCATAATGGCTGCCATCAGCATGATGGTGGTGTTGCCGAACCACATCAGGAAGTTCATCAGGCCCACCAGACCACGGTTGCCCCACACAGTATTCAAAAAGCTGATGGGGGTCTTGATCCAGCCCATGCTCAGCAGCACTGCGTTCACCGGGCCGTTATCCGAGAACAGGGCGAAGAACAGCATGGCAAAAGCCGAGGCCATGATCAGGTTGGGCATGTAGATGACCGTCTTGAAGAAGGTCTGTCCTTTCAGCTTCAGCCGCAGGTCGGTGAACCATGCCGCCAGCAGCAGCGAGACGATGATCTGCGGGATAAAACCGATGATCCAGAGGATCAGCGTGTTGCTGAAATACTTGGGCAGATCGGTCGCGAACAGGGTGATGTAGTTTTTCAGACCCACAAAGCTGGGTCCGATGATCTTCAGACCGCTGCGGTAATACTCAAAAAAGCTGTAATAGATGGTGGATGCCAGAGGGATCAGCTGGAATACCGCGAAGATGATAAAGAACGGTGCAATGAAGATATAGCCCCATTTCGCGTAGCTGATCGACCCTTTCTTCTTTGTTTTTTCTCCCATGAGATCTCCCTCCTGCCGGGTCACAGCAAAACCAAAGGGGCGGGCGAGATACGCCGCCCGCCCCTTTGCTTCAATTTTCAGTTCGGAGTAAAACCGCTTATGCGGGCCAGACCACATCGGTCAGCTCGGGGTACTTCTCCTTGATGGCGGTCTCGAAGTTTGCCTTGGCGGCATCCTCCTCCACGTTGCCGGTGAAGTAATCCTTGAAAGCGTTCTGGAAGCTCTCGTTCAGGCCCTGATCGTACGGGCCGGCGTTGGACATATCGATCTTGGTTGCAGCTTCTGCAAACAGAGCGATGTGGTTCTGGCCGCCGAGGAAGTCGGACTTGTAATCGCTCTTGGCGATCTCGTTCATGGCCTTCTCGTTGTTGGTGTAGTCCTGCGTATCCATGGTGATCTGCTTCATGATGGCTTCATCGCAGGTCAGCTTCAGCATAACGTCCTTGATGGTCTCAAGGTTGTCGCTGCCGGCTGCACCGCAGATCCAAGTGCCGCCCCAGTAGTAGGGCTGAGGGCCTTCGCACACAGCGTAGTCGCCGTAGATGCCGTTGCCAACCTCTTCCTTGCCGCCCTCAGCGGTAGGAGTTGCCAGAGAGTTGCCCAGCAGGGTGAAGTTGATGCCCCAAGTGGAGTAGAAGAAGCCGAAAACCTTGCCGGCAGGGCCCTGATCGGCGGCCCACTGGTCGCTCCACAGGCTGGTCTTGTTGTTGTAGCCGTTATCGGTGTAGGTCTTGGTCTGATCGACCCAGTTCATAATGTTGGGGTCGACCTTGACGGTCGTGCCGTCCACCCAACCGGCGGAAACATTGTTGGAGAAGGTGCGGTAGGAATCATCGTAGCCGGAGAGCATCTTGTAGCCCTTGGCAGCGGCCTTCTCAGCCACATCGTTGAACTTATCCCAATCGCTCAGTGCAGCCTGGACCTCAGTCGGATCATCGGTGCCCAGCACATCCTCGGCGATGGAGCGGCGGTAGGCAAACAGGCCCGGGGTTGCCTGCCATGTGGTGCCCTTCTGGACGCCGTCCACGGTAACGATGTCCTTGGTGTACTGGTACTGATCCTTGAGGTCATCATCGGTCAGGCCGATATCCTTCTTGACATCCAGCGTATAGTCGGAATCCACATATTTCAGCGCGTAGTCCGCCTCGATCAGGAAGATGTCGATCTTGTCATCGGCAGCGGCGCTGTCCTGCTTGAGCAGGGCCTCGTCCAGCTTGTTCTGGTAGTTATTGTTATCATTGGGGTTGATGGTCCACTTTACGGTGACACCGTTATCCAGCGTTGTGGTGGACTTGTCGGCGGCGATCTCCTTGACACCGGGGTAATAGTCGTTGAAGCGGGACTGGAATTCATCGTTCCAGCACCAGATGTTCAGGACCTTGCCCTCCTCTGCGGCTGCATCGGCAGCGGGCTCTGCGGCCGTGCTGCTGGCTTCGGTAGAGGTCGAATCAGCGGCGGGGGCTGCGGACGAGCTTGCGGTGCCTCCGCCGCAGCCTGCCAGCAAGGTGGCTGCCATTGCAGTGGCGGTCAATAAACTCATTGCCTTTTTCATAATGTGTTTTCCTCCTTTTTAATAAAAAGAACTCATGTATGAATCAGATATTGTGACCCGCATCCTTGCGGGTTTGAACCTATAGATTGGGGACATCAACGGACTGCCCTTTCAGCAAACTGCCGGAGACCAGCTTCTGTTCCGGCAAGGCCGTGCGCGGGGATTCGATCTGCTCGATAAGCAGCTCTGCCGCGGCGCGGCCCAGCGCTTCGGTGTCCTGCCGGTAGGTGGTCAGCTGCGGGGACATGATCTGCGAAATCAGGTTGCCGTCATAGCCGGCCACCGAAATATCCCGCGGAATCAGAAGTCCTTCCTGCCGGATCGTCTGGATGCCGCCGATGGCGGAGAAGTCATCCGGGAAGAGGATCGCCGTGGGGCGCTGCGGCAATGCCAGCAGCTGACGGGTCGCAGCGGCGCAGCTTTTCGCATCTCGGTAGGTGCTCGGCACGATGTAGGCGTCCGGCACCGTGATCCCATGGGCGGCGCAGGCACGGTAGAAACCGACCAGGCGCTTCTGGGTGACTGCGCTGTGATTCTCACCGTGGATATAAGCGATTCGCTCATGCCCCAGCGCGGCAAGCTGATCCACTAACTTGTGGACACCATCGGTGTTATCGGAAAGTACGGCAGCCCGGTTGTTAAAGACATGGTCGACTGTGACGATTGGCAGGTTGCTGTTGGCCAGCTCAATGACCTCCGGGTCATCGAACTTGATGCAGGCAGCGATCACGCCGTCAACGCCGCGGTAACGGCAGTGCTCTAAGTAACTGGAGTGTCCGTGGCCAATGTTGTGGTTGATAAAGGTGATATCATAGCCTCTGCCCTCGGCGTGGCGTTTGAAGCTGTCCAGAACAGCCGCGAAGAATTCATGCGTCAGACCGCTTTGTGCCTCGTCCACGAAAAGGACGCCCAGATTATAGGTACGGTTCGTTTTCAAGGCCCGCGCTGCGGAGTTTGGCATGTATCCGATCTGCCTTGCAGCCTCGCGCACTTTTTTTTTGGTGGCCTGACTGATATCGTTGTGACCGTTCAGCGCCTTGCTCACGGTAGCCACCGAGACCCCGCATGCCTTTGCGATGTCTTTGATGGATGCCATGATATCGCCTCCTTGCATCTTCCTTAATCGTTTTCGCATCTTCACTATACAACATGTCAACCATAAAATCAATGCCTTTTTGGCATTTTTTGTGCATTTCGATTCGATTTGGCGATTTGCAAAAAGCCAAAACACCTGTTTTGGTAATTTCGTTTGGAGTTTCGCTGAAAAAGAGACATAATTTGCGCCCCAGCTTGCCGTTTTTGCACTTTTCGGCCCGGTGATGCAGACCCAAATTTGCTTTTAATGGTGCCGCAGCCGGAAAACACTCTTATATAAAATAGGTGGCATTCGATTTTCGTGCCAATTTTCGGTTTACAAAATTGTGAAACCTGCCAAATCATCGTTAAATTCAGCCGCATCCCTTGCAATTATCCGAAAAACGCGGTATTGTAAGGGTAATAACTTAATCGTTTTCGACTTGAACTCACGATTTTATCTGCTTTCCATAAGTAAGGAGAGGGTCTCTATGAAGTTCGGTCATTTTTCCGATACCGCACGCGAATATGTCATCACCACGCCGCGCACGCCGCTGCCGTGGATCAACTATCTGGGCAGCGAGGCATTCTTCAGCCTTGTTTCTCACACGGCCGGTGGGTACAGCTTTTACAAGGATGCCAAGCTGCGGCGTATCACTCGCTACCGCTACAATAACGTACCTGCGGACTCTAACGGCCGGTATTACTATATTAAGGACGGCGATACCGCCTGGAATCCCGGCTGGCAGCCCACCCAGACCGAGCTGGACAGCTATGAGTGCCGCCACGGCCTCGGGTACAGCATCATCACCGGCAAAAAGAACAGTCTGACCGCGAAGCTGGAGCTGTTTGTGCCGGTAGGCGACAACTGCGAGATCGACCGTCTGGTGCTGACCAACGAGAGTGATGCACCGAAATCGTTTACTGTATTCAGCTATCTGGAGTTCTGCCTCTGGAATGCTGTGGACGATTCCACCAACTTCCAGCGCAATTTCTCTACCGGCGAAGTCGAGGTCGAGGGCAGCACCATCTACCACAAGACCGAGTACCGCGAGCGCCGCAACCATTACGCATTGTTCACCGTCAACACGCCCATTGACGGCTTTGACACGAGCCGGGACGCCTTCTTAGGCGCATGGCGCAGCAATGCGAATCCCGAGGTCGTGGAAAACGGCCGTTGCACCAACTCTGTTGCCCACGGCTGGGCACCCGTTGGCGTGCATCAAGTCAATGTCACCCTGCAGCCCGGCGAAAGCCGCAGCCTGATTTTTGTTTTGGGCTATATAGAAAACCCGGAGGACGAGAAGTGGGCCGCGCCCGGCGTCATCAATAAGACCCGCGCCCAGGCGATGGCTGCCCGCTATGCCACGGATGCGCAGGTCGATGCGGCGCTTGCCAGGCTGCACGACCACTGGAACAACCTGCTGTCCACCTACTCGGTCAAGAGCAGCGATGAAAAGCTCGACCGCATGGTCAATACCTGGAACCAGTACCAGTGCATGGTCACCTTCAACATGAGCCGCTCTGCCAGCTATTATGAGAGCGGCACCGGCCGCGGCATGGGCTTCCGCGATTCCTGTCAGGATCTGCTCGGCTTTGTGCATCTGATCCCCGCCCGCGCGCGGGAGCGCATTCTGGACATTGCCGCCACCCAGTTCCCCGACGGCAGCGCCTACCACCAGTACCAGCCGCTGACGAAAAAGGGCAACATGGACATCGGCTCCGGCTTCAACGATGACCCGCTGTGGCTGATTGCTGCCGTGTACGCCTATCTGGGCGAGACGGGCGACTACTCGATTCTGGACGAACCGGTGGACTTTGACAACGACCACAGCCTTGCACAGCCGCTTCTTGAGCATCTGCGCCGCAGCTTCGGCTATCTGCGCACCCACAAGGGGCCGCACGGTCTGCCGCTGATTGGCCGTGCTGACTGGAACGACTGCCTGAACCTGAACTGCTTCAGCAAAGAGCCGGGCGAAAGCTTCCAGACCACCGGCCCGAGCGAGGGTCCTGTAGCCGAGAGCGTGTTCATCGCCGGTATGTATGTCAAGTACGGCAACGCCTTTGCCGAAATTCTGGATGCCACCGGTCACGCGGACGAGGCCGCCGCCGTGCGTGCCGAGGTTGCAGAGATGGAACACACCGTGCTGACTGCCGGTTGGGATGGAAGGTGGTTCCGCCGCGCCTACGATGCTTACGGCCATGTGGTTGGCGGCGAGGTGTGCGGCGAAGGCAAAATCTTCATTGAGCCGCAGGGCATGTGCGTGATGGCGGGCATCGGCGTAAAAACCGGCGAAGCCGTGACGGCTTTGCAGAGTGTAAAAGAAAAGCTGGACACGAAGTACGGCATCGTGCTGCTGCAGCCCGCCTACACGAAGTACCATCTGGAACTGGGCGAGATTTCCAGCTATCCCCCGGGATACAAGGAGAACGCAGGCATCTTCTGCCACAACAACCCGTGGGTCAGCTGTGCCGAGACTGTAGTCGGCCATGGTGACCGCGCGTTTGAGATCTACAAAAAGACCTGCCCGGCATACATTGAGGACATCAGTGAGATTCACCGCACCGAGCCGTATGTCTACAGCCAGATGGTGGCTGGCCGCGACGCCGCCACCTTTGGCGAAGCAAAAAACAGCTGGCTGACCGGCACAGCGGCCTGGACCTTTGTGGATGTGAGCCAGTATATCCTGGGCATCCAGCCCACACTGGCCGGGTTGAAGATCGACCCCTGCATCCCCCACACGATGGACGGCTTCACCCTGCGCCGTGTCTGGCGCGGGGCAACCTATGAAATCGTTGTGGAGAACCCTGACCATCTGGAAAAGGGCGTCAAAGCCATGACCGTGGACGGCAAGCCTGTAAGCGGTAACATCCTTTCCCCTGTTCCCGCCGGCTCAACCGTAGAGGTCAAGGTCGTCATGGGCTAATTGCCCGCCTTCTGCTGCAAAGGGGCTGTTGCACAAGGAAAAAACAAGTGTAGCAGCCCCTTCACGGATAAATGTTTCCAAAAGCACCAAAACACTCGCCATAGGCCCCCTAATTTTCAAAAAACAGATAACGCAAACAGGCCCTTCTGAATAACGATTGTTTTCCAGAGGAGCCTGTTTTCCAATTTTTCAAAAATCAGAAATTCCGGTATGCTTTAGGCTGAATCAAATGCAGATTTTGCAGTCCGCTGTTGCACTTTGCCAGCAGGTGAGCAATGTTTGGGAAAGCCCCCAAAACAGAAGCTCCGCCAGGACTTTGACCTTACCGCCCGTAAGGAACAGTTTAAAATTCCGATTGATCGGTGCATTGCGCTCTTGCCAGTCGTTCATTTTTCAATTCGTTTGCAGTGGCTTGCCTGAGATAAATTTCTTCTGCAGCAAAGCCCTTGACCTTTTTGCCGATGTGCAGTATACTTTTCCGTAGTTAGCCGTGTATAACCGCTCGGGTGCTTTATGATGCGGGAGCCTTCTTCGGAATCTCTGAAAGCGCCTAAGCTTCTTGACAGAGATAACATCAGGGCGTATTATTGGGCTAGAAGGACCGCTGAGAAGCGGCTTTTTATAAGGTTGAAAGTTAGTTTTATCTAACTTTCAGTTCTGCCCTCCGCCTAGAAATGTGTCCTTGCTTACAGGCAGAAAACAAAAAGATCGAAGCCTACCTCAAGACCCGCTGCGGTGGTCACATCCGGGCAGCCTACGGCTGCTCGCTGGGCGGATTGTTTGTTGGGTTGTTGGTGGCACGGCAGAATATCCACATAGCCTACGGCATTCTGGGCAGCTCTGATTTGGATCAGGCATCGCCGCTGGCGGCAAAACTGCAGGCTGATTTTCTGCTGCCGTTGATTGTCCCCGTGGTGCGGGATGGAAAGCTCAAGGTGAATTTTCTTCAAAAGCGTCTGGATAAACATGCCAGAGAGTTGTGAGATTGTGTCAAGGCCTTTCTGAAAATGTTCGGCGAGGCCCGCCCGTATATGACTGGACGCAAATTATCAACGGTATGACCATCTACACGGATACTGCGCTGAAAGCATATCTGGAACAAGCAGGATTTTGTAAGATGCAGCGCCACAAAAACAAAAATGGCTGGCTGCGCGTTACGGCGCAAAAGCGGTGAAATAGCGTAAGGAGGACGGAACATGGAACGAAAAGAAGCGATTCGCAGCGCCTATCGGCTGACAGGCGGCAACAATTTTTATGACGGTATGATCACCTGCTCGACCTTTAGCGGAAAAGCGGTATGCCGCTTGGTGTGGGATATGAACAAGGCGGAAAGCGATGCCTATCTGGAAAAGGCGCTGTCCGGCATTCCGGAGAATTTCTCCGGCAGGCTGCTGGAGGTGCCGGTGGGAACCGGTATTCTGACCATGCCGGTTTATCAGACTATGCCGGAGGCAGACATCACTTGCCTCGATTACTCGGCGGATATGATGGGGCAGGCACAGGAAAAGGCGGAGCACCTGCGTCTGAAAAATGTAGCCTTCCGGCAGGGCGATGTGGGGGCACTTCCCTATGCAGACGATACCTTTGACATCGTTTTGTCGCTGAATGGCTTTCATGCGTTCCCGGATAAAGAGACCGCTTATCGGGAGGTCTTTCGGGTGCTGAAGCCCGGCGGTACCTTCTGCGGCTGCTTTTATGTGAGGGGTGAGCACAAGCGGACGGATTGGTTCGTCCGGCACATTTATGAAAAGACAGGATTTTTCACGCCGCCCTACGAAACGACCGCCAGCTTGAAAAAACGGTTGGAAAAACGGTACGCAGCCGTAACACTGGGAACCGTGAAGAGTATGGTATGGTTCGTCTGTCGGAAAGGAAATCAATGAAAGCCTGCAAGTGCTGCCTTGACCGCAGGCGGCTGTTGAGATAGTGTGTTCACTACGGAAAGGACTTACAATGAAATTTAAGACATTGGGAAATCGGAAGGATCCCGCTGTTTTGTTTTTTCATGCTATGGGTGTGACGGGGGAGAGCAGCGAACCGGTTGCGAAATACTTACAGGATAGGTATTTCTGCATTTTACCAAGCCTACCACTGCGGCCATTATCCCGTGTTTGAGGGATACGATCATATGCAATATCAGATTCGTGATCCGAAGGGCTTTGCTGAAATGCTGGCATATATCGCTGAGCATGACGGTATGCTGAAGCTCCCGTTTATCAGAAAGTGTGAGGACCCGATATGAAATACAGGATCGAGAAAAACACCGTGCAGGAGACGTTGATCCTCCCGCTGTATTCCCGAAAGCTGTGTACGGAATTGTATCCCAATCTTTACCGTGATGAAACAGCGGTGCGTCTGATCGACCAGATCGACTACGACTTTTCGGAGGCAGAGAAAAATTCTCGCAGCCTGATGCAGCGTTTCGGTGCGCTGGAGGTCGCCATGCGGCAGAATGACCTTGCCTTTGAGGTGCAGGAGTATCTGAAAACGCACCCATGCGCGGCGGTGGTCAATCTGGGCTGCGGGCTGGACAACACCGGCAGAGCCTGCGACAACGGCAGCTGCAAAATTTATAATCTGGACTTTCCCAATGTTATTGCCCTGCGGCAGCAGCTGCTGCCCGCCGGGGAGCGGGAACAAAACATCCCCTGCGACCTGAAAGACCCCGCATGGTTTGACAAGATCGATGCCTCCGGCGGCGCGGTGTTCTTTGCCTCCGGCGTGTTCTATTATTTTTTGACCGAGCAGGTCAAGGCGCTGGTACAGACAATGGCAGATGCCTTCCCCGGCAGCATGCTGGTCTTTGATGCTGCCAACCGTACGGCGGTGAAGATGATCGCAAAAACGTGGCTCAGGACGGCGAAAATCAAGGATGTGGGAGCATATTTCGCCGTTTCGGATGCTAAAAGCGAGCTTTCCCCATGGGACAGCCGTTTGCAGGTATCCAGCAAGGGCTATATGCTGGGTTACAGCGACCTGAAAGACCCTTCCGTCAGCGGCTTTTTCCGATTCCTCGCCAAGGTCGGGGATAACGGGATGAAAATGCAGATCGTGAAGATCAGATTTGGAGGCAAGCTATGAAAATTCTGGTATATGGTGCAGGCGTTCTGGGGTGCAATCTGGCAAGAAATCTGTTGCGCGCCGGAAAGGATGTCACTCTGCTTGCACGGGGAAACTGGGCAGCAGAGATCAGGCGGAACGGCCTGCGGATCAAGGATAAGTTTTCGCCCTGCGTATCAATCAGCCGCATTCCGGTGGTGACTGAACTTGCACCGGATGCAATGTACGATGTGATCTTTGTGGTCCTGCGCTATACACAGCTGGATTCCGTTCTGGACGCGCTGCGGGCGAACCGGACGAAGAACATCGTTTTTGTGGGGAACAATGTGCAGGCGAGGGTGCTGGCGGCGGCGCTGCCGGGGAAGAACGTCCTGTTTGCCTTTGCGCTTTCTGCGGGGCATCGGGAGGTTGACCGGGTGGTCTCCATCGACCTGAAAAAGATCACCATCGGACAGCTGCCGGATGCAACCTCCAATAAACAGTTGATCGGGCGCATCTTCTATGGCACGAAATATAAGGTCGTCTACGAGCCGAACATGGAGGACTATCTGCTCTGCCATGCCGCGTTTGTGATGCCTGCGGCCTTCGCCTGCTATAAGACAGACGGCGACCTGAAAAAGCTCAGAGGCGATACTGCGTACCTGAATCGTCTGCTGGATGCCAACATTGAGGGATACCGCGCCATCAGAAATGCCGGGCACACCATTCTGCCCAAAGAGGATGCGGACTTTGAAGGGGAAAAATACCGCAAGACCTGTCTGCGCTTTTTCAAGCTGATGTGTGCCACCTCACTGGGCAAGCTCTGCGCCTCCGACCACGCCATGAACGCCATCGATGAAATGAGTGCGCTGAACCGGGATCTCAAGAAATTTTTCGATGCGAACGGCGCAGCCTACCCGGTGTGGCAGGCACTGGAAGCGGAAGCCGGGAGGTATCTGCAATGAAATACGCTGGAATGCCCTTTGGAATGTGGGCGCTGTTTGCCGGTTCCTTTCAAAAGCAGCTGACCGCGGTGTTGGGCTATGATGCAGCTACCGCAAAAGCCATCACGAAAAAGGCAAAGCCACAATACCGGCAGATCATTGCTGGTTTGCCGGAGTTTGAAAAAGCGGACCGCTTCAAGATGAACATCGTCAACTGCGCAATGCTCGGCGCGTTCATCCTCTCCATGCCGCAGCGCCCGGAGGTGGACAGGCTGACGGATTACTATGCAAGATCCATGATGACAAAGCCCATGCAGTGGTTCTGCCGCAAGAGCGGAAAAAGCAAATTCACCGCAAAGGATATTGCCGCTATGAAAGCCACTGCCGCTCTGAAAGCCGCCGGCCGCAACCCCTACTCGTGGAACATGGAGTTTTACGAATACCCGGATGGCAGCGGCTACGAGGGACGCTTTACCAAATGCGGCATCTGTGTGCTGATGAAGGAGCTGGGTCTGTACGACCTGACCCCCGCTTTGTGCCATCTGGACTACACCATGAGCGAAGCGGGCGGTGTGACAAATTTTGTGCGGCAGTATACCCTTGCCTCCGGCGGACCCTACTGCGACTGCGGGTACAAAAAGAAGAGGTAACGGACGATGAAGAGGAAGGAAACCTATCTTTCCCGTGATTTCCGGGAGAC
>ERZ773110.1865-NODE-1865-length-15479-cov-4.698198_pt1 | contig 15479 bp, 9 predicted proteins | sample MGYA00580568_ERZ773110 | MGnify/ENA primary metagenome ERZ773110 (study PRJEB29015, sample SAMEA2737870) | human gut metagenome | biome: human gut; feature: human-associated habitat; material: faeces | place: China | collected 2012 ... | reverse complement strand
CGGCTCTTTTACATCACCATATCAAACAGCGAAAGCTGATTGCTCTCCGGCAGCCCCGTCAGAATTCCCAGCTCTGCCATCAGATCGCACACCGTCTTCGTAACCTTGGTACGGTTGATAAAGTCCTCTTTCGACAAGAACTTTCCGTCCTCCGCCGCAAAAACAATCGCGTCTGCCGCTTTCTCGCCGAGTCCGTCGATACTGCTTAACGATGGCATCAGCTTTCCGTCTATGATCTGGAAATTGCGGGCTTTTGCCCGGTAAATATCGATGGGCATGAACTCAAATCCGCGCGCGTACATTTCCTGTACGATACGCATATCGCGCAGCGTGTCCTGCTCTTTCTTGGAAAGAGAATCCGACCGGCTCTTGTACTCCGCCAGATGGTACTCCAGCTTATCGCGCCCCTGGCACATCAGCTTGTAGGTAAATCCACTCGCACGGATGCTGAAATATGCCGCATAGTACGCCAGCGGGTAAAATACCTTACAGTACGCCACACGCCACGCCATCATAACGTAAGCCGCCGCATGGGCTTTCGGGAACATATACTTGATTTTCAGGCAGGAATCGATATACCACTGCGGCACATCGTGAGCTTTCATCTCCTCAATCCACTCCGGTTTCAGTCCTTTTCCTTTTCGGACAGACTCCATGATAGTGAAGGAGAGTCCCTCTTCGAGTCCTTTCTGAATCAGATAAATCATAATATCGTCTCGACAACAGATCGCCGTCTGAATCGTCGCCTGTCCGCTCAGGATAAGGTCTTTCGCGTTTCCTAACCATACATCCGTACCGTGGGACAGACCGGAAATCCGCACCAAATCCGAAAAATATTTCGGTTTGGCATCGATCAACATCTGCATCGCGAAGTCTGTACCAAACTCCGGAATGCCAAGCGCCCCGAGCTTACAGCCGCCGAGATCCTCCGGCGTGACACCGAGCGCCTCCGTGTTCTGGAAGAGACTCATGACCTCCTTCGAATCCAGTGGAATATCCTTAACCGGGTCGAGTCCCGTCAAATCCTGCAGCATACGAATCATGGTCGGATCATCGTGTCCGAGAATATCGAGTTTCAACAAGTTGTGGTCGATGGAGTGGTAATCGAAATGCGTCGTGACGGTGCGTGTCGTCATATCGTCCGCCGGGTGCTGCACCGGTGTAAACGTGTCAATCTCCTCTCCGAGGGGCAGTACGATGATACCGCCCGGATGCTGTCCGGTGGTACGCCGCACGCCGACGCAGCCGGACACGATGCGCTCAATCTCGCACCGGCGCTTACGGATTCCTTTATCCTCATAATAATGCGCCACAAAACCATACGCTGTCTTATCCGCCAACGTACCGATCGTCCCCGCACGGAAGGTCTGTCCTTTTCCGAAGATGACCTCCGTATAGCTGTGCGCCCGGCTCTGGTACTCGCCGGAGAAGTTTAAGTCTATATCCGGCTCCTTATCGCCCTTGAATCCCAGGAACGTCTCAAACGGGATGTCGAACCCGTCTTTTTTCAACGGTTTTCCGCACTTTGGACATATCTTATCCGGCATATCGCAGCCCGCCATACCCGAAAACTTCTTTACGTCTTCGGAATCAAAATCGTAATAATGGCAGTTCGGGCAGTAATAATGCGGGCTCAGCGGATTTACCTCCGTGATACCAGACATCGTCGCCGCCAGCGAGGAACCAACGGATCCTCGCGAACCAACCAGATATCCATCCTCATTCGACTTCCAAACCAGCTTCTGCGCGATGATATACATAACGGCGAATCCATTGGAAATGATCGAGTGAAGTTCACGCTCCAACCGATCGACTACCACCTTCGGCAGCTTATCGCCGTACATATCATGCGCGTGGTTGTAGCAGATGGTACGCAGCGTATCATCCGAATTCGGAATAACTGGCGGACACTTGTCCGGGCGTACCGGGGAAATGCGCTCACACATCGCCGCGATCTTGCGCGTGTTTGTGATAACGATCTCCTCCGCCTTATCGCTGCCTAAATATTCAAATTCCCCCAGCATTTCCTCGGTGGTCCGCAGATACAGTGGTGCCTGATCGTCTGCATCCTTAAAGCCCTTGCTCGCCATGATGATACGGCGGTAGACCTCATCCTCTGGATCCAGGAAATGCACATCACAGGTAGCCACTACCGGCTTGTGGAACTGTTCTCCCAGGGACACGATCTTCCGGTTGATATTCTGAATATCCTCAATGGAATTTACATTCCTCACACGTTCCGAAGTGATCATGAATTTGTTGTTGCCACAGGGCTGGATCTCCAGATAGTCATAGAATTTCACCAGTCTGGCAATCTGGGCATCCGACTGTCCGTCCAACAGTGCCCGGTACAGTTCTCCCGCCTCGCAGGCACTTCCCAGTATCAGTCCTTCTCTGTACTTCATCACCAGACTCTTGGGAATCCGGGGATGTTTGTTAAAATAGGTCAGATGCGACTGGGACACCAGACGATACAGGTTGATACGCCCCAGATCATTTTTTGCCAGAATAATGGCATGGTAAGAGGGCATCTTCTTCACGGCATCCACACTGGAAGCTCCCAGTGCATTGACTTCCGTCAGATTATGAATGTCCTGCTCTTCCAGCATTTTAATAAATTTCACGAAAATATGGGCCGTGCACTCCGCATCATCCACGGCTCTGTGATGATTCTCCAGGGAAATCCCCAGGGTCTTGGCCACCGCATCCAGCGTATGCTTCGACTGGTTCTTCAAAAGTACTCTGGAAATGCCCACGGTATCCACATAGGTAAACTCCTGCGGATAGCCCAGTCTTCTGCAATTCTCCATAATGAAACTCATATCAAAGCTGGCATTGTGAGCCACCATGATACAGCCTTCACAGAACTGCAGAAACTGCGGCAGGATCACGTCGATCTGAGGGGAATCCATGACATCCTCATCCCGGATACTGGTAAGCTTTTCGATCTCGAAGGGAATGGGCACATCCGGATTGACAAAGGTGGAAAAACGATCCACGATCTCTCCACCGGATACCTTTACCGCACCGATCTCGATAATGCGGTTGTTGACCGGGGAAAATCCCGTGGTCTCGATATCGAATACCACATAATCCTCATGCAGACTCTGTCCCTTATCATTCGTCACTATCTCTTTCAGATCATCCACCAGATAGGCTTCCACACCGTAAATGATCTTGAAGAAATCCTGCTTGTCCGGATTCTCGTCTCCGGCTTCTTTCCGCTTGCCTTTTTCCGCTTTCCACAGGTCATCCCAGACATGGTTTGCATCGGTAAAACTCTGTACCACGCCGTGATCCGTGATGGCAATGGCCCGATGTCCCCATTTGTAGGCGCGCTTTACAATGTCCTTGGCCTCGGAGACACCGTCCATATCACTCATCTTTGTATGACAGTGCAGCTCCACACGCTTTCTGGCGGAGGTATCCATTCTCGTATTGGTAAAATCAGGGATCTTCTTGATTCCCGCAATGGAACCGATGGCCAGCTCGTGATCGAACTTATCCATCATACAGATTCCCTTGACCTTTAAGAAAGCTCCCGGCTTGATGTCCCCGGTCACTTCCTTCACCTGCTCGGTACGCACGAACATCTTGATGGTCATAGTATCGGTAAAATCAGAGATATTGAAAATAATAATCGTCTTCTCGTTCTTGATGTCACGGGTATCCACGGACAGTACCTTACCGCGGATGACCACCTCACCCATCTCTCCGATGAGTTCCTCAATCTTCATGGCCTCTTCTTCGAAATCACGCCCGTAGATGACATCCGGATTGTCTGATCTCTTCAACGCACCTTTTTCAAAGTTACCACCCTTACGAAACTCGCCCTTTTTGAATTCTCCACGCTTGAATTCACCGCGGCTGCCACCCTGAAAGCTCTTGGTCACGCCACCGGCATTCTCGGTCTTCGGCTTTTGTGCGGTCTCTGCAGCCTTGCCGGTTTCCGGATCCTGTGCTGTACTTTGCCCGCTTCCTTCCGCCGATGCAGTCTGCTCTCCTTCTTCTCTTCTGCCTTTCGTACGACTGTAAATGGCATCCACCTTCAGACGGATCTTTGCTTCCTCTTCCTCCTGGAAACGCCCGGTCTCTTTTTCCACATAAGCCGTATGGATCTTCACGGAGAATCCACAACGTTCCACCAGGATCTTCTCCAGAATCTGCAGGATCTCCCCTTCCATACTGTGATTTAATACCGTATCTTCCAGCGTTAAAAGCATTTCATTTTCCGAAGGATACTCGATTTTCGCCGTCTTCAGGGCATTATACTGGATATGGCTGTACTCCCGGAATTCCTCCAGAATACTTTCCTTATAAATATCCATCAGCTTTTCCGGATTGTACTGGGAAGACAATTCGAACTTTTCGTATATTTTCACTGTCAGGTTGGCCTGAGGGAACAGCTGCTTCTTGATCTCCTGTTCCGTGGTCCAGATGTCCGCTTTCTGGATCAGGCGGGTACTTTTTAAGTACACCCGAAGAAAGTCTCTGCGTTTTGTCGCCGAGACTCTCTCCACTTCTGTCTGCCCCATCAGGTCACGAATGTCCGTATTCAACTGTAACGAAGGAAATACCTCAAAAAACGGTTTACTCATTTATTTTAACTCCAATGATCCAATTCCTCTTTCAAGGCGGGGAGCAGCTGATCCTCCGGAAGCTTTTTTACGATCTCGCCATGCTTGATCAGCAGACCTTCTCCGATACCGCCCGCAACTCCCAGATCCGCTTCTTTTGCTTCTCCGGGACCGTTTACCACGCAGCCCATGACAGCCACTTTGATATCCAGCGGGTAATCCTCTACCATTTTCTCCACTTTAGTGGCCAGATCGATCAGATTGATCTGGGTTCTTCCACAGGTGGGACAGGATACGACCTCAATGCCGCCCTTGCGCAATCCTAATGTACGCAGGATCAGCTTTGCGGATTTGATCTCCTCTACGGGATCTCCTGTCAGGGATACCCGGATGGTGTCACCGATGCCCTGGCTTAAGATCAGGGACAGACCGATGGCTGACTTGATATTACCGCTGTTCACAGTACCGGATTCGGTAATGCCCACATGCAGAGGGTACACCGTACGGCCTGCCAGCAGTTCATGGGCTTTCACGCACATCAGCACATCCGAAGATTTGATACTGATGACCAGATTGTCATATCCCAGATCTTCGATCATGTGTACCTTGTCCAGTGCGCTCTCCACAATACCTTCCGCAGTCACTCCACCGTATTTTTCCACCAACGGCTTCTCCAGGGAACCGCTGTTCACTCCCACACGGATCGGGATATTCCTCTCTTTTGCTGCATCTACCACAGCCTTTACCCGCTCCAGATTTCCGATATTCCCAGGATTGATGCGGATCTTGTCGGCACCGTTCTCAATGGCTGCCAGTGCCATACGGTAGTCAAAATGGATATCCGCCACTAAAGGAATGTGGATCTGCTTCTTGATCTCCCGGATAGCTGCTGCCGCCTCCAGCGTCGGTACTGTGCAGCGGATGATCTCACAGCCTGCCCTCTCCAGACGCAGGATCTGCTCTACGGTTGCCTTCACATCCTCGGTTTTCGTATTGGTCATGGACTGGATGGCGATAGGATTGCCGCCGCCGATCTTCCGGTCTCCGATCTGTATTACTTTGGTATGCATTCTGTAAGTATCTTTATCGTTCATAAGGGCACCTGACCTTTCTCGTCATTCTCATATGTCTATTACTATACCCCTTTTCCGAAAGCCTTGTCAATTCGCAGAAGTGCTGAAATGTCCCGGACTGTTCTGTCTGGCATATCCCAAAAGTTCCAGTTCCATCAGTGCCCGGTTCAGTGCGGAAATGTCCGTATATTCTCCCTTCTCCCAAAGTTCCTGCAACAGCGTCTCCGATGTCTTTGGCACAGGTTCCAGACATTCCAAGATCTTTTGCAGGGATTCTTTGGGCAATTTTACTTTTGCCGTATTTCTGCCGGTTTCCCTATTATTTTTCCGCCTGTTCTTTCCTCCGGAGCCATCTGCGGAAAGTCCCTGTTTTTCCTCCCAGCTCCGCAAAAAATCCTCTGCAAAACTCTCCGGAGATAAAAACACTCCCGCTCCCTGCGTCAGCAGATGATTGCAGCCGTCGCTGAGCCTGTCCGTAAGCCTGCCCGGCACCACATAGACGTCCCTGCCCTGTTCCAGTGCCATATCCACCGTGATCAACGTCCCGCTCTTCTGTCTGGCCTCAATGACGATCAGAGCATCCGACAGTCCGCTGACAATACGGTTTCTTGGTGGAAAATACTGGGGCAGCGGCTTTGTTCCCGGCGTATAGGTGGAGAGCAATCCCCCTTTTTCCAACAGTTCTTCATACAATCTTCGATTCTGTGCGGGATAACAGATATCCACTCCGCATCCCAGCACACCATAGGAAGTTCCTCCCGCAGATAACGCTGCCTGCTGGCTGATCCCGTCAATCCCCCGGGCCATTCCGCTGATGACCTGTATTCCCGCTCTTCCCAGATACTGTCCCAGTTCCTCGGCCACATATCTGCCGTATTCCGAACACTCTCTGGCACCGATGACCGCCACCGCCGGTTCGTTCTCATCCGGCAGTTTTCCCCGGTAAAAAATGCCGTAAGGCGGATCCGGAATTTCTGCCAGTTTCCCGGGAAATCCTTTCTCCTCCCGCAAAAGAAAGTGGATCTGTTGTTCCGAAAGCTGTCCATATTCCTGTTCCCACTCTCCGCTTTTCTTCTGCCGTTCCAAGGCTTCCGCCGCAGAATTGCCCACGCACTCCCTCCATTCCTCTGCCTCCGCCTCATATACCGCCCGGGGTGACCCGAAGCGTGCAAGCAGCCGTTCTGCCCGCACGCCCCCGATTGTATAGGTGCTGCACAAAAAATATGCATATTTTCTCTCTTCCTCCGCCATAAACATACCTGTCCCTTTCCCTGTTTTCACACAGCCCGCACGTTTTCCGTGATTTTCGTACCGGCCCCTTTTTCTTGCCGGACACTTAATGTACCCGGTTCCGGCACACAATTAATTCCAATACGTCTCCGAAGGTCGATAACACGCCGCCTCCAGCAAATGTTCCCCCGTGATCTCTTCCCGGTCCTCCAAATCAGCTATGGTTCGGGCAGTTTTGAGAATCCGGTGATAAACTCTGGCACTGAGCTGCAGCGTACGATACAGCTGTTCCATGACTTTCTGACCCTCCTCTCCCAACGGGCAATATTCTTCCACCTGTGCAGACCGGATGTCCCCATTGAAACGGCAATCCGTTCCTGCAAAACGCTCCGCCTGCCGTTCTCTTGCATGCCGGATCTGCCGCTTCATATCTTCACTGCTTTTTTCCGTTTTCGTTTTCTGCAGATGTAGAATATCCACGGGATGCAGTTCCACACACAGATCAATCCGGTCTAAAATCGGTCCCGATATCTTTCCCAGATATTTCTCGATCTGGGGCTGGGTACAGCGGCATTTATTCCGGTCCGGATAATACCCGCATGGACAGGGATTCATAGCCGCCACCAGAATAAAGTCCGACGGATAAGTGACCATCCCGGCACTTCTGGCGATCTGCACTTTACGCTCCTCCATAGGCTGTCGCATGCCATCCAGCACGTTTTTCCGGAATTCCGGAAGCTCGTCCAGAAACAGTACACCCCGATGGGCCAGCGATACCATACCAGGTCTTGGGATGCCGCTTCCCCCGCCGATCAGTGCTGCCTGTGTCACAGTATGGTGTGGTGCATAAAAAGGCCTCCTTGTGATCAGTGCCTGTCCCGGCGGCAGAAGTCCCGCCACACTGAAGATTCCTGTCACCTCCAGACTTTCTTTCAGTGTCAGAGGCGGCAGGATTCCGGGGATTCGCCCGGCGACCATGGATTTTCCCACCCCGGGCGGCCCTATCATCAACAGATTGTGGAATCCCGCCGCAGCGATCTCGGCACCCCGTTTAGCATTCTCCTGCCCCGCCACTTCCCGGAAATCTCCCGTATCCTGTCCAGTTCCTTCCCTTAGCAAGTCCTCCGCCCGGATCCTCGGCTGATACACTTTTTCAGTTTCCAGCTCCGGATGGTTCAGTGCCGCCAGCAGATCGTTCAGACAGTTCACACCCCAGACCGTGATCCCCGGTATCACCGCAGCCTCCATGGCATTTTCTCCGGGCACCACCACCCTTCGGATACCGCTTTTTGCCGCCTCCTGAACAATGGGAAGTACACCCTTCACCTTCTTGATCTCCCCATTCAGGCCCAGTTCTCCCAAAAACAATGTATCCTGCAGCGCTTCCTCCGGTACCAGTTCCATATCCCGCAAAAGTCCCACAGCTACAGGCAGATCAAAGGCGGTACCATCTTTACGTCGGCCTGCCGGAGCCAGATTTACTGTGATATGTGCCGGTGGGATCTGGAAACCGGAATTTTTCATGGCCACACTCACCCTCTCCCGGGATTCCTTCACCTCACTCCCCAGCGACCCCACCAGCTGAAACGATGGTAGTCCCCCTGCCAGATCCACTTCCACGCGGACCAGATATGCCTGCAGACCATAGACTGCAGCCGAACAAACTGTAGTAAACATAAAATACCTCCTTTAAAATGTTTTATTTATTATGGAAATAACAGTGAAACAAAACAGAAACAGATAAAACGAATGAATCTGACAAAAATAATCAGACTTAACAAAACAATTCATACAATGGGTAATCATAAGAGCCCGCAAAAGGGCAGTGAAACTACCGGAATCTTCTTAGAATTAATATCAGAAATTTTAAATGAAAACGTCTTTTGGTGAAAAATCCTCCGGAACCTCACTACAGATTCACAAAACCGTACGCTTTCCGCTGCGTCGTCTGGTCTGCTCCTATATAGCCGGTTCCGGATCATTCCTTTAAATTTTATTTTCCATGCTGTCGGGATCCTGAGCGAACTGGATCGCATGTTCCCTGTCGATCTTGCCTTCAAAATACAACTGAACAATAGCCTCATCCATGGTGATCATACCCAGTTTCCGGTTGGTCTGCATGACGCTGGCCAGCTGGTGGGATTTGCCCTCACGGATCAGATTGCGGACCGCATGATTGGCATGCATGACCTCAAAAGCTGCCACACGGTGCTTGCCGTCCGCTGTCGGGATCAGCTGCTGGGATATGACTGCTTCCAGTGTGTTGGACAGCTGGACACGGATCTGTTGCTGCTGATGTGGTGGGAAGACATCGATCACACGGTCTACGGTGCTGGCTGCACCGATTGTATGCAGGGTGGACAATACCAGATGTCCGGTCTCCGCTGCCGTAATAGCTACACTGATGGTCTCGAAGTCACGCATCTCTCCGACCAGAATGACATCGGGATCTTCACGGAGTGCCGCTCTTAAAGCATTGGCATAATTATTGGAATCTATGCCGATCTCACGCTGGTTGACCATGGACATCTTATGCTGATGCAGATACTCGATAGGGTCCTCCAGAGTGATGACATGGGCATCTCTGTTGTTGTTGATCTTGTCGATGATGGCGGCAAGCGTCGTGGATTTACCGCTTCCGGTAGGTCCGGTGACCAGTACCAGACCACGTTTGCGCTGATATAGTTCCACCACGGATTCCGGTACACCCAGCTCTTCCGGAGAAGGCACCACGGTTCCTACCAGTCGGAACGCCAGAGCCACGGAACCTCTCTGCTTGTAAGCATTGACACGGTAACGTCCGCAGTTGGGAATAGAGAAAGACATATCGTATTCTCCCCGTTCCTCAAAACGTTCTCTCTGCACTTCCGTCATGATATTGACTAGTACTTCCAGCGTGTCTGCCGGAAGCATCCTGGGATAATCCATGGTGATCAGATTGCCGTTTACACGCATTTTGGGTGGGATACCTACCGTCAGATGTACATCACTTGCTCCCGCTTCCTTGGCGGCTCTGAGTATTTCTTCGATTGTTGGCATAATTGCTCCTCACTATTTATTGAATATGTACCGGTTGTCCATGGTCTTCATGACATCCACGATCTGGATGTCCTCATTCCCGGGAAGGGACAGATCCAGGATACTGTTATCCCGGAAGCTTACCACTGTCGGCCGCAGTACACTTTCTTCATTTTCATTCAATACCAGTGCTTTCTCTCCCGTACTGAGTTCCACGCTGGCACCGGGCGGAAGGATATTGATGGAACGGATCAATGCCCGTACCGTCTCCGGATCATATACCTCCGGGTGCTCCAGAAGTTCCTGAAGAGCCTTCACCTCAGACTGTGCCGTTCCCTGTAATGTCATGGCCGTGATCTCATCATAACGGTTCGCCACCAGCAATACATTGGCTCCGTCCAGCATTTTATACCTGCTCTTCTCTCCGTCTTCCGGGAACAGGTCCAGCTGTTTTCCGGCTGCCTGCTGGCAGATCCTGCGGATGCCGGATCCGTCGGTGGCAAAAGCCTCCTCGATGATACCGTAGGCCTCTTCCTGCGTCTCGCAGTTCCGCAGCATATCCTCTCTGGTATAAGGTGCCCCGTAATACACGTCATCATGTTTTTTCACTTTTCCCATATCGTGAAGGATGGCAGCACATACGGTATGATACTGTTCTTCCCGTCTGATATTCATCACATGGGTAACCATGGCACAGAGTATTGCCACGTTCAGGGAATGTCTGGAGAAATAATCCTCCCGGCTTCTCAGATTCTGGTAGAAATTGATTTTCTCATCCAAGTGTCCGTAATTGCGGATGACCATATCTGCGATGGACTGGGTACGGTTCTGCTTTCTGGTCTTCAGGATACGATCCTGTTCCTCTTCGATGGCACTGACCGCCTGAATCTGAAACCGTTCGAACTCCAGGTCCTCCTGAGTCAGGGGTGGAAGCGGTTCTGCCGGTTCCAGTACATAGACACCGATCAATCCGAAATTACGAATACTTTCTATTGCCTGTAATGACAAAAGGGAATTTCTGTCAAACAAAAGAATACTCTTCTTATTATAAACAGGTCTTGCCAGACGCATTCCCGTCTTCAAGTCTTCCGTTCTTACAAAATGCATCCCTGTCCCCCCCCTTATCTTTAGTCACTTATAGAAATAAATATATCACAGTGTTCCTTAATTGACAAGGTGATGTTTAGTCCTCACGCAGAGCCTCCGCCAGCTTATGCAATGCTCTTTTTTCCATGCGTGAGACATAGCTTCTGGAAATTCCGAGAACATCTCCCACCTCCTGCTGTGTGTGTTCTTTACAGCCCAGGATCCCATAGCGCATCACCAGAATCCGATACTCCCGCTCCGTAAGACAGTGGTCCAGAGCCAGGAACAGGCGCCTGATATTTCTGTCAAGCTCCAGATCCTCCACCACGTCCTTCTGCTTCTCTTCGATCACGTCCAACAGATGGATGGCATTTCCTTCCTTATCCTGTCCGATAGGTTCATACAGGGAGACTTCCCTGGAAAGTTTTTTGCGGCTCCGCAGCATCATCAGAAGTTCGTTATCAATGCATCTGCAGGCATAGGTAGCCAGTCTTCCTTTTCCTGAGTCAAAAGAATTCACTGCTTTGATCAGTCCGATACATCCGATAGAGATCAGGTCCTCCATGTCTTCCTCAACATTCTGGTATTTTTTGGCAATGTGTGCCACCAGGCGCAGATTCCTCTCCACCAGGATCTCCCTGGCCTGTCTGGATTCTTCCACGGTACCTTCCCTGAGCAAGCGGATATAATACGCTTCTTCTCCTGCGGTTAATGGCTGCTGAAAGGTCTTCAAAAAATCCCTCCGTGGACAGTTGCTTATGATAGTTTATGTGATTTTCTGTCCACAAGTGCCTGTCAGTCTCCCACGTTCCTCAGAATAAAAACTGCGCCATCACGTAATTGCTCAGATCCAGCCCTCTCTTTGTCAGTGCCAGGAGCCGGTCTTTTTTCTGATTCTCTTTCCTCTCCGTAACGGTCAAAAGACCATCCGCCACATTCCGGGCGATCACTTCTCCGTAGACTTCCTCCACAGTCCTGCCGTATTGTTCTGCAAAATCCACACAGGATACTCCTCTTGTCAGCCGCAGTCCCAGAAACATGGTCTCCTCCATCCGGTCCTGTACCGTCAGTGTCTGCTCCTCTTCCCTGCTTTCCAGCGGATGTGCCAGATAAGCTCCCAGACTCTTTTCGTTCTGAAACCGCACATTATCGATAAGGGATGCCGCACCGATACCGAATCCCAGGTAATCCCTGCGGATCCAATAGCCCACATTATGTCTGCATTCATAACCATCCCTGGCATAGTTGGAAATCTCATACCGATGGAACCCATACTTTGCCAGCACCTCTATGGTCTCCTCATACATGGCACGCTCCGTCTCTTCCTCCGGCAAGGGCAATTCTCCCCTCTCTGCCATGGCCGCAAAAGGGGTTCCCTCCTCCACGATCAGGCTGTAGGCAGAGATATGCTGCGGCATGGGTTCTAAGTGCAGCACCTTTTCCAGCGTGTCCCGATAGCTTGCAAGCGTCTGTCCCGGCAGTCCGCTCATGATATCCACATTGATATTCGTAAATCCTGCCTCCACGGCCTCCCGGTACACCTGGCAGAAACCTTCAAAATCATGGATCCTGCCCAGATTTTTCAGTTCTTCTGCCTGGGCAGACTGCATACCGATACTGAGACGGTTGATTCCTGCCGTGTAAAAATTCCGAAGTTTCTCTGCGCTGGCCGTCCCCGGATTCACCTCCATGGTGATCTCCGCGTCCTGTGCCATTGCGAACTGCTCTCTGATACGGTCCATCAACTGCCCGATCTGTTCCCCGGACAACAGCGACGGCGTACCTCCTCCGATAAATATACTGGTCACGGTACGGTCACTGTAATCTTTTGCTCTTCCCCCGATCTCTGCAAAAAGTGCAGCCATATAGGCTTCCCTTGTCTGCTCCGTGGCAGGGGCAGACAGGAAATCACAATAGCTGCACTTTCTTACACAAAAGGGAATATGAATGTATAATTCCAGTTCCTTTTTATTCATATTGCTCCTTCAATTACTTCATCAGTTTTTATCATCCAGCTTCAGAACACTCATAAATGCCTTCTGCGGGATCTCTACATTGCCGAACTGACGCATACGCTTTTTACCCTCTTTCTGCTTCTCCAACAGCTTCTTCTTACGGGTAATATCACCGCCGTAACATTTCGCCAGCACATCCTTACGCATAGCCTTTACCGTTTCTCTGGCAATGACCTTGCCGCCGATGGCTGCCTGGATAGGAATCTCGAAGAGGTGTCTGGGAATCTCGTCCTTCAGCTTTTCACACATCCTACGTCCTCTCTCGTAAGCGGAATCTGCACAGACGATGAAGGACAGGGCATCCACTTCCTCGCGGTTGATCAGAATGTCCAGCTTCACCAGATTCGATCTCTCGTAACCCTTCAGATCGTAATCAAAAGATGCATAACCACGGGAACGGGATTTTAAAGCATCAAAGAAATCATAAATGATCTCGTTCAGGGGCAGTTCGTATTTCAACAACGCTCTGGTGCCCTCGATGTATTCCATGCCGAGGTATTTGCCGCGGCGCTCCTGACACAGTTCCATGATGGAACCGATAAATTCGGAAGTCACCATGATCTCTGCATTTACCACCGGTTCTTCCATATATTCGATCTCGGAGGGATCCGGCAGATTGGAAGGATTGGTCAACTCAATTACTTCCCCATTGGTCTTATGCACCTTATAGACAACGCCGGGGGCGGTAGTCACCAGATCCAGATTGTATTCTCTTTCCAGTCGTTCCTGAATGATCTCCAGATGCAGCAGTCCCAGAAATCCGCACCGGAAGCCAAATCCCAGTGCCACAGAAGTCTCCGGTTCATAGAACAGGGACGCATCGTTCAACTGTAACTTCTCCAACGCATCTCTCAGATCCGGGTACTTGGAACCGTCTGCGGGATATAATCCACAATATACCATGGACTGTACCTTTTTATAACCGGGCAGAGGTTCTGCGCAGGGATTGTTGTCGTCCGTTACGGTATCACCCACTGCTGTATCTTTTACATTCTTGATGGAAGCCGTGATGTAGCCTACCATTCCGGCAGAAAGCTCGTCACAGGGGATAAACTGTCCCGCTCCGAAATAACCGACCTCCACGACCTCTTCCTTCGCTCCGGTAGCCATCATGCGGATCATGGTACCCTTTTTCACTGTGCCTTCCATGACACGGCAGAAAATGATAACACCCTTATAGGAATCATATACAGAGTCAAAGATCAGTGCCTGTAAAGGGTTGTCCGGATTCCCCTTGGGGGATGGGATCTTTTTCACGATCTGCTCTAAGACTTCCTCAATACCGATGCCGTTTTTCGCGGAGATCAGCGGAGCATCCTGTGCCTCGATACCGATGACGTCCTCGATCTCTTCAATGACTCTCTGGGGATCTGCGCTGGGCAGATCGATCTTGTTGATGACCGGGAAAACATCCAGATCATGATCCAGTGCCAGATAGACATTGGCCAGTGTCTGTGCCTCAATGCCCTGTGCCGCATCCACCACCAGAATGGCGCCGTCGCAGGCCGCCAGAGAACGGCTGACCTCATAATTGAAATCCACATGGCCCGGAGTATCGATGAGGTTGAAAATGTATTCCTCTCCGTCCTGTGCTTTATATACGGTACGCACGGCCTGTGCCTTGATGGTAATGCCACGCTCTCTCTCCAGGTCCATATTGTCCAGGACCTGTGCCTGCATCTCTCTGCTGGTGAGCAGACCGGTCTTCTCAATGATACGGTCCGCCAGGGTGGATTTGCCGTGATCTATGTGTGCCACAATACAAAAATTGCGGATTTTGCTCTGATCTATTACTGCCATACTACTGTCCTTTCCTGACATATTCTTGCATCTAACGATTGTAGCATAAATTCCGCATTCTTGTCTATGATTTTACTTCGATTCGTTGTCTTATCCTGCTTTTATGTATCGCTACTCTCCCTTAAGCACCATATCCAGAATATGTGCCAGAGGATCACAGGCATTTATGGCCTCCTCCACAGTATTGTTCTGGGCTCCCAGTTCCACCAGAAGTGTCCGGGGACGCAGATGCATATTGTAGCGGTAGCCCTTCAGATAGATCCTGCGGGTCAGTCCCGGGTAATACTCCGCCGCCTTCAACTGCATCTGAAAAGAAAATGCCAGATTGGCCTCCTGGTTCTCGTTGGCCAGGTAGTCAATATCTCCCGTCTTGCGGGTCCTGCTCAGACCGTTAAAGAACATAAATCTTGCCGTGGGTCTCCCTTGAATATCCGTCACCAGCTTTGTCTCTTCCGCCACCTCATCCCGGTGCAGATCGATGATCACCTGGATAGAGGGATTCTCCGCAAGGATCTGTTCCACTGCCGGAAGTGCCCGGGAATACGCATTGTCTCTGGTCTCCACATCATATTGACCGGTATTGTGCAGCACCCGGTAACCATATTGTTCTGTCAGGATCTTGGTCAGACACTCTCCCACTCCCACGATACCGGTGTTCACATCTCCAGGAACCGAATCCG
>ERZ773110.1854-NODE-1854-length-15544-cov-3.936342_pt1 | contig 15544 bp, 10 predicted proteins | sample MGYA00580568_ERZ773110 | MGnify/ENA primary metagenome ERZ773110 (study PRJEB29015, sample SAMEA2737870) | human gut metagenome | biome: human gut; feature: human-associated habitat; material: faeces | place: China | collected 2012 ... | reverse complement strand
TTTCCCAACGCGATACCGCCTGCCTTGTAACCATGATTTTATCTGCCAGCTCGTCCTGTGACATTCCTCTTTCTGTGCGAAGTTTCAAAATTATATTTTTTGTTTCCATAGTCATTACCTCCATAACCATATCATATAGATAAATTCATGTTATGAAAAGCAACCTGCTGTTGCCATACTCTATGCCTGTCATCCACCAAAATATTTTCGGCACTTTTCGCTTTTAGTGCCAAAAGTGTATTGACAAAATTATGATTATTTATTACATAATTTCAAATCTTTGTTACACGTTTTCATCTCCGCAATCTTGGAACTGCCCAGCAACGTTCCACACACCACTTACAGTACCCCGGCGTCTCGGCGATGCCAACCCCGACACGGCGAAACCGGATTCTCCCGAGATCCTTGCCTTACAGGACCGCAAAAAAGAGGGCGAGATCGCCGAAAACTCTCTGGTGATCTCACCCTCTCTGGATTATCAACCGCTACTTCATCAAGCCTCCTCACAGATTCTTCCCGCATTCCATCAGGTATGCATCCATTCCCAGACACATTGCACCGATGATTCCGGGGTTCTCGCCCAGTGCAGGAGCCACCACATACTGTGACATATCCTTCGGCAGGCTGGTCTCCGGCAGATAGCCATTCAGAAACTCCACCGCATTCTGTCTCACCATGTCGAAAACCTTCTCCTGGTGCATCACACCGCCCCAGAGAATGATCTTCTCCGGTGAGTAAGTCAGCATGTAATCTGCCACAGCCTGTCCGATGTAGTAACTTTCCAGTTCCCAGACATCCTCTCTTCCGGCCAGTTCAGCTCCCTTTCTGCCATACCTGCCCTGAATCGCAGGACCGGAAGCCAGTCCTTCCAGACAGGCACCGTGATAAGGACAGCAGCCTTCATAGGTATCCTCCGGGTGCTTGCGCAGGAAGATATGTCCGCCCTCGGGATGCATCAGGCCATGCAGCAGTCTGCCGTTAATATATGCACCTACACCTACTCCCGTACCAATGGTGATATAGAGTGCATTCTCACACCCCTTCGCTGCGCCGAAGCGTACCTCGCCAAGCACTGCTCCGTTGACATCTGTATCAAAACCTACAGGAACTTTCAGTGCTTCCCGGAACGCTCCCGTAAAATCATAAAATCTCCATGCCATCTTCGGAGTGCTGGTAATATAGCCGTAGGTTGCTGATTTTTCATTCAGATCCACCGGGCCGAAACAGCCGATCCCCAGTGCCTCGATTCCTTTATCCTGAAAATATGCTATCATTTTCGGCACCGTACTCTCCGGTGTCTCCGTAGGGAATACTGCCCTGTCGAAAATATTTCCCTGCTCATCTCCTATGGCACATACCATCTTTGTGCCGCCGGCTTCAATTCCGCCTAATTTCATTCTGACATCCTCCCAATACAACTTTTTACTATGCCTGTTCCCTGTTCAGGATCCGCTTATGGAACACCAGCACAAACAACAGAGTAAAGAGTATCATTGCTGCCGGCATGATCAGAAAGCTCCTGCCATATCCTGTTTTTTCAGCAATGTCTCCGTAAATATAGTTAAATCCAATATCAAACAGGGATGCTACACTGATGATCAATCCGGACATCGTAGACACCTGCGAGGGATCATAAAGTCTCCCGATGGCCATAACCAGTGTCGGATAAATGATCGAGCAGAACAGTCCGGCCAGACTCAGCATCCAGAGTGCCCCACTGAAGATCCCTGCCGCATAAAGCACCGCAGAAACCACAGAAAACAAGGCAATGCTAGGGAATACCTTCAGCCGGTCAACCAACGGAGAAAAGACCAGTCTTCCCACCGTCATTCCGCCAAAAAACAATGCCATATAATTGGCAGCCTTTCCCTGCTCCAGTCCCAGCGCATTGGTTCCGTAGACCACAAACCAGTTCAGCATTCCATGTTCTGCAATAAAGTATACACCAAAGATCACCACCATGACAATCCAAAGGTAGTTTCCCTTCATTTTCCTTCCCTGCTGATCCTTTTCTGCCTTCTTCACTTCTCCGCTGTCCGGGATCTGCAGTTTTAAAATGATCAGGAACGCCAGAACGCCGATGGCAAAAAGCACCCCTGTCACAGCTTTCCATCCGCCAAAATCGTTAGCCAGATTTCCGATCAGACTCTGTCCTCCGCTGGTACCGATTCCCTGCGTAAAGAACAATACATTGACGATCATGGCCGGTGATGTGGCAAAAATGAACGGTGTGATCAGTGTAATGGACGTATTCAACAGCGTAGAAGCTCCCATTGCCAGGAACATTCCCACCAGCAATGCATAATAGTTATCTGTAAGCAGGAATACCAGCATTGCACACATCCATACTGCGAGAAATCCCAAAAAAGCCTTTTTACGGTCGATCTTATCCATGATCCTGCCTCCGGCCAGCAGGAAACACAGATTTCCCGCATAGCTTACGGCTATGATCGTGGACAGCCCCTTTGCCGTCAATGCAAAATGCGTCTGAAAAATGCCGGAGAAAATACCTCTCAGGCTGTCACTGATTCCCAGACCGACCATCAGGATTGCAAATCCGATGAGAGCGATCCTTCTATTACTCTTCTCCATTCTGGCTCCCATCTTCCGGCTCTTCTACATCGATCCATACATTTTCTACATTTCCCAGTGTCACGTCCTCCTCGTAAAAAGGCAGGATTCCTTCTTTCTTCGTGATCTGAATATCATGGAAGGAGACATTCTTCACATAATCCGCATAGATTCCGGAAATCTTTGTGTGGATCTCTCCCTCTCCCTGGCAGGGTCTCTTATCGTAGCCGTTGATCTCCCACTTGGATTTCTTATCCAGTGTCAGCCGAATGCCCTCAAAGGTCACATCTTCAATATAATTGTCTTCACTGCCCAGCAGGAAAATGCCGTTTTCTCCCTCGCAGGTAATATTCTGGAAGCGGATATTGCGGATCTTACCGGCCTTAACTCCGGGTTTGCGATCCAGCGCAGTCAGGCAGACAGCCTCCGCTCTTCCCCACCATTCATAAGAGAACCTTCTGGTCTCCATAATGATGTTGGAAAAGATTACATTTTCCACGTTGCCATTATCTCTGATCTGAATGGAAATTCCACGGTTACTTCTGGAAATACAGCAATTTTCCACCAGAATATTCCGGAAGTCAGACTCTCCCTCCGTGCCGAATTTGATGGCAGCACTGGTGGATACCAGGGTACAATTGGTGACCACGATATTTTCACAGGGACCGTATTTCTTATAATCCCCGGAATTTTTCAATACGATGGCGTCATCTCCACATTCAATGTGACAGTTACTGATCCGGACATTCTGACAGTGATCCGGATCGATGCCATCGGAATTCGCCATCTTCAGATTATTCAGCAGGCGGATACCGTCGATCAGCACATCCTTACAGCCTACCAGATGCACTGTCCAGAAGGCACAGTTCGTCAGGCGGACTTCCTTGATGGTCAGATGCTTTACATCCTCCAATAGCAGGAGCGGAACTCTGGGATAATAGGAACCCTCGATATGATAACCCGAGTCATCTCCGTAAAAGACAGATTCATTGCCATCAATGGTACCCTGTCCGGAGATCGTCACATTTTCCTGTCCCAGCGCATAGATAAAGGCATGGAACGGGCGTCCTGCATATTCACTGTTCAGGAAAGAAGGCAGGCCGGATTCATGGGCTGTGATTTTACCATTGTTGCGCAGCGGGTAATAATCTTCTATGTTGCTGCTGGCTTTCCAGACAGCGCCCGGCTCCAGATGTACCTCCACATTGGATTTCAACAGCACATATCCGGAAGAATATGTCCTGCCGCCGGGGAAGAGGACTACGCCTCCTCCCTGTTCTGCACACGTATCGATTGCTTTCTGAATGACAGGGGCATCATTGGTCTGTCCATCGCCCACTGCACCGTATTCTAATATATTGATCATAATTTTCTCCTTCGTAACCCTCTCACTTTTTTTCATTCACAATACGCAGGGTTTTGATTTCATAAGGCTTCATAGTAAAGCTCCATCCGTCCTGTACACGGGTCATATCCGCATTCTCCACCCCGGAAAAATTCTCCATGCAGTCACAGACTGTTACCTGTGCATCCGGAGCAAGTGGGAAGTTCACATGCACTTTGGTACGCATTCCCCAAGTCTCATAGATACGTACGATGATGCCATTGCCGTCCTCTGCTGCTTTCACAGTATCTGCCATCACATTTTCCTCTGCTATCTGCAGCATTGAGAAGCTGTCTTCATAGATACCCTGTACCTTCTCCCATGCCATCGGGCAGTTCAGATCGTAAGCTTCTCTTACCACACTGCCCTTGCGGAAATCTCCCTGATGAGGGAACAATGCGTAGGTAAATTCATGCTGTCCCTGATCTGCATCGGGATTGGGGAAAATACCTGACTTGATCAATGTCAGTCCCATCACACCCTCATGGACATCATAACCGTATTTGCAGTCATTCATCAGTGCCACACCATAACCGGGCTCGGAAAGATCTGCCCATTTGTGTGCGCATACCTCGAATCTTGCACGATCCCAGGATGTGTTCTTGTGTGTCGGCCGCTTTACATTGCCGAACTGGATCTCATAATCCGCTTCATGTGCCAGAATATCCACAGGGAAGGATACTCTGAGCAGCTGTTGATGTTCCTGCCAGTCCACTCTGGTCTGAAAATCGATCCTTGCGGTGTGCCGGTAGAAACGAATGGTCTGTTCGATCATGGAATCCTGGAACCGTCTGCGCACATGTAATGCCGCCGTCTCCGGTCCGTTCTCCAATACTTTGAATTCTTCCACATCAATGACATCCCAGGATTTCTCCAGATATCCCTCGTCAATATTCCAGGCATCGAATTCTGCCGGCCGATCCTCATATACGGTGAGACGGTTACCCATCCTGCCCTTTTGGATCAGTTCCCGGTCCTCCCTGATATCCACCAGGCTTGTGATCTCAGCATTGGCATCAAATCTTACGGTAAAATAGGGCGTTTTGAAGCTTACCGGTCGTCCGTTTTCCTCCATTACAAGCTCAGTGAAACAGTTGTCCTCTCCGGAGTTCACCGCTCTGCACACAGTAACACCGCTGGGTCCTGCTGTTATTTTCTGCCAACTGCCCTCTGCATTCCGGATCAGTGCCGTACGTGCAAAGCTCAAAGGATTCCATACCGCGCAGACCTCCTCATTCTTCTCCGCACGATACCGGAACAGCTTTTCCCGGATGCTCTTCTTCGCTGTTTTCATCATTTCTTCATCCGCAGCAAAAATCTCTTCATACTGTGCGGCGGAATCCTCATACACTTCCTTAATAGAGGAACCGGGCAGAATATCGTGGAACTGGTTCAGCAAAAGCAGTTTCCAGCTGTGTTCCAGTTGTTCCTGTGGATAGAGATACTTTTGATCCAGAAGTGATGCCATTGCTGCATACAGCTCGGTTTCGCCGTTTTTGAACTCAGCCTTACGATTATATTTTTTATTCTGTGCCATGGAAGTATAAGTACCACGGTGGAATTCCAGATATAGTTCACCATCCCATACCGCCAGACGCTTTTTGTCCATTTTCTCTTCCAGAATATGAAAGAATTCCTTCACCCCGGTCTGTCTTGCTGCAGGGCATTCCACGACGCTGTGCTCCAGCCTTCTGCTCTGCTCCAGCATCTCTTCTGTGGGACCTCCACCGCCATCACCATAGCCGTAACAGGTCAGTACCTCGGTGCTCACATCCTTGTCCTGATACCGCTGCCAGGTACCCATGAGCTGGGAGGCATTCTGCAGACCATTATAAGTGGTGGAATGGTTTCCCACCATCTTCAGGTCACCCGGCTTCTGATAGTTTCTGGTAGAAATCAGATGTGTCAACACTTCCGTTCCGTCAATGCCCTTCCAGAGAAAGGTGTCGTGAGGAAACCGGTTGAACTCATTCCATCCGATTTTCGTGGTCATAAAATAAGGAATCCCGGATTTCTGCAGGATCTGCGGCAGCGCCGCACTGTAACCAAAGACATCCGGCAGCCACAATACTTCATTTTTCTCCGCACCGAGCTCTTGTTCAAAAAATCTGCGGCCATAGACGATATGCCGGATCAGGGATTCTCCGGAGGAAATATTGCAGTCCGGCTCCAGCCACATGGCTCCTTCCGCTTCCCATCTGCCCTCTTTGATCCGTTCCCTGATTCTGGCAAATACCCCGGGTGCATCTTCCTTCACGAACTCATAGAGCTGTGGCTGGCTGGACATAAAACGGTATTCCGGATATCTGTCCATCAGGTTCAGTACCGTCTCAAAGCTGCGCACTGCCTTTTGTCTGGTCTGACGCAGAGGCCATTTCCATGCCACATCAATATGGGTATGGCCGATACTGTGCACCGTCACCGGATTCGGTCTTCTGTCGGCATAATAAGTACCTTCCAGCTCCTGCGCCGCCATTTTCATGCTCTCAAAGCATTCTGCGGATCCGGGTCTGCGCAGATCCAGCAGATTTACGCACCTTTCCAGTGCTTTAAAGCCCTCGATTCTGGACAGATTGTCCTCCGGAAGAAGATCCGCAGCTTCATAGACAGCCTGCATATCATAATAGAGTCCCGCCGCCTCTTCCCGGTAGACTGCCAGCTCCAGGCGGAAGAAATTCGTACCGGTAAACGTGCCTGCATACGCACTGGAATACGCATAAAAAGCCAGTTCGTAAGTCTCTCCTGCTTTGGCATGCTCCGACAGAATGATAAACTGATGGTTCATATCCAGCGTAGCTGCAAATCTGCCGTTCACATAAGCCATGATCTGGGGATTGTCCGTATTCCAGATATCTGTGGCTCCGGTATTCAGCACGGCACGGACTGTATGCCCCTCCATCTGCTCCGGGACCGCCACATCTGCCAGGAAGAAATAATGCTGATCCAGCTCTCCCCAGGTCTCATTGCGGCCGAAATCCCGGAAATCTTTTCCTTCTCTGTGGAATTCCTCCTCAAAATGGTAATCCGCTTTGGCGATCTTCACGGAAGTTACCGGTTGTCTGTCACTATATATCATCTGCTCTACGGCTTCGAGAACAGCTTTGATCCGATTTCTAACAGTGTCCATAACACACTCTCCTCTGATTTTTATCTGAAAACAAGAAAAGCGGGGAGAACCGGAACAGTCTCCCCGCCGAACAGCTTTAGCCCTTGATACCGGTGGATGCAATTCCTTCTACCAGATATTTCTGCATAGTCAGGAAAATAACAAATATAGGAATCAGGGACAAGGTTGCCATTGCAAACATAGCACCCCAGTCAGAACCTGCGGTAGGATCCGAGAACATCTTCAGAGCGTAACTCACCGGATATTTCAGCGGATCGCTTAAGTATAACAGTGCTGCCAGGAAATCATCCCATCTCCACATAAAGGAGAAGATTGCACTGGTTACCAGTGACGGTTTGATCAGAGGAAGGATGATACGGAAGAAGATCGTATAGGTAGAACATCCGTCCATTCTGGCCGCCTCATCCAGATCCATTGGAATCCCCTTGATGAACTGGATATTCAGGAAAATGAAGAATCCCTGACCGAACCACTGGGGAACAATGATAGGAAGGTAAGAACCGACCCAGCCTAATTTCTGGTACCACAGATACTGCGGGATCATAAGAACCTGTGCAGGAAGCATCATGGATAACAGCATTGCGGAAAATAAAATTCCTTTTCCACGGAACTTAAATCTTGCGAAACCGTAGGCTACAACAGCAGAGGAAGCAATGGTTCCAATGGTAGCGATCACGGAGATGAAGATAGAGTTTTTAAAGAAAGTGGAGAAAGAGATCTTTGCAAATCCTTTCCAGCCGTTTGCGTAGTTATCCGTTACAAAATGTTCCGGGATCAGGGAACTGGCGGTTGTGAAAATGGTGTTGGTCTCCTTAAAGGAGCTCATAACCATCCAGATCAGAGGATAGACCATGATGATACCAATGGCAAATATGATGATGTGGTAGAGCGCAGCTCCTGCCAGACGTTTTTCCTTCATGTCTACAGTCCTCCTTCATATACCCAGAACCGCTTGGTTGCAAACAGGAACAGGGTGATCAGTCCGATCATCAGCAGCATGACCCAAGCCATGGCAGCGCCATAACCAGTGTTGTAAAACTCAAATGACTGCTGATACATATAAACGGTGTAAAGCAAAGTGGAGTTCATTGGCTTACCCTGTGTAATGATGTAGCACTGGGTAAATGCCAGAAATCCGTTGATCATCTGCATAACCAGGTTAAAGAAAATAGTTGGTGTCAGCAGAGGAAGTGTGATCTTAAAGAAACGGGATACTGGGTTGGCACCGTCTACCATGGCTGCCTCATAAAGAGAAGTCGGGATCTGCTTTAAAGAAGATAAGAAGATCAGCATGGAAGAACCAAACTGCCATACAGCTAACAGGATCAGGATCCAGATGGCTGTTTTTGTATCACCTAACCAGGAAATACTGGTTTTAATACCAATAGAACCTAAAAGTTTATTTACAACACCGTCCATAGCGAACATACGCTTCCAAAGGATAGCGACTGCTACAGAACCTCCGATAATGGAAGGCAGATAGTAAGCTGCTCTGTAAATACCGGACATTTTGGTGTTTTTTAACAGGAGCATTGCAACCAGTAAAGCGAAGATCAGCTTTAAAGGAACAGATACAAAAGCAAAGAAGAAAGTAACTTTGATGGTCTGTAAAAAAGTACCATCAGCGATCATATTTTTAAAGTTATCAAGACCTGTAAAAACAGGCGGGGACAAAATATTATATTTGCAAAAGGAATAATAAAGGGAAATGCCCATGGGAACGATCATAAAGAAGAGAAAGCCCAGGGTAAAGGGAAGAGTAAACATGATGCCTGCTGTATCTTCCCGGTTAAACAAGCTGCGAATGGTTTTCATGTCAAACCTCCTGTTTTTGGATGTCTTGGGATAAAAGATAGTTTACAATGGTTCAGGGCGGGAGGACCGCCCTGAATTATAAAAGGATATGGTAATTAAAAAGAGAGTAATCAATAAAAGTAGATACGTTTACTTGGAAGCTTTGGAAGCCATAATGGAGTTGCCCTGCTCAAAGAGCTGTGCGCCTGCATCTTCTGCGGACAGCTGTCCGTAGCATACCTGCTCTTCCAGTTTGTTGATCAGATCGTTTACTTCACTGGAACCATCAGCACTTGGTGGATTTACCTGTGAAGAGTGAGGATCTACAACATTGTAGATGAAGTCAATTACCTGCTGGCTGCTTTCATCCAGGTTAGAAGAAATAGCTTCTGCTACATCACTGGACAGCGGGATTCCACGTTCAGCAAGAAGTACATTGTTGCAGTCTGCAGAGTTTGTGATGTAGTTTAAGATCTTTGCTGCTTCTGCAGGATTTTTGGAGTCAGCAGAGATAGCGAAGAACTGGCTTGGCTTTAAGTAGTCAGATTTTTCAGGATCTGCAGATGGCCAGGTGGTGATACCAATCTCAGTGCCTTCCGGAGCTGCGTTCTTGATCGCAGTTAACTGGTTGGAGTAGGAGAAAGAGCACCAGGACATGGTCTCAGGACTGGAACCATATACTAATGGATCCTGTTCAACAGAACCGATGGTACGCTCTGCAAATACAGAAGGATCAACGACCCAGCCATCTTTAATACCATCTTCATACAGTTTGAAGAAGTTTACATATGGTTCAGCGGACTCTCCGCCCATTTTTCCATCCTGGTACAGAACAATGTCATCTGCACGAAGGAAGTACTCTAAGAACTGCTCGTTCTGGTTGTAGCAAAGGTTGGTCTTGTAACCGGTTTTTTCTTCGATTTCCCTGGAAAGAGCGATGAACTCATCCATGGTCATGTTGTCTTTTACAGTGATACCGTTTTCATCAAGTAAAGTCTTGTTGTATAACAGAGCTGGTGCATTGATACCATTGCACAGTGCATATAAGCCATCTCCAACCTTACCGGAGTTTAAAACATCCTGGTTGCAGCTTGCTGTATCAATGGTTCCGTCCTCAATGTAAGGAGTAAGATCAACTAACAGATTGTTGTTTACATACTGCTGTAAATATTTGTAGTCCATCTGAACGATGTCTGGCATGGAATGTCCTGCTGCTGCGGTTGCCAGTTTGTTCCAGTAGTCGTTGAATTCGGAGAACTGTCCGTCAATGGTAACACCAGGATTTTCTTCGCTGTACATGTCCAGGATCTTCTGGGTACGTTCATTTCTGGTCTGATTTCCCCACCATGCCATAACCAGGCTGGAGGAATCACTGCTGCCGCCATCTGACTGTGCAGACTGGGAAGTGTTTGTATCAGCTGCGCTGGTGTCAGAGCTGCCTGAGGAAGAAGATCCGCCGCAGGCGGTTAAAGATGCAGCGGCAAGAGCTGCAGTAAGAAGGACTGCTAATTTCTTTTTCATAATATTGTAACCTCCTTGAAATTGGATCCTTTCGTGGTCCGAAAGGATATCTGCTTGTTTATGTTCCACATTATAGCGCATAATTTTTTTGTTCTTAATAGTTAAAACGGAGCAGTTCGTTCAAAAAACCGACTTCTTTTTTGTGCAGAATTGAATTATTTTTGAAAAAAAGTATAATGTGAATGTCAGGAGATATACAATAATTAAGGAAGAAACGGGAAATATATGAAAAAAAATATACGCATATTAATTGGCCGGTTCAGGCACTGGTCTTTAAAATATAAGATCCTTACCATAGTGCTTTTTAACAGTGTGACCATGCTGTTATGTGCTGTGTTTGGGTACCGGCTGTATACAAATGCCTATAATAAGCTTCTTTTTGACTCTATGGCATCCAGACTTTCCGTGACATCAGCTCAGATTTCCCAGAAAATGGAAAATGCAGAATATATTTCTAATCTGATCCTTGGTTCTTCTTCTATTCAGGATTGTCTGTCAGATCTTCCGTCACCGGAAGACGCGCCGGCGATCACAGAATATAACCGTACCATTAATAATGCCCTTACAGAATACGCAACTCTTTTCCGGTCCAATGGCATTGCTTATGCAGCTGTTTACAGCAAAAACGGGGAATATGTGAACTGTACCAACTGGGTCACGTTAAAGCGGACACCCGGTTTTTTGTTAGATGCAGCAATACAGAACGGTTATGAGAAAGAGGGAGCAGTTACCTGGACCCATGCTACCAGGCAGCCTTATATGCTTCTCAGCAGGAATGTACGTCAGATCCGGAACATGTCTTTGGAGCCTTTGGGAAATATGGTGATCGGCCTGGACCTGGAACAGGTAGTATCTGAGGCAGTCCGTTTTGCTTCCCAGTATAAGGATCAGAAAGTGGTGATCGCCAATCAGAGCGGAAGCCTGATCTATGCTTCCTCTTCTTTAACGGATCAGAGGGCGGAGGAGCTGATTACAGATCCTTTTACTACCTATAAGATCGTTTCTTATGATGGTCATAAATATTTTGCCGTGAAAGGAACGCTTCCCCATTATCAGTACAGTTATGTGACACTGGCGCCCTTTGATGAAGTTGCAGGCGCGCTTACCGTTTCCATGCAGACTACATTTATGATCTTTCTGGTTGGGATTTTGTTTATCTGGTATCTTTCCAGTCGTCTGATCCGGGGGATCATCCGCCAGTTTGATGCCCTGATCCAGAAAATGAAACTGTTTACCCAGAATGAGCTGGAACTGGAACCGGAGGAAGAGGATTACGGATCACAGCCTAATGAGATCGGCGCTTTGCACCATCAGTTTCATCAGATGGCATTAAGGATCCAAAATCTGGTAAAGGTCAATTATGTAAATGAGATCCTGGCAAAGGATGCGCAGTTAAAGGCGCTGCGTTCCCAGATCAGCCCCCATTTTCTGTATAATACACTGGAAACGATTAATTGGAGAGCGAAAGCCATGGGAAATGAAGTGATCTCCCAGATGGTAGAGTCTCTGGGAAATCTTTTAAGAGTTTCCCTTTCCAGCCAGAAGACCCTGGTAACACTGGCCTATGAACTGGAACTGGTAGACTCTTATATCACCATCCAGAAGATCCGGTTTGAGGAACGGCTGGAGTTTAAGGTGATCACAGATGAGAAAGCAAAAGAGGGAATGATCCCGCCTCTTACCATTCAGCCTCTGGTAGAAAATGCCATTCACTATGGCATGGAAGAAATGACGGAGGTGTGTCATATTTATTTGCAGGCAGAGGTAAAAGAGGGAGTTCTTACGATCCAGGTGAGAAATGAAGGTTCCAATTTTGAAGAGGAATTGCTGGAAAAATTAAAAAATAAAAGCAGAAGCCCTCATGGGTTTGGAATTGGTCTGTTAAATATCGACCAGAGGATCCGGCTTTTATTTGGGGAAGAGTATGGACTTACATTATCAAATGAACATGATTTTGCAGTGGCAACGATCAAAATGCCGTTTCGGAAGGAAGAAGAGACATGCTGAAATTACTGATTGCAGATGATGAACGTATTATACGAGAGACGATCTTTAATATTATTGACTGGAAAAAACATGACATTGAAGTGATCGGACTTTGTAAAAATGGGATCGAAGCCTATGATATGATCCTGGATGAGTCACCGGATATTGTACTTACGGATATCCGTATGCCAGGTATGGGAGGCTTGGAACTGATCCGCAAAATCCGTCAGACTGACCTGCAGATCCAGTTTATTATTTTATCCGGTTATGGGGAGTTTGAGTATGCCAAGGAAGCCATGAGCTATGGTATCCGCCATTATCTTTTAAAACCATGTAATGAAACACAGATCCTGGAGTGTATTGAACAGTGCCGGAAAGATCATGAAAAACAGGCCAGAGAACGGAAAATGCTCCAGCAGCAGTTCGTTCTCTATGATGGAATGTTCCACAGTGTACTTTCCAGTATCATCAATGACTGTCTGGATGAAAAAATGACGCTGGAGGAGATCATTTCTCCCTATGAACAGTATCTGGATTTTCATTTTGCAGCCTACCGTCTGTTTTATGTGTATTATCTGGAATTTCAGGGTCTGCCGTCTTTTTTACAGCAGTTGAAAGCATATATGGAAGAAAAAATGCCCCAGACCATTCTGTATGGAATGTATGTAAAAAATACCCTGGTGCTGTTTATGCAGAATGCAGGTAAAGCCTGTGACGATCTTCATGTGTTTTTGCAGCAGCTTTCACCGGAGGGGCAGAAGATCACAACAGAGATCCGGGAGGAGAATTATTCTTCTTTAAAGACACTTCTTACCCAGGTAACAGGAAAACTTCTGCGTTACAGCATGATCTATTACATAAACCATTTTCATATTACAGCTATCTGTAATTATAACTGGGTCATTGATCAGATCCGTGTTCTGTATCAGCAGATCCAGGAGGGCAACCGGGAAAAGACGGATCAGGCGGTGGAACTGTTAAACAGTATTGATAATATAGACTTTTTAAAGCAGCTGGCAGGAAATCTATTTTTGAAAATGGCTTCGGATTTTCAGACGTTTTCCACTGTAGATCTGGCCCAGTGGCTGACTAAGATGGAAAAAGAAGAAGATCTGGATCCTTTAAGAACGATGATCTCTGACAAATTCCGGGACCTGGTAAGTTTAAAAGAAGGAGAAGAGACAGTTTCACCTATGGTATCCCAGATCTATGTCTATGTGGAGCAGCACCTTCAGGATTCGGCCCTTACGCTAAAATGGATCGCTGAAAATTATTTATTTATGAATGTAGATTATGTAAGCAAGAAATTTTACAAAGAAACCGGACAGAAATTTTCCCAGTATCTTACAAAAATGCGTATTGGAAAGGCCAAGGAACTGATCGCAAAAAATCCGGAGGAACCGATAAAAAATGTAGCGGAGCAGGTAGGCTGTGGAAACAATCCCCAGTATTTTTCACAGCTGTTTAAAAAGCAGACGGGAATGACGCCTACGGATTATATTACTTCTTTGGGACACTAAGCAGTTTATAAATGGAAAAAACCGTAAAATTGTGAAAACACGGAAATGTGGCAGAACGACACGGTTTTTCGGATTGACTATTTTGGATAAAAATGGAAAATAAAATCATATGATTTATGATCTTATTTTAAGGAGGCAAAGGCAAAATGGGATATCGTGTTATGGAGCTGGGGGCAGCAGGTGATGGAAAGACCAATGATGCCCATGTTATACAGAAAGCCATTGACCTGTGCAGTGAGCAGGGCGGTGGTGTAGTTATAATGGAAGGAGGTCACACCTATCTTTCCGGTTCCATCGTATTAAAAAGTCATGTAGAACTGGTGGTAGAAACAGGGGCTGTACTTAAGGCCAGTGAAGATCTGAATGATTACCAGTATATCAGTGAGCTGGCAAAGCGGGGACATGACCATATGGTAGAAGTTCCTACTTTTGTAAACTGCGAGTATGATGGAAAACCGCGGCAGTATTTTATCTATTCCAGGGATACAGACGGAGTACGCATCAGTGGCGGCGGTGTGATCGATGGTTCAGAAGAAATTTATTATGGAGAGGTAAGAGAAGATCAGATCGATGGTGCCTTCTATCCTCGAATTCCTCTGATCCTGATGGAACACTGTACCCATCTGACCATCCAGAATGTAACGATCAGAAAGAGCGGATTTTGGACCACTCACCTGGTTGGATGTGAAGAAGTGGAGATCAGCGGTGTCCGTATTTTAAATAACCGTATGATGGCAAACTGTGATGGCATTGACCCGGACCACTGTAAACATGTACGTATCAGCAACTGCCATATTGAGGCAGCAGATGACTGTATCGTATTAAAGACTACAGAAGCAAATCATCACTATGGTCCCTGTGAAGATATTGTGATCTCCGGCTGTACACTGGCATCTACCAGTGCTGCCATTAAAATCGGTACAGAAAGTGTAGATGATTTTAAGGATATCATCATTGATAACTGCAGTATTTATGATACGAACAGAGGTATTTCCTTCCAGTTAAGAGACCAGGGAAATATTGAAAATGTTCTGATCAATAATTGTGTGATCCGTACAAAAAATGTGTCTGAGTGCTGGTGGGGCTTTGCAGAGCCTATCAATATTGCTTCCATCAACAGGAAAGATGAGATCCCTTCCGGAAAGATCAAAGGATTATCTATTACCAATGTGCGCTGCAAGGGCGAAGGCAGTATTTATATTGCAGGAAAGGACAGTGCGCCTATAGAAGATCTTACATTAAATAATATCCGTCTGGAACTGGAAAAAACTACCAAATATCCTATTAAAGGATATGATTTCCGCCCATGCTGCGGTCCGGATTTCCAGGAAGGAAAGATCAATGGCATCTATGTGAAGAATGCCAAGAATGTGAAAGCAGAAAATCTGGAAGTTACCGTTCATGATAATATGAAGGAATGGGTAGACAAAGAGATCTGCTTTGAAAATGCAGTTGTAAAAGAAAAATGATCTTATGGTTTCTGCGTTTTCTGTGCTTTGGTGATATAGGGATAAATATCCTCATATGCTTCCACCTCTGCTTCGTCCTGTGGCAGTGCCGGGATCAGGCCGGTGCAGTCGGTGGCGGAGCAGGCCTGGATGTCTGAGTCATCAAAGAGATTTTCAGCCGTATTATTTTTTA
>ERZ773110.1831-NODE-1831-length-15706-cov-3.391285_pt1 | contig 15706 bp, 15 predicted proteins | sample MGYA00580568_ERZ773110 | MGnify/ENA primary metagenome ERZ773110 (study PRJEB29015, sample SAMEA2737870) | human gut metagenome | biome: human gut; feature: human-associated habitat; material: faeces | place: China | collected 2012 ... | reverse complement strand
CTGGGACAGGCACTTGCCAATTATGTGGATTTTGAGAAGCGTGGCTTCAGGCTGGTTGGTATCTTTGACGTAAATCCTGTGCTTGAGGGCATCGCAGTCCGTGGACTTGAGATCCAGATGCTCAGTGAGCTTCCGTTTTTCCTGAGAGAGAATAACGTGGAGATCGCGATTCTGACACTTCCCAAGAATAAAGCCAAGGAAATGGCAGATATCCTGGTGGAGAACGGGATCAAGGCAATCTGGAATTTTGCACATCTCGATCTTGAGACACCGGATGATGTGATCGTAGAGAACGTTCATCTTTCCGAGAGTCTGATGACACTGTCTTATAATCTCAGTAAATACAGGCAGGAACATGTGGATAAGTAAGAATTGTTAAGCTGCCGGAAACGGCAGCTTTCTCTATGATAGAGGGGAGGCAGAAGACAGAATGAAGAAGCTTGTTACCTGCAAAGAAATGAAGGATCTGGACTCCACAACGATCCGTGAGATCGGAGTTCCCTCCGAGGTTCTGATGGAGCGGGCAGCACTGAAGGTGGTAGAGGAAACAGAAAAGTATCTCCAGAAGGACGAAAGGATCCTGGTAGTTTGCGGAAGCGGAAATAATGGCGGTGACGGTATCGCTGTTGCCAGATTGTTCCATCTGAAGGGGATCCGGGTAGAGTTTTATATGGTCGGAAACAAAGATAAAATGACCAGAGAGACAGCTCTTCAGTATAAGATCGCTTCCGGTTATCGTGTCCCGGAGGTGAATAACCCGCAGTGGAGTGAATATACTACTATAGTAGATGCCGTGTTTGGGGTAGGCCTGACGCGTCCGATCGAGGGGCATTATGCTGATATCATCCATGAGATGAACAGTGCGAGGGCCAAAAAGATCGCAGTTGACATCCCGTCAGGAGTGAACGGAGATACTGGCCTGGAAATGGGAATTGCCTTCAGCGCCGATCTGACTGTCACATTTGCCTACCGGAAAAGAGGCCTTTGCTTTTATCCGGGAAGACTGTATGCAGGAAGGATCGTTACCACCGATATCGGGATCTATGAGCAGGAAGCTGTGACTGCATCTGCCGCCTGTCTGGAAAATAAAGATCTGAAGCTGTTTCCGGAACGTGATCCCGGCGGAAACAAGGGTACCTTCGGAAAAGTGCTCTTTGTGACCGGAAGTGAGGGAATGTGCGGAGCCGCTTATTTAAGCGCCAGTGCAGCACTTCGTGCCGGTGCGGGAATGGTAAAGATCCAGACTGTGGAAGCCAACAGGATCCCACTGCAGATACTCCTTCCGGAGGCTATGGTCTGCAGCCGCTTTGATCAGGAATCCAATGAACAGCTTCTATCCTGGTGTGATATGATCGTGATCGGACCGGGACTTGGAACATCAGTGGCCAGCCGTGAGAGAGAACAGTGGTTTCTCACGGCGGGAGAAAAAGCCGCTGATCCTGGATGCGGACGGCCTGAACCTTCTGGCTGCACATCCACAGTGGTATCAGTATCTGGGAGAGCATGTAGTCCTGACACCGCATATCGGAGAAATGAGCCGGCTCAGTGGCAGAACGATCCAGGAGATCCAGCATGAGATCGCAGATACTGCACTGAAATGTGCTACGGAAACAGGCTCTGTGTGCGTATTGAAGGATGCATGTACGGTGATCGCAGATGAAAAAGGCCAGATGTATCTGAATCTTTCCGGTAATTCCGGAATGGCAACTGCAGGAAGCGGAGATGTGCTTTCCGGGATCCTGGCAGCAGTGTTATGTATGTATCTGAAAACGGAGGAACAGCCTCCCATGGTTTTAAAGGCCGCGTTAGGTGTTTATCTTCACGGACTTTGCGGTGATCTTGCAGCCGCTGAAAAAGGAAAGCGCAGTATGCTGGCAGGAGATATCATAGAATATCTGCCCAAGGCATTAGCTATAGGTGAAGAGGAGTCGGGATTATGAAAAAATACGAGAGAGTAAAAGCACTGGTATCACTGGATGCCATTGCCCACAATTTTGAGGAAATGCATAAAAATGTCAAAGAAGGGACAAAGATCATCGCTGTGATCAAGGCAGACGGTTATGGCCATGGTGCCAGAGCTATTGCCCGTCTGATCCAGGACTATGACTATATCTGGGGATTTGCAACAGCTACGGCAGAGGAGGCACTGGAGCTTCGGCATGCAGGGATCACCAAGCCTGTCCTGATCCTTGGCCTTGTATTTGAGGAATATTATGAAGAGCTTGCAGCCAATGATATCCGGATCACCATATCGGATCTTAATACAGCAGCAGAATATGCAAAAGCAGGTGCACGCATTGGAAAAAATGTACATATTCATCTGGCTCTGGATACGGGAATGACAAGGATCGGATATGCGGATATTCCGGAAAATGCGATAAAGATCGAAAAAATCTCAAAAATCCCGAATCTGGTGATCGAGGGAATGTTTACCCATTTTGCCAGGGCGGATGAGACCGACCGTTCTCCTGCACTGGTGCAGCTGGACCGTTATCTCCGTTTTGCAGAGCTTCTGGAAAAAAGAGGTGTTCATATTCCGGTACGTCACTGCTCCAACAGTGCAGGTATCATCCGTGTTCCGGAAGCAAATCTCAATGTCGTTCGTGCCGGCATCACCATTTACGGTATTTATCCGTCAGAGGAGGTAGAACGTGATATTGTGAAGCTGACACCTGCAATGGAGCTGAAAAGTCATGTATCCTATGTGAAAAATGTGGAACGTGGAACAGCGGTAAGCTATGGAGGAACGTTTGTTACAGAACGCTTTACCAGAATGGCAACGATCCCCGTAGGTTATGCAGATGGCTATCCGAGACAGCTTTCCAATAAGGGCTGGGTCCTGATCCGGGGCAAAAAAGCTCCGATCCTCGGACGTGTCTGCATGGATCAGTTTATGGTTGATGTCACAGATATCCCGGAGGTGAAGGCCGGGGATGAGGTCACCCTGATGGGAAGAGATGGAGAGGAATTTATCAGTGTGGAGACACTGGGAGATCTTTCCGGAAGATTTTCCTATGAATTTGTCTGCGGGATCAGTAAACGTGTTCCGCGGGTTTATATCAAAGACGGTAAGGAATGCGGAGAAGAGGAGAGCTTTTTCCAGTAGATCCGTAAATACCCGGATCCGGAAAACGCCGGGTCAGACATAAGGCCGGTAAAAAAGTACCACGCATGGTATACACAAAGAAATTGTGGAAATACTTATCTGTAAAAAGGAATACGGCTTGCAAATAAGCCGGATTATGGTTGTAAAAAGAGGGGATATTTTTTACGCGGACTTAAGGCCTGTAGTGGGCAGTGAACAGGGCGGCATCCGTCCGGTGCTGATCATCCAGAACGATGTGGGTAACCGTCACAGTCCCACAGTGATCTGTGCGGCAATTACATCAAAAATGAATAAGGCAAAGCTGCCGACACATATTGAGATCGATGCATCCGCCTATGGGATCGAAAAGGATTCCGTGATCCTTCTGGAACAGCTCCGCACCATCGACAAGCGGCGTCTGAAGGATAAGGTGTGTCATCTGGACAGTGCTATGCTTGATAAGGTGAATCATGCGCTTGAGATCAGTCTGGAACTGACTTTTTAGCGGAACATGAGGAATTTTGACCGGTTTGTTTTCTGATTCTTGACGAAATCTTTCATAAGTGCTATATTAAACCGAGTTGCAATTATGTAAAACGGTACCCAAAATGAGCAGGGCACGAAAGAAAATATACGGTAACAAGGAGAGGAAGATACCATGTCAGGACATTCAAAATTTGCCAACATCAAACATAAGAAAGAGAAAAATGATGCCAAGAAGGGTAAGATCTTCACAGTCATCGGCCGTGAGATCGTTATGGCAGTAAAGGCCGGTGGCCCGGATCCTGCAAACAACAGCAAGCTTCGTGATGTCATCGCAAAAGCAAAAGCAAACAACATGCCGAACGATACGATCGATCGTGGAATCAAGAAGGCAGCAGGTGCGGATTCTGCAGACAGCTACGAGAAGGCTGTATATGAGGGATATGGTCCGAACGGTGTTGCCATTATCGTAGAGACTCTTACAGATAACAAGAACCGTACTGCAGGTAATGTGCGTAACGCATTTACCAAGGGTAACGGAAGCATCGGAACACAGGGATGCGTATCCTTTATGTTCGACCAGAAGGGCCAGATCATCATCGACAAGGAAGAGCTTGAGGATGAGTGCGGCGAGATGGATGCGGACGAGCTGATGATGACAGCTCTGGATGCAGGTGCTGAGGACTTCAACGAGGAAGAGGACAGCTTTGAGATCATCACAGCACCGGACGATTTCAGTGCTGTACGTGAGGCTCTTGAGAAAGCCGGAATCCCGCTTGTAGAAGCACAGATCGCCATGATTCCGCAGACCTATGTGGAGCTGACGGATGATCAGGCTATCAAAGATCTTCACAGAACATTGGATCTTCTTGATGATGACGACGACGTTACTGACGTATGGACAAACTGGGACGAATGATCTCTGAATAGAAAGTAATATTTTGCATATAATACCTCCAGAATTTCAGATTCCGGAGGTATTTTTTTATGGAAAAACAGAGCGAAGAGAGAAAACAGAAGGAACTAGACCGGGAAGCGAGCCAGAACGAACAGATCCGGGAAACCGGGCAGGCAGTGCTCGATGGAAATTCCCGGAAGCATAAAGTGGAGCTTCTGACGGTGATCGGGGAAATCGAAGGTCATGAATCCGCGCCGTCTCACAGCAAAACAACCAAGTATGAGCATGTACTGCCAAAGCTGGCTCTCATTGAGGACGATGAGGAGATCGAGGGGCTTCTGATCCTTTTAAATACGGTAGGAGGAGATGTGGAGGCAGGGCTTGCCATTGCGGAGATGATCGCGTCTCTGAGTATCCCTACGGTTTCCCTGGTGCTGGGCGGGGGACATTCCATAGGTGTACCCATGGCGGTATCAGCAGATTATTCCTTTATCGTGCCAAGTGCTACCATGGTGGTCCATCCGGTACGCCAGAACGGAATGTTCATCGGTGTAGCGCAGTCCTACCGCAATATGGAAAAGATCCAGGACCGGATCATTGCCTTTGTATCCGGACATTCACATATCACGGCAGAACGGATGGAGGAGCTGATGCTGGATACCTCCCAGCTTGTAAAAGATGTGGGGACTATGCTGGAGGGTGAGGAAGCGGTAAAGGAAGGACTCATCGATGAAGTAGGAGGGATCCGGGAGGCACTGGACCGATTGTATACTCTTATCGAAAGGAAAAAAACACAGAAATAACCAGTTTTGTATGTGGCTTTTGATGATGCTAGTTGCATAAGACTAACATGGTTGCGCTGTGCTGTGGTAAAGAAATTTGACAGAAATTGTAAATCTACTCTTGTCATATGCTGATTTTTAGCGTATTATTAATAAAGGTTTATAATTTGCGCGAGGAGGAAGACCATGTATAAGGTTTTAAAAGCTGAAACGCTGGCAGCTAAGATCCATCTTATGGTTGTGCATGCACCACGTGTGGCAAGCCATTGTCTGCCAGGACAATTTATCATTGTTAAACTTGACGAAAAGGGAGAGAGGATCCCGCTTACCATCTGCGATTACGATCGCGAGGCCGGTACAGTTACCATCGTATTCCAGGAGATCGGAGCATCTACCATTAAGATGTCCGCACTGAAGGCGGGAGATTCATTCCGTGATTTCGTAGGACCTCTGGGATGTCCTTCTGAATTTGTTCATGAAGACATCGAAGAACTTAAGAAAAAGAAAATGGTATTCGTAGCCGGAGGTGTTGGTACAGCACCTGTTTATCCGCAGGTAAAATGGCTTCACGAGCATGGTATTACTGCAGACGTAATCCTTGGTTCCAAAACAAAGGATATGGTTATTCTTGAAAAAGAACTTGCCGCTGTTTCCAACCTTTATGTTACAACAGATGACGGATCTTATGGACGTTCCGGTATGGTAACAAAGACTCTGGAAGACCTTGTTACAAATGAAGGTAAACACTATGATGTCTGTGTTGCAATCGGACCGATGATCATGATGAAGTTTGTCTGTCTTCTTACTAAGAAGCTTGGTATCCACACAATCGTCAGCATGAACCCGATCATGGTTGACGGAACTGGTATGTGTGGAGCATGTCGTCTCCAAGTTGGCGATGAAATTAAATTTGCCTGCGTAGACGGACCGGAATTCGACGGACATCTCGTTGATTTCGATCAGGCTATGAAGAGAAGCCAGATGTATAAGACTGAAGAAGGACGTGCATTACTGAAGCTTCAGGAAGGCGATACCCACCACGGTGGATGCGGACAGTGCGGAGGTGACAAGTAATGGCAGATGCAAAGATGTTAAAGAAAGTTCCTGTAAGAGAGCAGGATCCGAAGGTACGTGCGACTAATTTTAAAGAGGTATGCCTCGGCTATAATATGGAAGAAGCAGTTGCGGAGTCTGAGAGATGTCTGAACTGTAAAAATGCAAAATGTATCGCTGGATGCCCGGTTTCCATCAATATTCCGGCGTTTATCCAGGAAGTAAAAGCGGGAAATATTGAGGAGGCAGCGAAAGTCATCGCACTTTCTTCGGCACTTCCGGCAGTCTGTGGACGTGTCTGCCCACAGGAATCCCAGTGTGAGGGACAGTGTGTGCGCGGTATCAAGGGCGAGGCGGTTTCCATTGGTAAACTTGAGCGCTTCGTGGCAGACTGGTCCCGTGAGCATGGTTTTGTACCGGCAGCGCCGGAGAAGACAAACGGAAAGAAAGTAGCAGTCATCGGTTCCGGTCCTGCAGGTCTGACCTGTGCAGGCGATCTGGCAAAACTGGGCTATGAAGTAACCATTTTCGAGGCACTTCATGAGCCGGGCGGAGTATTGACCTACGGCATTCCGGAGTTCCGTCTTCCGAAGGACGGCGTTGTACAGCCGGAGATCGAGAATGTCCGCAAGCTGGGCGTTAAGATTGAGACAAACGTAGTTATCGGAAAATCTATCACAATCGACGAACTGATGGATGAAGAAGGTTTCCAGGCAGTCTTCATCGGTTCTGGTGCCGGACTTCCGAAGTTCATGGGTATTCCGGGTGAAAATGCCAACGGCGTATTTTCTGCAAATGAGTACCTGACCAGAAATAACCTGATGAAGGCATTCCGCGATGATTATGACACACCGATCATGGAATCGAAGAAGGTAGTTGTAGTCGGCGGCGGAAACGTAGCGATGGATGCGGCAAGAACGGCTCTGCGTCTCGGTGCAGAAGTACATATTGTATATAGAAGAAGTGAGAAAGAGCTTCCGGCACGTGTGGAGGAAGTACATCACGCAAAAGAGGAGGGCATCCATTTTGACCTTCTGACCAACCCGGTTGAGATTCTCGAGGATGAGAACGGATGGGTCAAAGGCATCGTATGCCGCCGTATGGAGCTTGGCGAGCCGGATGAATCTGGAAGAAGACGTCCGGTTGAGGTGGTCGGTTCTGATTTCACGATCGATACAGATACCGTTATCATGGCGCTGGGTACTTCCCCGAACCCGCTGATTTCCAATACAACCAAAGGTCTGGAGATCAACCGCTGGAGATGTATCGTGGCGGATGAGAGCAATGGAAAGACAACGAAAGAGGGCGTTTACGCCGGAGGCGACGCAGTGACTGGCGCGGCTACGGTTATTCTCGCGATGGAAGCCGGACGAGCAGGTGCAAGAGGCATCGACGAGTATCTTTCTGCAAAATAATGAAATCTCATCATGTAGATTTGCTGAATGAAGCAATCGCCCCGGCACTGACCCGGCTGGCGCTTCCGATCATGGCGACCTCTCTGGTTCAGATGCTTTACAATCTGACTGATATGGCGTGGATCGGACGCCTCGGGGCAGGCGCCGTCACGGCGGTGGGATCGGCAGGTATGTATACCTGGTTTTCACAGGGATTTGCGATTTTGGCGAGGACGGGCGGTCAGGTAAAGACCGCCCATTGTCTTGGTGCGGGAGAAAATGACAGTGCGGCGCAGTATGCGAGAGGTGCGCTGCAGTTGGGAATTTTGTTTGCCGTGCTGTATGGGCTGGTTTCGCTCTTTGGAGCCAGTCGGTTAATTGGATTTTTTAAATTAAACAGCCCGGAGGTGATTGCACAGGCAGAATGGTATGTGCGGATCGCCTGTGGGCTTGTGATCTTTTCTTATCTAAATGCGATCTTGACAGGACTTTTGACGGCGGCGGGAAATAGCCGGACACCGTTTATCGTCAATGTGGCGGGGCTTGTCTTCAATGTTGTGCTGGATCCGGTGCTGATCTTTGGAATCGGACCATTTCCGGAACTGGGAGTCAGCGGAGCAGCGGCTGCGACGGTCACGGCACAGGCGCTCGTAAGCCTCCTGTTTTTCAAGGCAGTCCTGCGGGAAAAGGTGCTGTTTCCGCATCTGCGTCTCTGGGTGCTGGTTCCGGTGAAGGTTTGGAGGGAGATCGTGCGGATCGGTGTGCCGTCGGCGGTGCAGAACCTGATTTACGCTGGAATTTCGATGATTCTGACCCGCCTTATCACCGGATGGGGTGATCTGGCAGTGGCGGCACAGCGTGTTGGCAGTCAGATTGAATCCGTTTCCTGGATGGTCGGAGATGGCTTTTCGGCGGCAGTCAATGCATTCCTCGGACAGAATTATGGGGCGAAGCGGTATGACCGTGTGCGCCGCGGCTATTTCTGTGCGATCGCGATGACGGCGGCGTGGGGACTCTGCACGACATTTTTGCTGATCGGAATGGCGCGTCCGCTGTTCTCGATCTTTTTGCAGGAAGAAGAGGTCATGGCGATCGGCGTCAATTACCTGCGGATCGTGGGACTGAGCCAGATGTTTATGATGGTGGAACAGACCTCGATCGGTGCGTTTTCCGGTCTGGGGCGAACGCTGTATCCGTCGATCGTTAGCGTGACTTTTACCTCCGCGCGCATCCCAGTGGCGGTGTTGTTGTCCTCTGTGATGGGACTTAGCGGTATCTGGTGGGCGTTAAGTATTTCCAGCATGGTAAAGGGGTGTATTCTGTTCGGCAGTTTTGTTGTGTTTTTGTATGTTTTTTTGGAGAGAAAGAAAGATGAGGAAACCGTCTGAAAAGTTACAAAAAACCTATGGACGAATTGAGAATTTCGTGAGATAATAGGGACAGGATTGATGTGATAAAATTAACAAAGTACAAAATCCAATCATTTCGAAAGGAGTCTTACAATGATTTATTCACAAGAAGTAGAAAATATGTGTCCAGTAGCCCAGGGCGTAAATCACGGCGCTGCTCCGATCCCGGAGGAAGCAAAGTGGGTTAAGTCCAAAGAAGTAAAGGATATTTCCGGTTTAACACACGGTGTTGGCTGGTGTGCGCCGCAGCAGGGTGCTTGTAAGCTGACCCTGAATGTTAAGGAAGGTATCATTCAGGAGGCTCTGGTAGAGACGATCGGATGTTCTGGTATGACCCATTCTGCAGCGATGGCAGCAGAGATTCTTCCGGGAAGAACCGTACTGGAAGCATTAAATACAGACCTTGTCTGTGATGCAATCAACACCGCCATGCGTGAGCTGTTCCTCCAGATCGCATATGGCAGAACGCAGAGTGCGTTTTCTGAAGAGGGGCTTCCGATTGGTGCCGGCCTTGAAGACCTTGGAAAAGGACTTCGCTCTCAGGTAGGTACGATGTACGGAACTCTGAAAAAAGGTCCGCGTTACCTTGAGATGGCAGAAGGCTATGTAACAGGAATTGCACTGGATGAAGAAGATCAGATCATTGGTTACCAGTTTGTAAACTTAGGTAAGATGACCGACTTCATCAAGAAGGGCGACGATCCGACCACTGCATATGAGAAGGCAAAAGGTCAGTACGGTCGTGTAGACGATGCAGTTAAGATTATCGATCCGAGACAGGAATAAGCACAGGGTACATAGTTAAGGAGGAACATCACAATGGCATTATTTGAATCATACGAGAGACGAATTGACAAGATCAATTCCGTATTAAATAGCTATGGCATTGCTTCGATCGAAGAGGCAGAAAAGATCACGAAGGATGCCGGACTGGATGTATATGAGCAGGTTAAGAAGATCCAGCCGATTTGTTTTGAGAACGCATGCTGGGCTTACACCGTAGGTGCAGCTATCGCTATTAAGAAGGGCTGCCGCAGAGCTGCCGATGCGGCTGCAGCGATCGGCGAGGGACTGCAGGCATTCTGTATTCCGGGTTCCGTAGCAGATCAGCGTAAAGTAGGTCTGGGACATGGAAACTTAGGCAAGATGCTTCTGGAAGAAGAGACCGATTGCTTCTGCTTCCTGGCAGGTCATGAGTCCTTTGCAGCCGCAGAGGGTGCGATCGGTATCGCAGAGAAAGCAAACAAAGTTCGTAAAAAACCGCTTCGCGTTATCTTAAACGGTCTTGGCAAGGATGCGGCTCAGATCATTTCCCGTATCAACGGCTTTACATATGTAGAGACAGAGTATGATCCATATAAGAACGAGGTTAAGGAAGTATTCCGTAAATCCTATTCAGAGGGACTTCGTGCAAAGGTTAACTGCTACGGCGCTAACGACGTAACAGAGGGCGTTGCTATTATGTGGAAGGAAAATGTTGACGTTTCTATCACAGGTAACTCAACTAACCCAACCCGTTTCCAGCACCCTGTTGCAGGCACATACAAGAAAGAACGCCTTGAAGCAGGCAAAAAGTATTTTTCAGTTGCATCAGGCGGCGGCACAGGCCGTACCCTTCATCCTGATAATATGGCAGCAGGCCCTGCTTCATACGGTATGACAGATACTATGGGCAGAATGCACTCAGATGCTCAGTTTGCAGGTTCATCTTCAGTTCCTGCTCACGTTGAGATGATGGGTCTTATCGGTATGGGCAACAACCCGATGGTTGGCGCAACCGTAGCATGCGCTGTTGCTGTTGCAGAAGCTCTTTAATCGAAAATTTTAATAAGACAAAAGCGTTGGCGGTTGCGCCAACACGAGTGTCAAAAGTAAAACCGGTGAGATTCGTAAGGCTCTCACCGGTTTTTTATACTATTTAATTATATTTTCTTTTTCATCCATTGGTGGGGGCAATCCTCGTCAAAATCACGTTCGCCGAACGGGGCATATCCCTGCTTTTGGTAAAACGGCATTGCCTGTACTTGAGAATGAAGCCTTATTTCCCTGCCGCCTTTTTCTTTGATAATTTTCTCGGCTTCGTTTACTATTTTTGCGCCGAGATGCTTACTGCGATATTCCTTTAAAACGGCAAGCCTGCCAATATAATAAATACCGTCTTGCTCATAAAACCTAACAGTTGCGCAAGGCTTATTGCCGTCAAAGGTAACAAGGTGGTTTGATATACCGTCAAGTTCATCAAATTCCTCTTTAAATCCCTGCTCATTAATAAACACATTTATTCTTATATCCTTTGCGCTTTGCGGCAAGGTATCGTAGTTTTTAGTAATCAATTAAAACACCCCAAATCAATATTATTTTATCAAATTTTTTTAAATGTTGTCAAGATAGATAAGAAAATGTTGAAGAGTTTGTGAAATATCAACAAAATATCAACGATATTTTTTATGTTTCGCTTTATTGCAAAATTAAACATTATAGTATAAAATATATTTTATACTACAACAGTTTATCAAAGAGGTGTCACTATGAGTGAAGAAAAAACAATTTATACAATAACATCTGGCAGAAATGAACACGTATTTATTCATGCAATGCCGGGTCATTTTGTTTCAAGTTCTTCGCATCTTAATTTTTATATAGGAACATCGGATATTAAGCATAATCATGACGTGTCTGTTGATGCCGCAATGATGCTTGCAAGCTATTATCACGAGAGAGGAATTGAGGTAGACACTGTTTTGTGCCTTTATGAAACGCAGGCTCTCGGTGCTTATCTTGCTCACGAGCTTCAGCGTGCAAATATGCTCAATCCTAATCCTGACAGCACGGTTTACGTTCTCGGCCCTGAATATGACGCTCAGGGTAATATCATTTTCCGTGATAATCTTCGTAAGCTTATTGACGGTAAAAGAGTTTTACTTCTTATTTCTTGTATCACAAGCGGTAAAACTATTGAAAGAGCAATGGAAAGCGTTAATTATTACGGCGGCGAAGCAGTCGGAGTTTCTGCTGTTTTCTCTGCAATTGATGAGGTTGACGGAGTAAGTGTAAACAGTATTTTTACTAAAGACGACGTTCCGGGATATGAGGCATATCCTGCTCACGATTGTCCGCTTTGCCGTGGAAACAAAAAGGTTGACGCAATCACTAACGGCTACGGCTATTCTCTTCTTTAAAAATATCTTGACAAATTGTTTTAATTTGTTATAATAGATTTACAAATTAATAGTACCCAAATAAAGACTGTGAAGCAGAAAAAGACCTTCTATTTTGGTTTAAGAGAGTTGACGGGCGGTGCGAGTCAATACGGATAAAAGGTGCATAGCTCTCTGCTAAGTTGCTGTTTTGAATAGAAATTAATAGGAACAGACGTGTTGCTTCGTTATCGGCAGAGGCATTGATTGATGCTAAAGGGCAGGGAATTACCTTGCTGAAGTAGGGTGGTACAGCGTGATATTAACGCCCCTATACTCTTTGTGTAGGGGCTTATTTTTTTGCTCCTGTGCAAAAATGAAAGGAGATTAACATTATGAAAAAGGGTTACGAAAAATACAGAGGCTTTGAGCCTATCAATATTCCGGATCGTACTTGGCCTGATAAAACCATTACCAAAGCGCCGACTTGGTGCTCGGTTGACCTTCGTGACGGTAACCAAGCGCTTGTTGACCCGATGAATTTGCAGGAAAAGCTTGAGTTTTTTACCACTCTTGTAAATATCGGATTTAAAGAGATTGAAGTCGGTTTTCCATCGGCAAGTGAAACAGAATATGAAATTTTAAGAACACTTATTGAGGGAAATTATATCCCTGACGACGTTACCATTCAGGTACTTGTTCAGGCAAGAGAGCACCTTATAAGAAAGACCTTTGAGGCTATTGACGGTGCTAAAAACGTTATTGTTCATTTTTATAATTCAACATCTACTCTTCAACGTAAGGTTGTATTTAAAACAGATATGCAAGGCGTTATTGATATTGCTATCGACGGTGCAAAGCTTATTTATGAGCTTACCGAGGAGGAAAAGAAAAAGAATCCGGATATGAATATCCGTTTTGAGTACAGTCCTGAAAGCTTTTCCGGTACAGAGATGGATAACGCTGTTGAAATTTGCCGTCAGGTTATGGAGGAACTTCATATTACTAAGGAAAATCCTATTATCCTTAATCTTCCGTCAACTGTTGAGGGCTCAACTCCTAACGGTTATGCTGACCAAATTGAATATTTCTGCCGCCATCTTCCAAATCGTGATGCAGCTATTATTTCGCTTCATCCTCATAACGACAGGGGTACAGGTGTTGCCGCAGCAGAACTTGGGCTTCTTGCAGGTGCTGACAGAATTGAGGGCACACTTTTTGGCAACGGAGAAAGAACGGGTAATGTTGATATTGTTACCTTGGCACTTAATATGTGGACTCAAGGCGTTGACCCTGAGCTTGATTTCCACGATATAAACACGATTAAAGGCGTTTATGAAAGAGCAACAAAGATGGTAGTGCCGCCTCGTCATCCTTATGCAGGCGAGCTTGTATTTACTGCTTTTTCAGGCTCTCATCAGGACGCTATCAATAAAGGTAAAATGTATATGGATGAACACGGCGGAGATTATTGGGATATCCCATATCTTCCTATTGACCCAGCCGACGTAGGACGTGAATATGAGCCGATTATTCGTATCAATTCGCAAAGCGGCAAGGGCGGTATGGCATTTATTCTTGCTAACGATTACGGAATTAAGATGCCTAAGGCTATGCAAAGTGAGTTTAGCGCAGTAGTTCAAAAGGCTTGCGATGAAAGCGGCAAAGAAATTCAGCCTGACGAAGTATTTGATATCTTCCAAAAGGAATACAGAAATGTTTGCGGTCCTTACAAGCTTCTTAATTATAAAATCACCGAAGAAAAGAACGAAAAGGATTATCTTACAACTGTTCACTTCACCGGCGAACTTAAGTATAAGGATAATGAACCTGTTAAAATTTCAGGCGACGGCTCAGGCCCTATCGGCGCATTCTGTGAGGCTATGAATAAAGCAGGACTTTCAAATTATGAGTTTGTTGATTACAGCGAGCATGCAATTTCAGTCGGCAGTGACTCAAAGGCTATTAGCTATATTCACATTAAGAATCCTAACGGAAAAGATATATTCGGTATCGGTGTAAGCCACAATATCGGCTACGCTTCAATGAAGGGTATTATTTGTGCTATTAACCGTGACCAAAAGGACACAATGCGTGATGACACAATGCCGGGTATATTTGATAAATGTTAACTTCTTCGCAATATTGTGAATAAGCTGTCATAAGTGTGCCTGATATTAATTATTTAGGTTTTGGCTTTCGGCATAGTCGGGATTACAGTTAAATAAAAGAGGCGAATTTTTCGGCGCTTGCCGATATACGGAAAGGTTAAAATATGAAAAATTATAAAATTACAGTTTTAAAGGGTGACGGAATCGGCCCTGAAATAGTAAATGAATGTATTAAGGTGCTTGATAAAGCAGGCGAAAAATTTGGTTTTGCCTTTGATTATGATTATGAGCTTTTGGGTGGTTGCGCTATTGACGAGGCAGGCGTTCCTTATCCTGAAAAAACGGCAAAAGCTTGTAAAGCTTCAGACGCTGTACTTCTCGGTGCAGTGGGCGGCCCTAAGTGGGACAGTCAGCCGGGCAACAATCGTCCTGAAAAGGGACTTCTTGCAATTCGTGAGGATTTAGGACTTTTTGCAAATCTTCGCCCTGCTAAGATTTTTGCTCCCCTTAAGTCTGCTTCTCCTATTAAGGAAGAAATTATCGGTGAGGGTCTTGATATTCTTATCGTTCGTGAGCTTACGGGCGGTATCTATTTCGGCGACCGTGGAACTTATGAGGAAAACGGCGTTGTAGGCGCTTATGATACAGAGCGTTATACGTATCCGGAGATTAAGAGAATTGTTAAGGCAGGCTTTGAATATGCAATGAAACGTGGCAAAAAGCTTACCTGCGTTGATAAGGCAAACGTTCTCGACTCCTCAAGGCTTTGGAGAAAGGTTATGGAGGAAATCGCTAAGGATTATCCTGAGGTTGAGGTTTCCTATATGTATGTTGATAACTGCGCAATGCAGCTTGTTCGTAACCCTAACCAATTCGATACAATTGTAACTTCCAATATTTTCGGCGATATTCTTTCAGATGAGGCTTCAATGATTTCAGGCTCAATCGGTATGCTTGCTTCCGCTTCGCTTGCTCAGGGTACATTCGGTCTTTATGAGCCTATCCACGGCTCTGCTCCGGATATTGCAGGTCAGGGCAAGGCTAACCCTCTTGCAACTATTCTTTCGGGTGCAATGATGCTTCGCTACACCTTTGACGAGGCAGAGGCTGCCGACGCTATCGAAAATGCGGTTGACATTGCACTTACCAAGGCAAGAACACCTGATATTTATGAGGACGGCTTTGAGGCAGTTAATACCTCTCAAATGGGCGACCTTGTTGCAAGCCTTTTATAATTACAATAAAAATTAAGACGGCAGTTCGCTAATGAACTGCCGTCTCAGCGTGTAGAAAAAGTCCAATTACAAATTTCTACACGCTGGGAGACTTCGAGAAAGTGAGATAAATTTCGTAT
>ERZ773110.1823-NODE-1823-length-15744-cov-3.534578_pt1 | contig 15744 bp, 14 predicted proteins | sample MGYA00580568_ERZ773110 | MGnify/ENA primary metagenome ERZ773110 (study PRJEB29015, sample SAMEA2737870) | human gut metagenome | biome: human gut; feature: human-associated habitat; material: faeces | place: China | collected 2012 ... | reverse complement strand
GGTTCATGATCGTCTCCATATAGGAATTATCTCCCTTTACCAGGATCCCCAGACCCTTTTCCGACTCCTGCTCATAAAGTTCAAGGCCCTCGGTTTCATCGACATATTCACGTATTGCTTCTGCTACGGTCATTTGATCACTCTCCTTTTCACAAAAGGCGAACCCTGGCACCGCCAAAGTCCGCCCTTTATCAGCTTCTTCTCTTATTCTTCATTCATCTTAGCCAGCTTGGCTGCCTGGTCGCTTATGCGGAACAAAGACCTCCAAATATATAGGCTCTGAACAGTTGCCTCTATGCCCCTAATAGGCTCGGAGCATATACCTCTACCAAAACAGCCACGAAGCAAAAGCATCCATTGCTACCCCGACCAGTACAATCAATACAAAATCTGTCAGTCACCTACCATTTAACCAATAAAACTTCGTATTGTGAAAAGTAGCTTGATGTTTTCAACTATATTACATTATCCCTTTATAACTTACTTTGATAGTTTTCCAACTGATGAAAAACACCAACAACATTTACAGTATCTTCCCTTACATCAAAAATGACAATGTAGTCCATCTGTGGAACAACTGCTTCGTGGTAGCCTTTATTCGCCAAATAAGCATCTCTGCTGAGTGGAAATTGAAAAGGATTTGTTTCCAGCCTATCATAAATACCATCGATGCCATCTAACAGATGTCTCGCAGCCTGCTCACTTTTCAGCCGATATAACAAGTAATATACTAAATTATCAAGTAATTCATCTGCATGCTCTGAAATAACTAATTTATAATCCATACTTTGCCCTCATATCATGAGAAACCTCGTCAGCATCCCTAAACATTCCCTGTTCGGCGTGTTCACGGGATTTTTTCATTTTTTCATACTTTTGATCACACTCTTCTAAATATCTGTCCGCAATAAATTCTGCCGACTCTGCCCAAAGAGTATTTTCTGTATTCTGCAGTGTTTTATATGTTTCAGAATGATAAAAGAGCATCAATGCTTCTTCAAATGAAATATGCAATCTTTCCATAAGAACATTTGCAACCGCTCTTATCTGTATACACATATTCATCGTAATATCTTTTCCGTTAAATGTATAAATAACGTTACTCATTGCATTCCCTCTTTATAATTTTCCAAAACTCTATGCTTTTTCTGTATGAAACGATAACTGAAACCTGATGTCTATGAAACAAATCTATTGCATCTGCTCCAGTCACATGTTTTCGGTCTACATATTCTTCCATTGCATGCACTAAAAGTATTTCAATATCTGATTGTAGACGCATCTTTATACCACATAACAGCTTCTTTGCTATAATTATATCTTCGGGGACATAGTTTTACAACCAGTAGATTTCCTGCTTTTTAGTCGTCATATACTTAACTGACAAATCCAACATAAGCTCTCACTTAACCATCCTTTTCAATATATAATCACAACAATCTTTGCTAATTTTCTTTATGTTGATATCTCAACTTCTTTATAAATTACATTCTTCTTAAAATATCTCTTTATATTACTTGATCAACCAGTTCAGCATTGGGGAAAAGTTGAAGAAATGGTTCTACTTCATTACTGGTAAGCACTTTAACACACACAAGATTTTTTCTTGCACGCGAACATGCAACATAAATTAATTTTTGGGAATTGATTTTCTTTTCCATTTTGGATTCATCTTGTGGTAAATAAAGTAACGAAAAATCATACTTATTCCAAAAATACTCCTCCATTACAACAATAACCGATGTAATACTTGTCCCTTTTGTTTTGTGCATCGTTATGTATTCAGTTTCTTCATTAAGATACTTTGTATAATTTAAAATCTCATCAAACTTTAGTTCATCCGAAAATATTTCTTGAATAAATCGTTCTTGCTTCCATATAGATTCATACTTACTAAATTCTTCCTTCGATTCAAAAGAAATGTTATCCTTTATTTGATTAAAAGTTTTTTGTCCCATCAAATATAGTTTTTTAAATTCTTGATACCTATGGTCATTTTTCAATTGTTCCAGAAAATTCGCATTGCTTTTCAGTTTATTTTTATAGGTTTCTGTAGGTTTTATAAGTTTATTAGTTATTGCAATTTCTATTACTTCCTGTATAGATAAATTCTTATTATCTATAATATTTTGCATTATATCATGAAGTCTCTTCTTATCAGAAACACTACTTATTGTATACCCCCCTTTTCGGATATGCTTTATAAGTAAATTATATTCCTTTTTCAGATACAAGTTGCAAAGTTCCCCCACATCCATCACTAAAATAGAATTTAAATACTTCTCCATTCTATCACTGACATCTGAATATCGATCATCAAATACTTTATATAACTTTTTGAATCCGTTTTTTTCTGCTATCGCCTTATTAGTCAGCACTAAAATCTTTGGATTCTCCACTACTTTTTTGGCTTCATTAATCAATCCATCTATAATTGCTTGAAACTTTTCTTTTTCTTCTGGTAAACTAAATGCGTTAGGTTTCTGATCCACAACGGAATATAATACCTTTACCAAACCATGTCTATCAATCTCTTTCTCATATTCTCCATTATCTATCTTTTTTAAGGCTACATCTTGCAATATCTTATCCAGTCGAAGTTGATTAATCACTTCTATGACCTCATAAGAACATCTATAATTATCGGCTTTTGGAACTGCAATAAGTACAGATTCATCTATATATGCATTAACATTTCCAACACGTTTTTCATATATCGACTGCATACTGTCTCCGAATAATCCAATTGTCAGTCCATATTTTGTTGGCAACGTCAGCAAGTCCTCTAAAACCTCCGTCCGAGTATCCTGATATTCATCTATAAACAAATAATCATATCTATCAGCTATAATCTTTCCTAATAAAGGAAACTTATTAAAAAGCAAATGCAAAATCGTAAGTAATCCATCATGACCATAACTAACATCGTTCATGCTATCAAAATTTGTTTCATTATAGTGTATTTTTGAATAATCTTTTTTGCTAATTATCCCAGTTATTTTATCATTCAACTTATCTATTTTATCATTCAGTATCTTATTATATCTAATTGGATTTTTATCATATTCTTTTTTTCCTATAACCTTATCAGTGTTTTCCTTACATATAATATAAAACTTACTTGCATACTTTTCATAGATTTCTTTGTATTTATCATATTCTGCTTTTTTGTAATCCTTTTCTAAAACCTTCTCAATTTGCTCACTTCTAATCATCTGTGGAACAAAAAATAATTCTGCTATAACTTCTTTTATATTCTTTTTATAATTACCAATCAACCCATGCAAAAATGCATGAATAGTACTTATAGGATATCTATCTCCAACCCTTTTTACAATCTCATCTACTGCAGCATTTGTATGAGTAATGCATATAACTCGCGCATTAGTATGATTTTTCTTAATATATAAAAGTATTTCTTTGAGAGATTCCGTTTTCCCGCTCCCCGCCCCTCCTTGCAGTATAAAGCTCTTGGATTCGTCGATACATTTCTTACATTTTTCTATTGCGTTTGTTGTTTCTGAAGCCATTCTATTCCCTCCCAAATATAAGAAGGCACATTCCATTTTATCTCTTTTACATGTGCAAGGAATAAAAGAGATGATGCAAAATCTGATTTTTTATCTATAACTTTATTCGTCAAATTATAGATATCAGGATTTGTTTCAAACTCATCCGTACAGACAAGTCCTTTTATTGCTTGAAGTTGAGTTTTTATTTGCTCTATATTTACATTAATAAATGCATCTTCAAAACTTCTTGCTTGATAACCATTTTCTTCTTTTTGATAAGCAATCTGAATATTTGAACTTATACTGTTTAATCTATGATGTAACATATTTGCAAGCCACTTTGTATATTCAACATCTTTTTCATCTTTTCTTTTTGGAGCAGCCAAATAATATTTAATAGTTTCATTACTTGTCCCACATACTTCAATGTCCTTTACCGCTGCCGCTTCATAACGTTTGCCCTTGGATGTCTGCTTCGGTTTTATCGTATCTATGTCAGTAATAATTAGCGATGGTATTTTCAAAAACTCCAAAAAATGTCTAAAAGCTTTTGCATTTGCTCCCGCCTGTACAATAGCAACATTCTGAGCCGCTAACGGAACATAAGATGCTTTAAATTGGGGATCCTTTTCTTTATTCTTTGTTTCCTCAGCTAATTTTGAACAATCAAATTGTGAAATGAAATATTGCATTAACATACCTTCTGATATTCCTTCGATAAAAATTGCTTTATCCGCAAAAAATAATTCTGCTGACTCAGTTGATAAATACTGCTTCACAAATTGAAACTCCTCAATTTCAGATTCATATTTAGTACTTAACTCATTATGAAAATTTTTTATTTGAATATTGCAAAAATTCTGTGAATCTTTTTCAACTGACATATAGCGAATATTTTCAAATGGATGATTTGCAACAATATGTGGCGAATGTGTTGTGATAATTGTTTGCATTCCTGATATATCGTTGACTATATCGCTAATCTTTCTTGCAAAGATATACTGCAGTTGGGGATGCGTATGTGCTTCTGGTTCTTCTATAAATAAAATTTTTATATCTTTTTTATTTGCTTTAAATTTATTTTTCTTAATTTCTATACTAAGTAATAAATAAAGCACGTTCATATGTCCTAAACCATTTAAGTACTCCGGCAATCTCGTATCATCACTGCCATATACAACCTCAGAGGCATCTGTTAAAATCTCACTTGCTTTTAGGTTTGATACAACTTTAAGCTGATCCATTCCCAAAAAATCCCTTGCCGTTTTCAAAAATGTATCAAAAAACATATCATAATTTTTATCCAATTGGCTATCCATATTCTCGATAAGTTTGTTAATACCTTCAAATTTGTCTGGAGAAGCTATATTTAATTCATTAAAAAACGATGTGGTAAGTCCAGAAAGAACCTTCAACCCATTTTTTTCTTCTGAACTTGACACTTTTCTCTTCGCATGAATAATCTCAAAATCAATTAATTTCTTGACATCTTTCATGTCCTTTTTTATCAAGCGGTCTCTATTTTCCTTCTTCAAGTCCTCAATATTATTAAAAGTAAATACCCTAATATCCAAATATTCCGATAAATATTTTTTTATAAATTTTTCCTGTGTCATCTGTGTAGCATTTTGTATTGCTTCTAATAATTTATCCTTGCTAATTATACACTCAAATAATATATACACATCTTTTTTGACCGGATCTAAGTCCACAATGAACTCAGATATATTGCATAAATCATCTGTATCTTCATACTGTATATTCAAAATTAACTGAATTGCCAATTCCACTTCATCTGTATCTTTATTAAAATTAAGTATTTTCTTTCTTTGCTTTAGCGAAAAATCATTAAAATCAAATTTTCCATTACCATTTAAGAATTTTTCAAACAATATCATAAATGATGTTTTTCCCGTATTGTTCCTACCAATCATAAGACATAACTTATCATTGATATTCATTTTAGTCTCCGAAAGTATCCTAAAGTTACGGATTGTTACTTCCTCTATATGCATACAACCTTCTCCCTTATCTTTTTAACCAATATATTCAGATAATATTATTATAGCTGTAGAGTATTATTTTTACAATAATCATATATACTAATTCTTCATTAATTGTTTAATATCAATATATGCCAAAAGTCTAAGTAATTATATACTCTTCACAATTACCCAGACTTACGTTATATACATTTTATTTTAATATGATATTACATTCAGAAAAATTGCATATACTTTGCATTATTTTCGTTATTAAATATTCCTCATTTAATTTACCAATAACTATAAGTGAATTTTTAAATGTTTTCCAAAAGTTTTTCCAAAACCAACTCGTCCATCTACAGTTCTGTTTCCGTATAATCTCCCCATGGTATTCCATAGTATTTCAATATATCTATAAAATCCCACACATTTTTTCCAACCAGTTCTGCCGCTTTTTCCAATGTCACTGACTTAGAAACAAATAATCCTATTACTGCTGAAAGAATAAGTTTATCTCTAATATTTTTACCTTCCTTTAATGCACATAAATATGGAATTAACTCTTCTGATATTGTTACATCTATATTTCCAGTATCCATATAATTATTCTTCATTTTCTCTTTCATTTTGTATTCTCAATTTTCAAAACAACTGATCGTCTTCTCTACATCATTCAAGTAAAATAGAATCTCAGCAGTTTTTGCTACTGAGATCTTATTTTTAGAGTAATTATAAAACTTTACTTAACTCAAATTCTATCCGATCCGCCAAACACAACGGTACCGTAAATATCCTTCCATCAGCAATACCCCCCATTGTTTCACCCTTAAGTAAGTACAGATAATCCAGCTTTCCATCTTCCAATAATTTTCTCGCTGTTTTAGCAGATGCATCTGTACTTTTTACTTCAATTCCATAGTTCTTATAGTCCACAAGGCTTCTTACATAAAAATCAAGTTCACCTTTTATCTTTTCATAAGAAGCAAACCACGGCACAAGTCCGGCAATTTCATGTGTATTTTCGATTCTTCGTCTAAGAACTAAATACACAAAATTCTCTGCAAGCAAACTTTTTATCACATCATACGGTGCTCCGGTCCTGCTAAGAAAGTAATATGCAATTCCCATATCAAGAAAATAGTAACGGCTGTTATCCTTTATCTGCTTATAATCACAATCCACTGCCTTAGACGCATATCCAATGATATGAGACTCCTGCAGCCAGCTGATCGCATGATTAATCATTTTCTTGGTAGTCCGTCCACTCTCCTCCTGATAAGCAATTTTACTCAGTTCCGCAGTCAAATCCCGAATACCCTGTTTTTCCTGCATCATAAGCAGCGCAATTGCATTAAAGAGCTTTTGAAACATATTTATATCAATAATATCCTCAAAATATCTTTTGGATTCATCCGCAAAAACATTTATCAAGTCACCAACTAATCCCATGCACTTATTCAGATCCCTGTATTCTGCATAACATGCTACAACTGCCGGATATCCACCTATTTTCTGATAGATTTCATAATATTCCATGAGTTTTTTGTAATCTTCTGTTCTTCCTTTTCCATAAAGATCTATCTTCTCATATAATTCCCGCTCATCATAAACATCCAGGAATTCATCAAATGTCATTGATTCCATAACCATATGATCCATATCTCCTGCCGGCAGAAAGAAATCAGGTTCCATAGTTCTTCCCAGATAACTTCCCGTGACTATCACATAAGCCTGAAATTCTCTGGCTAAAGTACGGATTTGGTTATAAATCTCCGCAGATTCCTGTATCTCATCTATAATCACTACCGTATCTTTATTATCTTTAAATGTTTCATCATACAATTCCAATGCCTTACGGACAGGTGTTTCTTCCATCGGTTTTCCCGGTTCCCATTCCATTGCAATAGAAGTACAGCGCAAAAAATTTTTTCCTGTATTTTCTGCCATATTAATATAGACCATTTTAGAAAAGTTTTCTTTTCCAAACTTTTTCAGTATGTACGTCTTTCCAACTTGTCTGGCTCCCTGTAATTCAAGAACACGTCCTGTATTCTCATTCTTCCATGCCAACAGCTTCTTATACATATTTCGTCTTAATTCCATACTTTAACCTCTCTACCATTATCCACACCTTCTAATTTGTTTTTTACATACCAACGCAGGATGCCTACATACTCCGGATACTCTTGCATATCATTCTTCCAAAAGTAAAATATGCTCCCTCGTCACATTAGCCAGCACACTTGGTGAATGAGTTGTCACAATAAATTGCACTTTGGGAAAAATATAATGCAAATCTGCCATGATTCTTTTCTGCCATTCCGGATGTAAATGCATATCCACTTCGTCAATCAAAACAACCCCCAGAGTTTCATCTAATATATGATCCAGTAGCTGCGGATTCAAAACTGCCATTCGATACGCAATATCTGCTACCATACTAATTGTAATTTTTAATCCATCACTTAACATCCTCATTGGCAGTTTTTCCTTTTTACCATTTTTTTGATAAGTGATTTCAATTTCCTGCGTTTTCATCTTATATTCAAACTGCGCAATATCCTCTGTATTCTCCGCACCGGAAAAACACTTTCCCATAGCATGCTTTACAACTTCCAACTCAGGAATTTTTACCCCTTCCTGAATTTGTATCTCCGTCATCTGCTTAAACCATCTCATCATTAGTTTATCATTTGACGCAGAATCCAAACAGCCTACATATCCTGTTGTTCTCGTAAAACGTGTCTCATCATCCGTTTTCCGTTTCTGACGTTTCTGCATATATAGTCTTCCTGTACCATAATAAGCAATCAATGGTAATATCGCACTTTTATCCCCTGCACGAACCTTATCCTGTAAAAGCATTCCATAATCCATGATTTTTTTAGCATCCCTGATATGGGTTCTTCCGTCGTTTGAATGCAGACTTCTCTTCCATAAAATTTCCTGCTCATCAATCAAACATTTTGCAGATATCTCAACCGGGTATTGTTCTTCCGAATCTACCCTGCTTCCAAATTCATACATCTTTCTGTGTGCATCATCTCTCGTTATCCCATTTGATGCAATTCCATCAAATCCCGCAATATAACTTCCTAATGCAGTCGCCAGCGCATCTAAAATGGTCGATTTTCCGGCTCCATTTACTCCCACCAACACTGTATACTCCGAATTAAATTCCACATCTATTTGCTCATAGCATCTATAGTTTTTTAAAGATAATGATTTAATATACACGCTTTTTCCCCCTTGGGGTTTCTTTGATATTTCTATAAAAATATATCATTTTTATTATAACTATTAAGACTTTTTTTTACAACAAATATTGCGGTTACCAAAACATACCATCAACATTTTCAATAGCAGATAGCCCGGTGGAACATTTTCTCCATACCGGGCTATCCATTTTTATTCTTCTTGTGATTTCATATCTTTCATCTCTCTTGGCAGCATAACAACCTGATTCACATTATCCCCATCCATTATTTTCTTCCGCACAGCAATATAATATCTCTCCGTAGTCGATTCCAGATCGCCAATATATGCTGCAATCTCCTTTACTCTGGCGCCATTTTCGTACATTCGTGTTGCAAATGTTCTCCGAAAAATATGTAACCCACCTGATAAATCTGATAGTCCTGCATTTTTAAAGATTGTAGCCATTCTATGCTCCAGATTTGTAGCCGTATTGGGCTGACCTGTATTCGTTGTAACAATCAGATCATCCTGTCCTCCGGCATTTACAGCATGAATCTTTATCAGTCTTAAAATATCAATCGCTTCTTTTTTGAGTTTTATTTTTCGCGCTTTAACATTTTTTGTCGGTCCTTCTACGATCACATATTTTTTATCATCGTTGCTATCACGATTTTTTGCAACAGATCTGCTTTTTTCAATTGTCAGAAAACCATGCTCAAAATCAACATCTCTCCAGCGTAGTGCCAGCATTTCCCCACAGCGCATACCTGTATGTAATAACAGCATTCCGTATAATCCAGCGGCATATCTATATTTACCTGTACTTTCGTGAACACTAAGTGCCTCACTGCAAAATTTCTTTTCTTCTTCCACTGACAATACATCTACATCTGCTTCATTTGCGCTTTTCTGCTGTAATCTCTGAATACGTTTCACTAATGTTGGTTTGATTGGAACTACCGGATTTTTTTCTAATTCCCCTCTCACCATCGCCCAGTTATATGCTGCATTCAACACATCCACCACTTTTTCTATCGACGACGCAGAAAGTTTCTCTTCCCGGATCAATTCTGTAATATGGTTATCAATATCAGCCACTTTTACAGCCTGTACCTGCATACGCCCAAGCGTATATCCATCGATATGCCTGTCAATCGTACACTCTCTTCTGTCGATCGATTTTGGACGTAGTTCTTTTTGCTCTGTCTGATATTTTAAATGTAAATAACACAACTCAACAACCGTGGTTCCTCCCATGATCTGCTCTGCATTTTTCTGTTTCTCCCACTGAATTTCCTTTTTCTTCATTTCACGGATACAGGCAGTTTTATTAGCTGCTGTGACCGTCAAAATTTTCCGCTGTCCGTTTGCTTTATATCCTACGCTTTTCCGATGTGTTACTGTTCCATCTTTGTTGATCTTAAAGCTGCCCTCACCTTTTGCATTTCTCTTTTGTTCCATTTCAATCCTCTCTTTCCTGGAAAAATGAATGCCGGGAAACAATCCCGGCATCCTTATTCCTTTACATTTCAAATGTCTTGTATGAATAATTTTCTATCCATTTTTGCAATTGATCCTGTGCCACAAAATATCTGCCTCCAATTTTAATTGCAGGAAATGCCTTAGAATGCATTAACGCATATGCTTTATCTCGTCCAATATGTAATATCTCCTGTAAATCTTTGACCATTAATAAATTCATTCCGTTACCTCCTGCACACTGCAAATAATTGGTTTTTTGCACACTCTCGGTCTGTTGTTAATGTAATAGCATCCTTTTACAACCGCCTGACCAACTGATAAATTGTTTAATATTCGCATCCACTGATTTTGATTTTGAGGATTTATCCAACGTGCCACGTCCCGCATTTCATTTTCTGTAGGATGAAAAAATATTTTATTTCCCGCCTGCATAAGCGTTTCAACATTCGCTCTTTCCTTTTTCCCGATAAACTGAGATGCTGCATACACCGATACATCATATTTTCTACCCTCACGCAATAACGCTGACACTGCAGATTCTTCTTTTAAATTTAAATGTTGAAACTCATCAAAAATTAATATATCTGCCCGATATCTTCTCTGCTTTATTTCTTCCCATAACAGTTCAACAAAAAAGTTTAACAAAAATTTCTTCTGTATTTCTAAATAATTCGATAACTGAATAACGATAATAGGTGAGATCTTTACATTTTTCTCCTCTCCACCTGCTGTAACTACAGAAATTTCGGTCAATTCTGAAAATGGTGATAAACGTGTGAGCAAATGTGTTATATTTTCTCGATCAGTTGCATCTACCTTTGTATTCAACATTTTTTCAAGCATTGTTACCAGTTGTGTTAAATTAAATTTTCCAAATTCAACAAAAACCTTTGTTATGGCTTCTCTCAATAGCTTTATCTGGTAAACACTACAAACTGGCAATACACGTATTAGCACACCTGATATTGCATTCTCTATTTCGTTTCCTCGAAACTTCCATTTAAATGATCTCTCAGAAGGATTTATATAGCTCATTTCATTTAATTTGCAAAATTTATTTTTTTCAAATTCTTTTCGAGTGTAGCTTCCAGAATAATCAAAAACCAAAATATTTTTTCCATTATTCCTATCTTCTTCCATCCTCCTGCACATAAAATATGTCTTTCCTGCTCCTGATTGTCCTAAAACCAACATATGTCCATTAGGTTTTTCAATCAATTTTATATTATTTTTTTCCATATCCTTAAGCATTTCTACAATACCTCCCTTGCCAAATCAATGATATCCGCACGCCCTTCTTCATCAAATATAGCCTTACGAATCTGATACGTTTCTTGACGTACACCCTCAACCTGTAACTTTCTGGTAAATCCTTCCTTGTCTACCTTTAAAACTCCCTCTCGCCTCAATTCCAAAAGCATCGGATATTTTTGTTTTTCAATGTTCTTTTTTTCAAGCATTTGTTCCAATACCACTGGTAAAAGCCATAAATATTCAGAATCAAAAAAGATTCCAACTTCCTTCCCTTGCAACGCATGTTTCTTTTCACAGATAGTATATTCACATATTTCCGTTCGAACAATTTGCACAAATGCCTCTACCAAATTTTCGCAATTGTAATAATATTCATCGGATAATTGATTTGCATTGATTCCTACCGGCAATTTCACCGTTTCACATATATTAATGCCTACGCCCTTCCAAAACTGCTCTAAGATCTCCATCATGCATCTCCAAAATCCAATCACAGGCATCTCCGCATTTCGATTATTTCGAATTATAGAAGAAATATCCGCCATATGTGCTCCCGCGTATCGGACAAATTCACTTAATATAGCCATGACCGTATTTCCACTTAATAATTCCATGCATTTACGCGAATCATTGCAAAAATTTTCGTCCCAAAAAATATTTCTCACACTTTTATCAATTGCAGCAGACTCTGACAATATCACCAATGCAGCATTAATATTTTTTCGTCCCCCTATACAAGCACCACATTTTCCAAGTAGAACCTTCTGTAACTTGCATCTATGCTGTTCTATTTTTTTTCGCCGATAATCTGTATCACCCTGACTCTGTATAGACTCAAAAATAACAACCTCGTCATTCACATTCTGCAGCACTCGAAATATGTACCTTTCCGTTTCATCCAAATGAAACATCACCAATTTGTCTCTGTTGAATATTTGCATAAACGCTGGTATCAGATCTAACTGCTCCTCCTCAATTACCACAAAATTAAGATATATTGGAATTCGAAAATGTTCCTGTGCAAAAACACTTGCAAGAATTCCTGCTAACGGATACGTTGCCATGACAAACCGATTTTTCCAATCTTTAATGTTACGAAGCGCCTCAAAGTATCTCTGAAAATCTGACTCTGTAGCTTTAATTGTAACAAACCGCTTATGTGCGACCGGCAATTGAGGAAAATCCTGTCTCTTCAAAAACTGATATGTATTTGCAGAAACAAAATTACCGTTATTCCATCCAGCCATTTCTACTACACACATATTTTTTTCTGAATTTTCTATTTCCGGTGCAAATTGAAGAAAAAGTGCTTCTTGGATTCTTGATGCAGAAAGTTGCTCGTTAAATTTTACGCCCGCTTTGACAAAAAGTTCATACAGTTTTTTTCCACTATTTTGACACACCTTTCCCACAATCCATTGTGAACTTAATGGAAAAGCTATCGCAAAATAATCAAACTCTTGCTGTGTTTGAAAAAATTTTAACCTATACACTTCCCATCTACCCTTGTAATTTATGATAAATGGAACACTACCACATGTCTCATCATCATAAACAATACGCAAACAAATGTTTTCATTACTGTCAATGCACACAAACTGACTTACGCGCATCCTGTTTTTTTTCCTTATAGCACCTGTTAACCTTTTATCTATAGAATTCATATAATTGTACATATATTGATTATTCATTGAAATAACTTGTTGTAAATTTGCCATCTCATCAGATAATCTTGCATCTTGTACCTGAATTATATTTGCCTGACTGTTCATCGCAGGCATCTGTTGAAAAGGTGTGTAATTTTTCATATCCGTCGTAAAAGGTCTGATCATATTGGTATTATTCATTTTTCCTCCTGTCCTCGTTTAAAAAAATTATTTTTTTCAGCTAATATACTGTAAAAAAATCATTGCATTTTTTATTTTTTTATTTTTGTGGGACATTCCCTCGTATCGATACGCCCTGATTCTACATGAAAAAAAACAAAAAACCGATAGTTATAATATTTTCCTCAAAATTATTTTGACCATAAAATCTAACCTACTGCCTTTTCAAATAAATCGATATATAATATGAGCCACCTACAAATTTGCAGGTGGCTCTCATACCCTTCAATATTTACTTCATATATCTATTATAATTTTCCAAAATGACATTTCTTTGTATTTTTTTTCTACATTCTATATCATATGAAATAGCGCTTTCTCCTATACCATTTTCATGTACCGAATGAACCAAATATTGGAAACATTCATCTGCTCTACCAAAACGCTTTCTGCACTTTGTCAAAATATTCATTATATCATCTTTATCACTAGTAGAAGCAAAATATCTCGCAAGTCTTTTATTTTCCTCTGTTTTATTCAAACAAAAATCCCAAATCCTCTCTTCCGCAATTTCTTTTCTTTGTAATTCAATTGTTTTTATGCAATCATCTATATCTGTATTTTTCGTCAAATCATTCAAAATACTATCCAAAACTTTTGTATATCGCTTATTATGCTCCTGTATTAAATCATCCAACAATGCTATATATACGTTTCTTACATGTTTCTGATCAACAACATGATAGCATCTCATAAGTTCCTCAAATCTATTTACTACAATCATTAATATACGACACTGATTAAAGTTTCCAAAGCATTTTAATATAATCTTCAATAAATCATTCTCTTCATTTTCTTCAAAATATTTAAGTGCATACTTTTGAAAATATTCGGCAATATTTAGCCCTAGTAACTTTTCCAAAATAATATAATCATCTATTTTTATTTCTCCACTTGTTGGTAATAATAAAGCATTTATATGTTGGATAAGTGTCGATTTTCCACTACCTGTTTGTCCAATGATAGCTGTAAATGAACCCTTTTCTATTTTTAAATTCACATTTTTAAGTGCATAATATTCAAAAGGCGTATTATATCCATATATATGATCTAAACTTTTGCATGTAATTGACATAGTTGTTTCTCCAATTCTTCTACATCTAATGTATCTTTAATTTGATAACCTTTTTTTTGTAATTTTCTAGCAATTTTTAATGAAAAAGGAATATCTAATTTTAATTCTTTTAATAATTTTTCATTTGTTAATATTTTTTGAGGTTTGTCGCAATCTACAATCTCTCCTTTATTTAAAAGAATAACTCGGTCAGCATTTTTTGCTTCTTCAATATCATGCGTTATTGAAATGATTGTCATATTATTTTGTTTCTTTAACTCTCTTACTAATTCATTTATTTCTTTTCTACCTCGTGGATCCAACATACTTGTTGCTTCATCTAAAATAATGATAGATGGACTCATCGCTAAAATACCTGCAATCGCAACTCTTTGTTTTTGACCACCTGATATTTTAATACCGTCCTCGCCAATGTATGTTTCACACTTTTTAGGAAAACTTTTAATTGTTTCTAATAGACTTGAATATTCTAGAGATTTTTCGATTTCTTTTTCTGTATAATTTTTTCCAAGATCTATATTATATTTTATAACATTGTTGTAAATATAATCTTCTTGCATAACATACGATATACTATCATAAAAAGATGTTCTATTTATTTCATTTATATCTATATTATTAAATGATATTTTGCCATCTTCTACTTTATAAAATTTAGCTAAAATATTAGCAAGGGTTGTCTTACCAGACCCTGTATTTCCTAAAATTCCTATAAAACTACCATATGGAATACTTATATTTATATCTTCTAAAATATTATCTGATTCGTTGTTGTATTTAAAGTTTAAGTTTTTAATGTTTATATCAGGTTTTTTCGGCATATTTTTAGTTCCGTCTGAATCTAATTCTATATTATATAATGAATCTATTCTCTTATTAACTATTTTTAATGTATTTACTTTTTTGACTAAATTACCTGTATATACATAGTCAGAAAGTACTTTTTGTATAATTGAGTTAAATGCAACAAAGTCACCTATAGTTATCACTTTTTGAACTACAAGGTATATACCATAAACACAAGCAATAGAAAAACTAATTCCTCTACATACTGTCGAAATAGCATCTATATGAGCAATCACTTTACTATAATCTATGCTCTTTTCTTTTAATGATTTGTTTATATTATTAAACTTGTTTACTACTTCTTTTTCACGAACATATGATTTGATTACAGTAAAGCCACAAAAGCCGTCATTTATTTGCTTGGACAAATCCGCCTCTAAATCCTGTTTATCTCTCAATAACTTCTGTGATTTAGCGTTCTGTTTAATTATTAGAAATAAAAATATAGGAAATATGGTGAATACAGATATACTTAATGAAAAATTTACATATTTTATCGAAATAAT
>ERZ773110.1812-NODE-1812-length-15820-cov-32.672502_pt1 | contig 15820 bp, 10 predicted proteins | sample MGYA00580568_ERZ773110 | MGnify/ENA primary metagenome ERZ773110 (study PRJEB29015, sample SAMEA2737870) | human gut metagenome | biome: human gut; feature: human-associated habitat; material: faeces | place: China | collected 2012 ... | reverse complement strand
CAGCATGGCGCTGAACGTGGATAAGGTCTGGGTGCGCACCCCGCAGGGCGAGGTGTTGGTGCCGCTGACCCGTGTCCACGCCGGGGACGAAGTGGTGGTGCGCTCCGGCAACATGATCCCGCTGGACGGCATGGTGCTGGAAGGCGAAGCCATGGTGAACCAAGCTGCCCTGACCGGCGAGTCCATGCCGGTGCGCAAGACCACGGGGGCTACCGTCTACGCCGGAACGGTGGTGGAAGAGGGCGAGTGCGTTCTTGTGGCCAAGGCAGAGGGCGGCGCCAACCGCTACGATAAGATCGTGGCCATGATCGAGGAATCGGAAAAGCTCAAGTCCGGCACCGAGAACCGGGCTTTGCAGCTGGCTGACCGTCTGGTGCCGTGGTGCCTTGCCGGTACGGTGGCTACCTACGCCTTTACCCGCAACGTCACCCGCGCCATCTCCATTTTGATGGTGGACTTCTCCTGTGCGCTGAAGCTTTCCATGCCGCTGGCGGTGCTCTCTGCCATGCGGGAGTGCGGGGAATATCACATCACCGTAAAGGGCGGCAAGTATCTGGAAGCGTTGGCAAAGGCGGATACCATCGTGTTCGATAAGACCGGCACCCTCACCCGTGCCACCCCACAGGTGGTGCAGGTGGTGCCTTTCTCCGGCTGCGGGGAGCAGGAGGTATTGCAGCTTGCCGCCTGTCTGGAAGAGCATTTCCCTCATTCCATGGCAAACGCCGTCGTCCGTGCTGCCAAGGAGCGGGGAATTTCTCACGAAGAGATGCACTCCGAGGTGGAGTACATCGTGGCCCATGGCATTGCCAGCCGGGTAGGGGGCAAGCGGGTGGTCATCGGCAGCGCTCACTTTATTTTCGAGGACGAGGGCTGCACCATCCCGGCAGGGGAACAGGCAAAGTTTGATGGGTTGGACCCGCAGTATTCCCACCTGTATCTGGCCGCATCCGGGGTGCTGGTGGGGGTCATCTGTATTGCAGACCCCCTGCGCCCGGAGGCGGCACAGGTGCTGCGCCAGCTCCAAAAGCTGGGCATCACCCAAACCGTCATGATGACCGGCGACAGTGACCGCACTGCCCGCGCCATTGCGGCGCAGGTGGGGGTAGACCGCTGCTTTGCGGAGGTGCTGCCGGAGGATAAAGCCGCCTTTGTCCGCAACGCCAAAGCCGAGGGACATACAGTGGTGATGATCGGCGACGGCATCAACGATTCGCCCGCTTTGTCGGCGGCAGATATCGGCATCGCCATCCATTCCGGTGCCGCCATCGCCCGGGAGATTGCCGATGTGACCATCCGCGCAGATAGTCTGGAAGAGCTGGTGACCTTAAAAGCCATTGCCAACGCCCTGCAAAAGCGGGTGGGCAGCAATTACCGCTTTGTGCTCAGCTTCAACTCGGCCCTCATCCTTCTGGGCGCATTGGGCATCCTGCCCCCTGCCACCAGCGCCATGCTGCATAACCTTTCCACCCTTGGCATCAGCCTGCGCAGCATGACAGACCTGTTGGAGCAGAAGCCTTCCCTGTGAAAATAGTACACCGGAGCGTCCGCAGATGCTCCGGCGTACCGAAATGATAGCTCTTCCCATAAAAAGGAAGCTGTTGCACAAATGTTGTGTGATATGTACCCCCCATACTGGACATCCAGTATGGGGGGTATATATTTAGGTGCCCACCCTCTTAGTCCGTGTGCTGTAAACAACAATGCAAAAAAATCCGACCCGATTCTACGATGCCATAGCATTGTATGAATCAGATCGGAGAATGAAAAGTGTTTGCAGAAGGATGCGAGGGTGAGTGTGGAGTCAAGAATCTGGAATGTTTTGCGGCGGGGAGAAACGAAAGTTACACAACCAGAAAGCAGTGCATCTTCTACAAGAAACTGCTGGATGCTGGGATGACGTAAAGTAAAAACGATTACTTCCCCAGATGCCAGATGTCGCGGTCATACTCGGCAATGGTGCGGTCGGAGGAGAACATCCCGGCTTTGGCAATGTTCACCAGACACTTGCGCCGCCAGCCCATGGGGTCGCAGGCGTAATCGCTGAGGGCCTGCCCTTTGCGGACGACATAGGCGTTGAAGTCCGGCAGGGTCTGGAACCAGTCCTTGTGGATCAGCTCATTGTGCAGGCGGGTCAGGTTTTCGGCATGGCCGGCAGCCAGCATCTCCGGGCCGGTGAGGAAGCTGATGGCGCGGCGGATGTTGGCATCGCCCTCCACCCACTGGGCGGGGTCGTAATCGCCCACGGCGTAGCGGTGGATGACCTGATCGGAGGTCTGGCCGAAGATATAGATGTTCTCCTCGCCCACCTGCTGGCTGATCTCCACATTGGCACCGTCCATGGTGCCCAGCGTCAGCGCACCGTTCAGCATGAACTTCATATTGCCGGTGCCGGAGGCCTCCTTGGAGGCAAGGCTGATCTGCTCGGACAGGTCACAGGCAGGGATGAGCTTTTCGGCAGCGGTGACGTTGTAATTTTCCACAAATACCACCTGCAGCCACTTGGACACCTCCGGGTCGGCGGCAATGACCTTGGAGAGGGTCAGCAGGGCATGGATGATGTCCTTGGCAATGGTATAGGCAGGAGCAGCCTTGGCACCAAAGATGCTCACCAGCGGCACGGCAGGCAGGTGCCCTGCCTTGATCTCGTAATACTGATGGATGAGGTACAGCAGGTTCAGCTGCTGACGCTTATACTCGTGCAGCCGCTTGGACTGGATATCGAACATGGCATCGGGGTTCACTGACACCTTCTGGGTGCGCAGCAGCCAGTCGGCCAGTTCCTCTTTGTTTGCCTTCTTCACGGCGGTCAACTCGTCCAGCACGGTTTCGTCGTCGGCGAAGGCCAGCAGCTTCTCCAGCTCGGCAGCGTCCTTGCGGAAGCCGGAACCGATGTGCTTTTCCAGCGTGGCGGTCAGGCGCGGGTCACATTCCAGCAGCCAGCGGCGGAAGGTGATGCCGTTGGTCTTGTTGTTGAACTTTTCCGGGTACAGCTCGTAGAAGCCGTGCAGCTCGGAATTTTTCAGGATCTCGGTGTGCAGCGCTGCCACGCCGTTGGTGGAATGGGTGAAGTGGATGTCCATGTGGGCCATGTGCACCCGGTCGTCCTTGTCGATGATGGCAAGGCTCTCGTCCTCGGTGCGGGTGCGGGCCAGTGCGTCCAGCTTTTCGATAATGGGCATCAGCTGGGGCACCACTGCATCCAGATAGGCGCGGGGCCATTTTTCCAGTGCCTCGGCCAGAATGGTGTGGTTGGTGTAGGCGCAGGTCTTGGTAACGATCTCCACAGCTTCCTCAAACTCAATGCCCCGCTGCCCCAGCAGACGGATCAGCTCCGGGATGACCATGCTGGGATGGGTGTCGTTGATCTGGATGGCGGCGTAGTCGGCCAGATCGTGGTAATTGCAGCCACGGGCTGCGCACTCTGCCAGAATGAGCTGGGCACCGGCAGAAACCATGAGGTACTGCTGATACACCCGCAGACGGCGGCCTGCCTCATCGGAGTCGTCCGGGTAGAGGAACAGGGTCAGGTTCTTGTCGATGGCGGTCTTGTCAAAGGCAATGCCGTCATGGACGATGCTCTCGTCGATGGTATCCAGATCGAACAGATTCAGGGTGTTGGTGCGCCCCTCGTAACCGGTGACAGCCAGCTTGTACAGCCGGGCAGTGTATTCCTTGCCCGCCAGCTCCACCGGGTAGGTCACATCGGTCTTTTCAGCCCAGCTGTGGGCGGTGAGCCAGGGGTCGGGCTTTTCGTTCTGCACACCATCCTCAAAGGACTGGTGGAACAGGCCAAAGTGATACCGCAGGCCTACGCCGTCGCCGGGCAGGTTCAGCGTTGCCAGCGAATCCAGGAAGCAGGCTGCCAGACGGCCCAAGCCGCCGTTGCCGAGAGAGGGCTCCGGCTCCACCTCTTCAATGTCCGAAAGGCGCTTTCCGGCAGCGGCCAGTGCATCCCGGGCTTCTTCGTACAACCCCAGATTGATGAGGTTGTTGGACAGCAGCTTGCCGATGAGGAATTCGGCGCTGATATAATACAGCTTGCGTCCGGTGACGGGCTGCACGCGGTCGGCACTCTTCTGCCGCACCAGCTCCAGCAGTGCCAGATACAGCTCCTGATCGGTGCAGTCCGCCAGCAGCTTTCCAGTGAGGCTCTGTAATGTTTCGGTAAAGCTCATAATGGCTCCTCCTTTGCTACGGAAAACAGGTTTGACATCTATAATGCAAGATATACCAGATAAAACAATCGAAATCTTGCCTTAAAGGTGCAAATTGTGGTACAATCCTATCATCTGGAGGTGAGAAGATGCAAAATCAGGCATCATTGCAGGAAACCAAGCAGCACGGTGCCGTGCGGTTCCCCTTCAATCTGTATCCCTGCACCATTCCGGGAGATTTTCCGCAGGTGGCACTCCACTGGCAGGAGAGCATGGAGCTGGTCTTTGTCAAGCGGGGCGCGGGGCTGGTGCAGGTGGGTGCGGTGTCCTGCCCGGCCTACCAGGGGGATATCTTTATTTTTACGCCCGGCACCCTCCACGCCCTGCGGCAGGCAGAGGGGCGGCGGATGGAATACGAGAATATCATCTTTGAGCTGGAGCTTCTGGGCGGTGCGGAGGACCTTTGCGCCGAAAAATACCTGCTTCCGCTGCAAAGCGGGCGGCTTTCGCTGCCCGCGCGCCTGACCCCGAATGATTTGTGCTATCTGCAAGCCGCCGCCTGCCTGCGGGAGGTGGAGGAAGCCAACCGCGCCAAGCTTCCCGGCTATGAGCTGCTGGTCAAAGGAGCACTGCTGCGCTTCCTCTCCCTGCTCATTGCGCAGGGGAAACAGCAGCTCCCCGTGGAAACTGCCGATACCCAGCGGCTGAAAGCCGTTCTGCAATGGATCTCTGCCCATTATGCCGAAGGGCTTCGGGTCGCCGATGCCGCCGGGGTCTGTTCCTTCAGTTCCAGCCACTTCATGCGCTGGTTCCGGCAGATGACAGGGCAGAGCTTTGTTGCCTTTCTGAACGAATACCGACTGAATGCCGCCGCCGAAGCGCTGCACGCTACGGACGAGACGGTGCTGACGATCGCTTCCCGGTGTGGGTTTGAAAACCTCTCTTATTTTAACCGGGCATTCAAGGCACATTTTGGCATGACTCCGCGGGAGTACCGGAAAAAATAAGCAAAATGAGGCCGTTCCGCTTCTCTGAGAAAGAGAGGGAACGGCCTCATTGTTTTGATCAGACTTCCGGCGGGCAGCAGCTCTCCCGGGGGATGAGCTTGTGCGGCACAAGGATCTTTGTTGCCAGCAGATTCGGGTTCTCGATGTGGTTGATGGTCTGGCTGGCGGCCTCCATGCCCAGCTGATAGGGGTTCACATCCACGGTGGTCAGCTGGGGGCTGGTGATGCGGGAGAACAGCGAATTGTTGAAGGAAACGATGGAAAGATCCTTCGGAACGCGCAGCCCCAGTTTGCCGCAGAACTGTTCCAGCACCACGGCCAGAATGTCATCGCTGACCAGCATGGCCGTGGGATGGTCCGGTGCGGTGAGAAGAGCCTTCAGCGGCTCTTCGTAAGCGTCGTTCAGGGTGTTGACCTCCACACAGTCCTCCTCCCGGGGAGTGATGCCGTGCTTGAGCAGGGACATCTGGTAGCCGCGCCTGCGCTCTGCCGAAAACAGCATGGCGTTGCTGACACCGAAATAGGCAATGCGACGGTGGCCCATCTCGTAGAGGTAATCGGTGGCTTCCTCACCGGCAAGGGCGTTGTCGTTGTCGATATAGATGGTCTGATTGGCAGACTGCGCCGCCTTACCCACAATGACATGGAGCAGCCCTTCGCTGCGCAGGTAGGCTGCCACCGGGCAGTCCTTTTTGGAATAGAGCAGGATAAAGCCATCTGCCTGCGCGTTGGCCACCATGCTCTGGATGGCATCCAGAACCTCTGCATCGTCCTGCCCGGTGATGACGGTGTTCACATACCGCCGCTGATTGCAGAACTGCCCGATGCCGCGGATGATCTCCAGATGGAAGGCGTTCTCGTAGACATCCCTCTGGGAGGAGGGCAGAATGATGCCGATGGTCTTGGAGAACGCCTCCACTGGTTCGGCCTCAAAGTTCGGCTCATAGCCCAGCTGTGCCATAATGCGGCGCACCCGCTCCTTGGTTTCCCGGCTGATGGAAGGGCTGTCCTTGCAGGTGCGGGACACGGTGGAGGGCGAAACCCCCGCCGCCGCTGCCACATCCTTGATGGTAACTGCCATAGTCTGTTCCTCCCTGATGTAATAGGTCTATTGTAAAGCGGTTTGCACGCAATGTCAATGATTTGCGCACGAGTTTGCGCAGATCATGCAACCGCACCCTTTGCGCACTTTCGATGTTTTCAACAAAGAAACTTGCGGGCTGTTGTGCAAAAAGAAGAAAATATATTTTTGACCTAGAAAACTCTTGTAAAAATTGCAGAGTTGGATTATTCTTGTTGCGTAAAGTTACGCAACAGAAGCGCAACGATTGCGTAAAATGGCGCAAAAGGAAACAAGGAGGAACATTATGGCAACAACACAAGCAGCTCCGGGGAAAAAGGGGCTTATCAACTTCGACTTCTTACAGAAGCTGGGCAAGGTGCTGATGACCGTCATCGCCGTCATGCCTGCTGCCGGTCTGATGATCAGTCTGGGCAAGCTGGTGCAGATGGGCGGCGGTGACATTGCGGCAGTTATGACCATTGGCACCACCATGGAAAACATTGGCTGGGCGGTCATCAACAATCTGCACATCCTGTTTGCCGTGGCCATCGGCGGCAGCTGGGCAAAGGAGCGTGCCGGCGGTGCCTTTGCGGCTGTGCTGGCATTTGCCCTCATCAATGTCATCACCGGCAACATCTTCGGTGTCACCAGCGCCATGCTGGAAGATCCCAACGCCGTGACCCACACTCTGTTCGGGCGGGAGATCGCCGTCAACGGCTACTTCACCTCCGTGCTGGGTGCCCCGGCCCTGAACATGGGCGTGTTCGTGGGCATTATTGCCGGTTTCGTGGGCGGTGTGGCTTACAATAAATACTATAACTTCCGCAAGCTGCCGGATGCACTGGCCTTCTTCAACGGCAAGCGCTTTGTGCCTATGGTGGTCATTGCCTATTCTGTGGTCATTTCCATGGTGCTGGCACTGTTCTGGCCTGTGGTCCAGACCGGCATCAACAACTTCGGCATCTGGATCGCAAACTCTTCCGAGACTTCTCCCGTTCTGGCTCCGTTCATCTATGGCACGCTGGAGCGTCTGCTGCTGCCCTTTGGTCTGCACCACATGCTGACCATCCCCATGAACTACACCTCCTTCGGCGGCACCTACACCATTGCAACCGGTGTCAATGCGGGCAGCCAGGTGTTTGGCCAGGACCCGCTGTGGCTGGCATGGGCCAACGACCTCATCAACTTCAAGAAAGCCGGTGACATGGCCGCTTACAACAACCTGCTGACCACCGTTACCCCCGCCCGCTTTAAGGTGGGCCAGATGATCGGCGCAACCGGTCTGCTGCTGGGCATCGCCCTGGCCATGTTCCGCCGTGTGGATGCCGACAAGCGCGCAAAGTATAAGTCCATGTTCATCTCCACCGCGCTGGCCGTGTTCCTGACCGGTGTGACCGAGCCGCTGGAATTTATGTTCATGTTCTGCGCTATGCCGCTGTACATCGTGTATGCACTGCTGCAGGGCTGTGCCTTTGCCATGGCAGGCATCATCCATCTGCGCCTGCACTCTTTCGGCAATCTGGAATTCATCACCCGTATCCCCATGTCCCTGCAGGCCGGTCTGGGCGGCGACATCATCAACTTTGTACTCTGCGTGGCGGCGTTCTTCATCATCGGCTATTTCGTGGCCTACTTTATGATCGGCAAGCTCAAGCTGGCAACGCCGGGCCGTCTGGGCAACTACACCGATGACAACGCAGACGATGCCGCAGCTGACACCAAGACCGAGAAGAAAGCAGACAAAAAGTCTGATAACGGCCAGGCCGAGCGCATCATCGCCCTGCTGGGCGGCCGGGAGAACATTGTGCTGGTGGATGCCTGCATGACCCGTCTGCGTGTTACCGTGAAGGACCCCGCCAAGGTGGCCGACCTTGCCGCATGGAAGGCAGAGGGTGCTCTGAGCCTGCTGGTGAAGGGCGACGGCATTCAGGCTGTGTACGGCCCCAAGGCAGACGTTCTGAAATCTGACATCAACGATATTCTGTAAAAAACTATGAAACTGCTGACTTTGAATACCCACAGCCTCATCGAGCCGGACTATGAGGCAAAACGGAAGATCTTTGTAGACTTTATTGCCAGGGAGCAGCCGGAGGTGTTCGCCCTGCAGGAGGTGAACCAGACCGCCGCCGCTCCGCTGCTGGGAGAGGCTCCGGCGGGATATTATCCCTGCTCCGGCAATACAGTGCTGCTGAAAGCGGACAACCACGCCGCAGCCGTAGCCCGGATGCTGGAAGAACGGGGCGTGCAGTACCATTGGAGCTGGCTCCCGGCAAAGATCGGTTACGACAAGTACGATGAGGGCATGGCGGTGTTCAGCCGTGCACCCATCACCGCTGCCGAAAATCTGCTGCTGAGCAAGTCCGATGATTACAGCAACTGGAGGACCCGCCGCACCCTGGGCATCTGTGCAGGAGATGTCTGGTATTACACAGTGCATCTGGGCTGGTGGAAGGACGAAGTGGAGCCTTTTGCCGCCCAGTGGGAAACGCTGTCCCGGGCGGCAGGCGCAAAAAAGACCGCCTTTCTGCTGGGAGACTTCAACAGTGAGGCCGACGTGCGGGGCGAGGGCTACGACCTTGTGCTCCGCAGCGGCTGGCAGGACACCTACCGTCTGGCACAGCAGCGGGACGAGGGCTACACCGTCATGCAGGCCATTGATGGCTGGCGGGATGCCCCGGATGCGGCGGCAAAAAAGCGCATTGACCAGATCTGGTGCTCCCGGGAAATCGCTGTAAAAAGCACCCGGGTGGTGTTCAACGGCCTGCAGGAGCCGCAGGTATCCGACCACGCGGGTGTTCTGATCGAGTTATAAAGGAAGAAGGAAATGAAGATGCAGAGAAGTGCAGGCATTTTGCTGCCCGTCAGCAGTCTGCCGTCCCCTTACGGCATCGGCTGCTTTTCGCAGGAAGCATACGACTTTGTGGACTGGCTCAAGGAAGCCGGGCAGACTTACTGGCAGATCCTTCCGCTGGGTGTGACAAGCTACGGCGACAGCCCATATCAGAGCTTTTCCGCCTTTGCGGGCAATCCGTATTTCATCAGTCTGGACGCACTGGTGGAGGAAGGGGTGCTGACCGCCGCCGAGTGCAAAAAGGCAAACTTTGGCCGCAAGGCAGATGATATCGACTACAGCCGCCTGTATGCCGAGCGGGGCCGCCTGCTGCGGCTGGCCTACTCCCGCAGCGACATCGGCCACAACGAAGCGTTTACAGCCTTCTGCGAGAAAAACAAGTGGTGGCTGGACGATTTTGCCCTGTTCATGGCTGTAAAGGGCCGCTTTGAGGGCAAGCCGTGGATCGAGTGGGCCGAGGATATCCGTCTGCGCTGGCAGCCCGCGATGGACTACTACCGCCGGGAGCTGTATTTTGAGGTGGAGTACCACAAATATCTCCAGTTCAAGTTCGACCAGCAGTGGCGCAGGCTGAAGGCCTACGCCAACAGCAAGGGCATCCGGATCATCGGCGATATCCCCATCTATGTGGCGCTGGATTCGGCGGACGCATGGGCAAACCCGGGTCTGTTCCAACTGGACAAGGACAATATTCCCACGGCGGTGGCGGGTGTTCCCCCGGATGGCTTTTCGCCCACCGGCCAGCTCTGGGGCAATCCGCTCTACCGCTGGGAAGCCCACCGCGCAACCGGCTATCAGTGGTGGATCACCCGCCTGTGGTACTGCTTCGAGCTTTACGATGTGGTGCGCATCGATCACTTCCGCGGCTTCGATGAGTATTTCTCCATCCCCTACGGCAGCGAGACTGCCGCACCGGGCCACTGGGAAAAAGGCCCCGGCATCGAGCTGTTCCGTGCTGTGGAGCAGGCACTGGGCAAACGGGAGATCATTGCGGAGGACCTTGGCTACATGAGTGACACCGTGCGTCAGCTGGTGCGGGACAGCGGCTTCCCTGGCATGAAGGTGCTGGAATTTGCCTTTGACTCCCGGGATACCGGCAGCGCCAGCGACTACCTGCCCCATAACTACCCGGTGAACAGCGTGGCCTATACCGGTACCCACGATAACGAAACGCTGGTATCGTGGTACCAGACCATCACCGGTGCGGAGCGCGCCATGGTGCGGGATTATCTGTTCGACTACGCCACCCCGGAGGAGCAGCTCTATAAAAGCATGATCGCACTGATCCTGCGCAGCGCAGCGGCGACCTGCATCATCCCCATGCAGGACTGGCTGGGGCTGGACAACTCCGCCCGCATCAATCAGCCCTCCACCGTGGGCCAGAACTGGCGCTGGCGGCTGAAAAAGTCCCAGCTGACCCGAAAACTCCAAAAAGAGATCTGCCAGCTGACCACCCGTTACGGGCGGAAGAACTGGGCGTAACTGCATTAAAAACCATAAAACCCCATGTCCGGGCCGTTTCACACAACGGTCTGGGCGTGGGGTTCTTTTTCTGGATCAGTGACAGCCGGATGGCAGCAGACTCCGGTTCATTCAAACCAGGCTTTCGATGATCTCCGCGCACTTTTCAATGCCGTTCACCGCTGTCCAGCGCGATATGATAGTTGAGTTCATGGTAGGTCTTGTAAATCAGATAGCCGGCGATCAGGAAGGTCAGGATATCCGACAGCGGCATGGAGTACAGCACACCGTCCAGCCCGAAAAACCGGGGCAGCAGCAGGGCAAAGCCCACACCAAACACCACCTCACGCACCATGGAAAGGGCGGTGGATTCTGCTGTCATGCCCACCACGATGGAGATGACGATCTGGAAGAACTTCATCACGATGCCAACCACTGCCATCGGCATCGGGTACTACCTCAAAACCAAAACGGCATAACGAAACAGCCGGGAGGCGTTCCAAAAGCGGAAGCCTCCCGGCTGCGTTTTTATAAGTTGTGTGCTCTGTCCGGTTACTTGAGCAGGGCGCTGTGGTCTGCGCCGCCAATGGTCAATGCCGCGCGGGGGCCGGTGTGGGTCCAGACGACGGCCATTTCATCGGGGGCGTCGGGTTCAGCCGCCAGCAGGGCATCCACCGAGACCGTGGTGGAGCGGGAGAGCAGGGTGGTGAACACAAGGGTCTTCACGCCCTGAGCCTTCAGGGTGCGGACCATGCCCAGCGTCAGGTGGGCCGAGGCCACGATGCCGTTGGCGCGGATGGTCAGGGTCGTGCCGTTCTGGGTGCAGGTGTGAGTAATCTGCTTGCCCAGAACGTTGGTGACATACAGCCCCTCCACCGTGACCGGGCGCTCCACTTCCACCGAGCCGGTGGAAGGTGCTTCTGCCCCTTCGGTGGGTGTCACGGTCGGCTGGGCGGGCTTTTCGGGTTCGCGTACAACATCGCCGGGCTGGGAAACGTCGTCGCCCTTCGCATTGCGGCGGGTGATGGTGGTGCCCACCTGCAAACCGGAGAACTGCGTTTCGCCGTTGGTCGAATCGCCAATGGCCACATCGCCGCCGCCAGTGGCGTCGATCGTCACCTTGCCTTCAATGGTAATATCAGACTTTACCTCAGTAGCGCCGTCAGCAACGCTGCCGCTGCCGATGGCCGCAGCACCGGCAAGGGGAGCATTTTCATCCAGAACGCCGCCGCCTTTAGCAGTAATGTTGGGAGAACCAGCTTCGGTGCTCTTGATGGAAACTTTGTTTCTGGTATCCTCGGTGTCGGGTTGTGTTTCTGCGCCGCCACCGATACCGGCAGCACCAGCGCCGCCCTGTGCATTTTCGATGGTGACATTGCCCTCGATGGTCACGTCACCAGTGCCAAGAACACCGCCGCCAATACCGGCACCTTCATCGCCGCCGGTGGCGTTTCCGATTTGAGCGTTGCCTCTAATGATTACATTGCCGATGCCAACAGCGCCGCCACCAATGCCGGAACCACCAGAACCACTTTTTGCATTTTCGATTTTGGCGTTGCCTTCAATGGTCACGTTGCCTACAGTTAGATCGATTACCATGCCATCGCCATCGGGATACAAATCGCCTTGGCCGCTGCCGATGCCAGCGCCGTTTGCGCTGCTTTCCGCATTTTCAATGACTGCATCACCTCTGATAATGATCTCGCTGTCACCATAGGTGCCACTGCCGATGCCGGCTCCAGCTTCACCGCCCTGTGCGTTTTTGATGACGGCATCACCTTCAATGGTCACTGTACCCAGACCCTGATAGCCGCTGCCGATGCCAGCAGCCATATAGCCACCAGAGGCTTCGGTGATGGTGCCGCCGCTGATGGTGACAGTGCCATTTCCTCCAATAAGAGTGTCCTTCGGTATCGCGCCAAAACCGCCACCAATACCGGCACCATAATTGCCCGTAGCCTTTGCGGTGATATCGCCGTCGGTAACTGTGACAGTACCATTGCCGTAGGCACCGCCGCCAATACCGGCACCCAGACTGCCGCCCGTAGCGGTGATCGTACCGCCGGAAATTGTCACATCGCCGTCACCGCCGACGGCGGCGTACTTGTCACCGGCACCGCCGCCAATACCGGCAGCCCCATTACCACCCGTGGCAGTGATCTCACCGCCCGTAATGGTCGCTTGGCCGTCATGTCCATCACTGCCGCCGATGCCAGCACTGTGGTAACCACCCGTGGCAGTCAAACTGCCAGTAGTATCGGACGCACTTCCCTTTGCGGTGCCATCATCATTCTTTTCGTCCTGAATCGTCAGCGTGCCGCTGTCATCGGTCTTGTTATGCTCCAGACCGGCGTGGCCATATCCGCTTGTCAGCGTGTTGTTGCCGTTCAGCTCGATGTTCGTATTGCCGCTGCCGGTAACGCTTACAGCGGTCTTATAGGCGTTCGGGTCATAACCATGTTCGTACCCTTCGTCTACATTGATCGTTACGTTATCCAGCGTGACATTCACCGTCTTGCCTTCATCTGCATGGATCGTTACTGTGTTCGAAGACGCGGTAGAAGAGTCCTTGCTTTTAATAACGGTGTCCGTATCATTCTCTTTTGTCGTACTTCCCTGTGTGACCTTGTTGCCGGTTTCACCAGCCGAAATCGAGATGTCACCATCTTCAATGTACCAGTCTTGGGCAAAGGCGGGGAGCGTCATCCCGACCACAAGGGCGGCGGTGAGGGCGAGGGCGGCGGCGCGCTTTGCGGTGGAGCGGCGGGCTGTTCTGGCCGCAGAAACCGGGCTGTGCCCCAGAACACGCATGGCGAGTTTACGATAAGAGATCATAAGTGGTACCTCCTTACAAAGTTTCAAATCCGGTAAAACATGGGCTTGTAAGGAAATTATACCACTTTCGGGGGGGTGCAAGTAAAACTGCGTGAAAGACTAACTATTAAAAGTCAAGACCCAAAATGAAAAAATACGTCTGCCGACCGCTGCCCCTGACAAACAGCATTCAAATGCTGAAATTAGAGCAGCGAGGACGACGGAGAGAACAGCAAAACAAGCCCAGCCAGACTGCGCCAAGCCCCAGCTCCTGTGCAGCAAGGCAGATGTTCTGGGCGGCAATGGCTCCGCTGACACAAAAAACGCACCCGCTCTGCGCATTGCAGAGCGGGTGCGTTTTGTCATATTCTTACCGGGCCATGGACTGTTTTCACAGTGTGGTGATCATTCCTCGGCTTCGGCCTTTGCAGTTTCAAGGAAGGCCCGGATCTTGTCCACCTGGATCTGTGCCACGGCCCGGCCGGTCTCGTAGACACGGCGCAGTTGGTCGGGGTCACGCTCCATGGCACCGATCTCCAGCGGGATGGGCGGGCGGATGACGTAATCCTTGCCGGACTGCTCCAGCATGGAGATGTAGCTCAGCGTTTCGTTGTAGCGCTCGTGGCGGTCGGCCACAGCCTCCACAAAGGCAGGATAGCGCAGATACCGTGCCCGGATGGCGGGCAGCATGGGGTTCTTCTTTTTCACAAACCCCTTGGGCTGGGTCAGGATGATGAGGTTCCGCTTGTAGCCGATGGACTCAAAGAAGCGGATGGGGATGGAATCGGCAACGCCGCCGTCCAGCAGGCCGTAATGGCCGATCCTGACGATCTTTGCGGCCAGCGGCATGGAAGCCGAGGCTTCCATCCAGAGCACATCCTCCGCATCACCGGTGCGGCACTTATGATAGATGGGGTCGCCGGTGCGGACATCGGTGCAGACCACAAAGTAATCCATGGGGGATTCCCGGAAAGCCTTGTCGTCGAACGGGTCGAGCTTTTCGGGCACCTCGTGGTAGCAGAAGTCCTCGCTGTACAGGTTGCCGGTGCGCAGCAGGTTGCGGAAGCTGGCATAGCGTTTGTCATTGCAGTAGGTGGTGTTGTAGCGGATGGTCCGCCCGATCTGGTGGGATTTGTAGTTGCAACCGAACACTGCTCCCGCCGAAACACCTACCATGCCGTCTACCGTGATGCCCTGCTCCATCAGAACATCCAGAACACCGGCAGTGAACATGCCCCGCATGGCACCGCCTTCCAGGATCAATCCGGTCTTCATACGCGTGATACTCCTTCTCCTCACAATGCATCCCGCCCGAACAGGCGGCAGGATGCGGAAAACGGGCACCTTTCCCTGTGCCCGGAGCGCCCCGGAAATCCACCCGGAGCCGTTGCTTCCAGTATACTCAAATTTTGCTGAAAAACAAGAGAGAAAATGCCAAAAGACCTTGAAAACAGGGGGGCAAATCCGGTATACTAGGTAAAATCAAAATGCAGTACCAAAGCTTGGAGGAAGAGACGGATATGAAACTGCTGGAAGAACGCATTCAGAGAGACGGGATCGTGCGCGAGGGCAATGTGCTGAAGGTGGATAGCTTCATCAACCACCAGATGGACATCCCCCTGTTCCGCGAGATGGCAAAGGAGTGGAAGCGCCTGTTTGCAGGCAAGCCCGTCAACAAGGTGCTGACCATTGAGGCCAGCGGCATCGGCATTGCCGCCGTGGTTGCCAGCGAGTTCAATGTTCCTGTGGTGTTTGCCAAAAAGTCCATGAGCATCAACCTGGATTACGACAACTATGAGACCAAGATCCAGTCCTTCACCCACAAGAAGATCTACAACGTCATCGTCTCCAAAAAGTTCCTCACCGCAGAGGACCATGTCCTGATCATCGATGACTTCCTGGCAAACGGCTGTGCCCTGATGGGCCTGCTGGATCTGGCCAAGGAGGCCGGAGCCACGGTCGAGGGCATTGGCATTGCCGTGGAGAAAGGCTTCCAGCAGGGCGGCGAGCTCATCCGCAGCAAGGGCATTCAGCTGGAGAGCCTTGCCATTGTGGAATCCATGAACAGCGAGACCGGCGAGATCAAGTTCCGTGAGCAGCCGCACCAGAACTGAAAACAAGCACTTCAAGACCGCTTCGGCGGTCTTTTTTGCTGCCCGTTTTCAGGCCCCGTCAAAACTGTCACCGTCAGCGGGGAGGTCGGCGGCGGTCTCTGCTGTGGAGGCAGCCGGGGCTTCCGTGGTGCGGGGCACGCCCCTGTACACCAGCGTCTGCTCCAGCACTTCGGCACAGACGGGGGCCGACAGGCTGCCTCCTGCGGTCGTCCAGCTGTGGGGTTCGTCCAGGCAGACCAGGCAGAGAAACTGCGGATTGTCGATGGGAGCCACCGCCACAAAGCTGGCAATGCGGGCTTTTTCGTCGGCGCTGTCCAGCTTCTGGCTGGTGCCGCTTTTTCCGCCTACCCGGTAGC